>Ga0056128_1006841_pt1 | contig 14396 bp, 8 predicted proteins | sample WorMetLIZISLAND2_FD_71113 | JGI IMG/M metagenome (GOLD analysis project Ga0056128, IMG submission 71113) | Marine gutless worms symbiont microbial communities from Max Planck institute for Marine Microbiology, Germany - Olavius geniculatus... ... | reverse complement strand
GGGTATATGTAAAGCCCTAATTTTGTATCTTTAAACGAACATTTTTCGACAAGAAAAAATATTCCGACAAAATAAAATTTAGGAAAAGAAAAGCAAGTGCTCTGCCCCGCCACGACGCCATTGATGCTAACCTCTTACGTCCGGCCGCCTTGGCAGACTTGGCAGCAGCTGCAGCAGCAGCGCGTTTCATGGTCGCGGTACACAGCTCCGACTCGGCGCACGTCCTGCACGGCGGTGACAGGAAGATGAACAGCGACGGCAGCAGGGTCTCCACTCCGGACCACTGGTATCCCGACGATGTCACGCACGACAGAGACATGATGTGACGATGGACACTGAACGTCGTCTGTCTGTTCACAGATACACACAACAGCCTGCAAACGCGCCGGCGTTTCGCCACCTCTACCGATAATTATCCGTGTTATTTTACTTTGCAAACGATATTTTCACTTGGCGGAGATAAAAATTCAGGGAGACTGGAAGGGAGCTCAGGCCGTAGTCCAAGACTTCAAGTGCTTAATTTGTGGGCGCACCGACATGCATTTTGGAGGCGGTATGCTGCATTATTATGCCTAGTTTGCCATCAGTTCTTGTTGTCACAATGGCAGAACGATAGTGACATGATGACGATGACGGCATAGGACTGCTTACAGACACAGTATAGTGCTATACTGTTTAAAACACGGTATTTTACTGTAGGAGAATATATTGTTTGGGAGACAATGGAGAAGATCGGCTGGGTTGACAGGGTGGGTAACGAGTGATGAAGTGCTGCAGAAAGTCTAAGAAAACAGAACTAATCTCAGTCTCCATACAGCAATACAACCTCAGATACATCTAACAGTGGACAAACCTTAAAACATGACTCAAGGGACATGATGGAGGGTAGAATATTGGGTAAACAACCTAAGAACTAAAGCCCCTGCAAGTGCTCAGCGCAGGGGTGTCATGTAGGAGGGGTCTACGGCCCCAAAGGATTTATGATTTTAATTTTTTCCCTGTAAATCGTACGTTTGAAGCAGTGCTACTGCTGCAAGAACAATACGTTACGTAGACTGAGACCCCCAAAATTACTGAGACCCCCATGATTTACCAATATGACGCCACTGGTTCAGCGACATCACAAGCAGTGATTAGGGCCTACATGACACCGAAGAGAGATGCAGAAGACAGAAGCAACTGGTAGAAGAGTTTACCATAAACCTGCCATACGACAGAAAACAAAATAAACCAGAGATTTATACCGGAAACACTCCATGGAGACTGGAAAACCACCCCCTTCAGTGATTCAGTAAGTCACACGATAACGTGACTAACAGGTAAGGCGTATTGTACTTTCTGAATCGCAACAGGCAGGCCTACACTGATAATCAAGCTTTCTTTCTTTATCGTATGCAGTTGACTCGGCGCAGCCACTATTTGGCAGCATCAGAAGCGGTGTGAAGCATCATCACCATCAAGCAGTGAGTAATTGTACAAAGTCTAAACTACAACATTATTTTGAAAAATGTTCCACATGTAACCATTAGCTACAGTCAAAGCTAGAAAACTGTGCGAAATTATAACGGCGCTATCGATCATCAGTAACGACTGATCACTAACGACGTTAGAAAATACTTTGCGCACAATCTGCAGACACCAAATAGCGTGAGTCAATTAGCCACGACTCGCTGTACTAACCGGAGCAGTTGTGACAAAAAGCTGTTGAAAGATGTTGTCGCTGTCGATCTAAAATGCGCCAAACGATGGCAATAGAAGTTGTGCTGTTTCACTTGTTGTCAATCGTTGTCATGACGATTACATCAATATTACGTCACATGCAGCTGGCACTCGTGGCGCAATTCCCTGTTTTACTTACTATACTAGCCTACTTTAATCAACTTATTGAAGTTGATACAACTAGAATGATATTTCGAAAATTTATTAAGCCTATATTAGATCTTATAACCTGCATGCATGCATATAACTTGGTGTCATTAGGTCGAGTTTTTGGTAGGCATACGATGAACCTAGTATCTGTCGTCTGTCTGTCTGTAACGCATAGCCTATATTGCGGTTAAGCGGTAAAACTTACTACACGATTAATTAGCCCTGTGTCACAGCTCTTCGCACGCAAAACTTCAGCGATCCAGTACAAGAGAAACATTTTCAAATTTTGGTTGAACAAAGGTGGGATCACCAGTGCCGGCGTTAGAGAGTTGCAGCCCCCAAATACAAGTGAGAGGCCTCTATAATAGGGGGTCTGGGGGCCCCAGCGGGGTCTAGGGGCAGAGCCCACTGGTAGAGTTCCTTGTCAGTGGGTCAGGAGGCAAAGCCCCCCTGAAGCTGAAACACTACCGCGCCTAGTTTTGGGAGGAGTATTTAAAAGGGCAATTTGCGGACTGTTAGCTAGCAATTCACGTAAACAAGAACCAGGAAAGACAAGAACTGAAGAAATTTCGAGGAATAAATTTGGACAATAAACTAACCGGATAAAATGGAACAATTTGATAAAATCATGCATCAGTTAAGAAAAAAGATTTCAGCTTTTGGGAAACTTCTTCCATCAAACCCTTTGTGCCTTTCTTTAAATTCTAAATGCGCCACTCGCTTCCAGTTGCGAGCTTGCATCTCAAGATCTAATTAGACGTACATGTAAGAACCAGCATCAGTCGCCTATACGGTATCTTTTTTGTTTGCGACATCCGAAGAGCAAGCGAACGCTGGAAGTTATCAATCACTCCATGGACACAAGAGACGCGCAGCGCACAACGCACCGGTTGCATGACGTCACCATTCATCAACGGTTGCAATCCTAGTATAGCCGCGGTAGCTAACTTCCCGTGAGAATTTACGACGACGTGTGACTCAACACCCCGATCGGCGGAGACGCCATTCAATAGCGACCCAGTGTCCTTAACAGGTAGCATACTACATAATACCCCCTGTCAGTGGAACAGCCTCAAGAGATGGGCTACTATAAACAATTCAATATTCTGTTAACACGAAAGAAGGAAGAAAGCAGGGCATGACCAGCACGGTCATACGCACAACAGGTCAAATGACCAGAATGTCAGTACTACTCATTACTTTGATACGTGTCCACCCAATACCGCACCTGTTTCAAGTATCGATCGCGTAACTAAGTAAGTAAAGTGTAGATTAATACAGCACATTTCGTTAAATGAATCCTCTAACTTGCTAACCAGTTTTTGTTCGGTAACACGGCAATGCAAAGTTGAATTAAGTGAAACTACAAATCTCTCTGATGACAAATTTTAATGGCTACAATGACTGAGGTTGTAGCGTTGCTTATTTGCTCGAAACATAAAACAGACTAGACAGAATTCGCTAAAGCGCTTTTCTTTGTGCAAGATTTATTCCTGGTTGTCTACAGGCGCAGAAAATGAGCTAAATAAAAATATTTTAAAATTCGTGTGTTGGAATTTTGACACGGGGATTGCCGCCAAAATCTTGACAAATTTTTCAGTGCTTTGTGGCTCACTTTTTTCTGAAATTTATCTAGACACACTGTAAAAATGTCTGTTTGAGCCCTACCTGCCAACAGCATAATCAATTCTTGAAATGACCCACAATCCACGAATGTATCGAGATCGCCACAGCGTCAGATGTCACGTAAGCCATTGTATAGGAGGTGATCAAATAATGGAATTATGTTTAACAATAGGGCTGTGGTAAATCTCTGAAAAGCAGTCGTTAATAGGTTTATACCAGCCACTGATAACTGATTGCATCCGATTGTCGACTGACTTCGATCTATTACAGCCTGCAGCTGCCGCCGTCTTAAGCCCAAACTACACTATTTTGATTTGTTGTTCATCTTGTTTACAACATGCTGCATAGCAAATCAAATCGAACTAAGTGGAGTTTGGGCCCAACTGTAAGCCTTTCGATGTTAGTAGACTTGTTGTACGATTGTGTAGATTTGCTATAAACTTTTTGATTTGTTGCGGATCTGTTGTAAAGATTGTTCAGTAATTGAACTGGGACGATATGGGCTAGCATGACATACCAGCACCCTTACTTGGCCGTCTGAAAAGCATATCGCCAGTTACAAAGTGGCTTAGTGGCTCAGCAGTTAGAGCGCTGGATACGAGACCGAAAAGTCTACGGTTCAATTCTCAGCCAGTGCACTACCAAGTAACAACTCTGGGCAACTTGTTTACACCTACCTGCCTGTGTAAGTGCAAGTGGTCTAGTAGTTAGTGTCGACTCATAACTTTCAGGTTGAGGTTCAATTTTCACTGCCAGTCATTTGCAAGCAACCTTGAGCAAGTTGCTAACATACTGTTTTCAGGCCAACTCAGTCTCCTACCCTCCGTGGGACGCGAAATGAGTAGTAGCTTACGGGCTACGGAGTGAAGGTCTAATGTGGCTGATTGAGGCGGTGGTATGTCTGCTAGCTGCGAACAAGTCCAATTGTTCATTAACGCGGACAATAGATGGCCGCATAGTGCGCTGCGGTACCATTAGCTCATGCCAATCAGCTGCCACTTCCGAGATTCTCAAAGTGCTTCTGGCCACGCGTTTGTCTCATGTAAGAAGCGCTATAGCAACTGTACTGGACTTTACCTTTACCTTTACCTTTTTACCTTTAGAATATAAAATAACAAATACGTAATATTAGATATGCAACTGACACTCCGACATTTCGCATACGAGCACTTATTACTTTTCACTTCAATTAATCAGTCAGTCAGTCAATCAATCAATCAGCAAATTTCTAAAGTGGCCTAAGTAATGCAAACTACTGCTAGGTCCTCTAAAAAGAGACATTGTTAGTACAAAAAATAGTCATGTTTTGAAATGATTTTGTGAAGAGATTTAAGTTGAAATCGACGAATCGAACAACACAGTGGAGTTTGGTCATCGGCGAGCAATACCAGTAGTAGGCTACGCAATAGAGCGCCGATTGTCGTCGCCTTGGACGTCAGGGGTTTACGCTTGACCGCTTCGTGCGCGTCAAACACAGCATGCTCTGACTGCATGCCCTTCACGCTGACCGACGGACGACTCCACAGCAGCAACAACGCCTTGCCTCTATACTGCCCCCGGGGCACCGCACGACACTGTATTGCACATGCACAACTGCACAACAACCAACTGCCCATGCAGTTTTCCTCACCCTTCTTCCATCGCCAGTGTCTCGCAACGTGTGCTTCACATTTCCTCCCTTGGAGTGTTACGGTGGTTTGGTGGCGTAACGCTGAGGTGTCGGATTCGCGATCGAGAGGTCGTGGGTTTGACTCCCGGTCGGGTTGGGTCGCTATCTAGTGGTTACTACTTGGATGGGTAACTGTTTGCGAACAAGTAAACAAGTAAACCAATACTAAGGTCGACTCAGCCTTTCATCCTCCGGAGTAACTAAATCGAGTAGCGGCCTTTTGGCTAAGGTTAATGCGGGGCGCGTTTAGGTGATCCTGTGTGATCCCAAGCGCATTAAAGGTCAATTTAACAATATGCGCTATATAAATTTACATTTTACTTACTTACTTACTTACTTACCCATATGGCAGTTAACGCTCCGTTGCTTTGAGGCAGATTTTCTGACCATTAACACTTAATGCTTAATTGTTTCGTACTGCTCATGTCTGACGCTTTCTGCGTGCGGAACGACAGGGTTGAAAATAACGGACAAAAATGCAGAACAAAAAATTTACAGACCGAATAACAGAACATAAAATTAGAGAACATTAAATTGATGAACTAATTTGCACATAATTGCGAGACATAAAATTGCAAAACACAAAAAAAACTGTTTGATTTATTATGTCCTAGTTTGTGGCTTGCGTCTTGTAATTTAATCCGATCTAAAGTATGAAGTTACGATTGCCAGTCATGCATCTCCTGTTATTCTGTACAGACATACAACTTCATTTGCTGTTTTTGATCGTATTCTTACTTTTTTGAAAAGTACGCACTGCACTGTGATGTAATTATTTTCAATACAGGGTGGTCCAAAAACGGCACAAAGATTATGGTACCATAATTTTGCAATCGTACATCACAGGGTCATGCGGTTTTTAGCTGACGCATGCACTACCCAGTATGAATTCATTGTCGTCAATGGTCAAACTACGACTTCTGCATTTCACAAGGTAGTGTAGCGACAACATTAAGGCGAGGTGGCCAAAACTACAGACATTTGCGAAAAGTTTTTTCCTAATGTCGCGTGCCAAAAATTGTTGAAATTGGCCAATGTTTTGCACATCTACTAAAATAATAAAAGTGGCACATTTTTATGGACCGCGGTGTCGAGGGTATTACTGTCTTTGCACAGTTCAATTGCCAGCGGCAATAACAAAGAATATTTAACTGTTGTATTCAAACAGTGATTTTAGTCACGTAAAGAATTTTTTTGCAACATTTTGCTGAAAACCACATGACTATGACGTACGGTTACAAAATTATGGTGTCATAAACTTCGTGTTATTTTTTGACCACCCTGTATATTTTTGTCCTGTGATTTCATGTCTTGCGTTGTCATGTCATGCAATCCTGGCGGTCTGTTATTTTCACGTTTATTATTTTAGTCAATTCGGCAAGACTACCTCACTCAACGCCGATAACCGACATTGCGAGACAATCAATCCAATTCACGTAGTTCAGCTAAAAGCGATCTTCTTGCTCAGTGAACTGAACTGCCGCCAGCAACTGCTGAGTCGGCGCCGTGCCGGGCCGTGTGCTATATGTGGAAACAAGCGGTGCGGATAAATGAAGAGTGGTGGTTACGTAACGCGCACGTTACGTCACAGGTGTCGAGTTGCGGAGACTGACGGGTCACGGACAGGCGGCATCTCGACCACTGTGCAGTATGGATGCCGTAATGCTGCTCGGCTGCTGTTCTTCTATACATCTGTGACAGCATGGCGTTGGTGTCGTATTGTGCGTGTCAGCTGCCGCTAGCGCTAACTGACCGATTTAAACCTCGCCTCTAATAAACTTTTCTCTCTTATTTAACAACGTATAGGTTATCAAATCAGTCAGCTGATCGTGAACGTTTTAATTTGATAGTTTGTTAACTATACCCGTTTTTCCAACTATAGAAATCGTCTGTTCACTTGTTTTCGACATTTATTTAGTCACAACTCACAAGTTTCTAAGAAAAGACTACTGACTTACGGGTTAGATTTTGAGATTCCTAGCAAATAGTGAAAACATATATTTTGCTGTCTTACGCGGTAAACGAGATGCCCGAATTTACTAAGGCACAAGCACGTCTTTGCAATATATCAGTAGCCTATGAAAAACAATTATTTCTACGAAATCTGAAGTACGTTAACTTTTTTTGAAAAAAACCTTTAACTATTATTCTTACGGTTACGATCATTACAGACTGCAAAAATACACTGTAGCTCCAAACAAAAGTGGCTAACTGACTCGTAAAAAATTGAGGTTAGAATAAAATCGCCAAATAGTTTTGGCCAAAAAAAATTTGACGATTCGACAGCGTTTTAGTTGTTTTTGCATATTAATTATGTTGCATAACTTTTTCAGTTTAAATAAACATAGAGGTCTGTTTCAAATTTTAATTACATTTTGTGAATATTAGTTGGCATATTTCTTAAGTGGGAAATTAGGGATGTAGGCCTGAAAACCTTGGCTTGTTTACCCGGTTGGGGATAGAATAAATCGTCGCTGCAAAGCGAGCTGGTGATGGACAAAAATACATCACTTACTGCGGCATAGCGGCACGATGGACTGACCAATTGACCAATGGCAGTGCGGTCAGCTTCAAGCTGTGCCCCTCTAGGGCCTATACAGTTAGCGACATCCCGTAGCGCTTGCTCCTGCACAGCCATTCTGCACGCACGCGTATAAACGTGACAGTTCAGTGACGTTAATGCGTAATGCTCTACTGCTCGGTTAGCTTATATGAATGCGATTTATTTCTACAGAGGCGTGTTATAGGTACGTGTCGTGTTGACAGCGGAATCGTGGTAAGCTGCTTACACAGTTATTCGTAACCTGTAACCTGTGTAATTAATCTATCAAAGCATGCTTCATAATGACTGTCTAATTTAATTTCGTTAGCCAACCGATTGCATACCGGTAGAAATGTCTTGTTCATAACGGTTTCCAGTGACTGACGACCAAGATTGTGACAACAGTTTCCATGTGAAAAAACAATAGCCAGTGAGAACAGAGACATGACCAAACACACAAGTACGCTCGGTGTTGTTTTCCGTCCGCAGCGGACGGAAAAGTCAGCAAACGTGAGGCTATTTTCCGTCCGCCACGTGCGGATGGAAATCCATGTGCTCCAAGCGCTATTTTCCGTCCGTGGCGGAAAAAAAGACCACGCCGACACTATTTTCCGTGCGTGCGGACGGAAAAATGAGCAAGCTTGAGGCTATTTTCCGCCTCACTATCTATAAAGTAGACTACATGACGTTATTTTTCTTCCACCATGGACGTATAAAGATTGTGACTGATGGAAAATGACCGCTTAATTTTTTGGTATAATACAGAGCCTTACGCATGCATTTAAGTAATGTGACGTTATGTATGAGATTATACACTAAAAAGTCTGTACCGAATGGCATTTTGATATTATTAAACAGTTGTTGTTGTGCCATATTTTTTAGTGTACTGCATTGCATTGCTGGATGTAAATAAACCATGTCTGTGAAGTTAGCATTGCTGTAGCGTCCGTAAGACGTTTGACGCTGTCAGCGTTAATGGCATCAAAGGGGCGCATGAGTAAAGCAAGAAAATAACAGAAATCGCAAATAATAAACACGATTAAGCATCGACAGTCAATGATAAAAAATGAGACAAAAACATTAATACAGTTACAATAATACAATAAGGCTGTGTATTATAGGCCCTACCAAGAAATTATGTGTCATTTTCTATCAGTCAAAATTTTCAGACGTCCATGGTGGATGGAAAATAACGTCATGTAGTCTCGTTTTTAGTTAGTGTCAGATGGAAAATAGCGTCAGCACGGTCTTCTTTTCTGTCCGTGGCGGACGGAAAATAGCCTCACGTTTGCTTACTCTTCCGTCCACCGCGGACGGAAAATAACATCGATGCACAAGTGCGGTATGTACATTGCAAAGATTGTGCTATAATTCATTAAAGCGCGGTGCTATTGCGGCGACAAATGTCGCCACACAAGGCGAGCGTATTTACACTATTACGGCGGTAATCCTAGCGCACTGTTACGGTCAGTGACGGATCTAAGCTTCAGCAGGTGCTTTCTCTTCCTTCCCTCCCTCTCTGTCGATCCTGCAGTTCTCGAAGTGAACTTGTAAAGCCAATATACACGGCGCCGTCTGATGACGTTGACATCTTCAGCGTACGACAACTTTTCGTTCGCTCGCAGCCGATCTGCCATATCAGCGCACAGTAGTTATACAACATTCTTTTTTCCTTTATTCCCCGTTGCTGCTCCCATTGTCTGGAACAAACTCTCTGTGATCACTACAGAGCTAGCTGCTAGTACTTTAAGTAATTCTAATCCTAGGCTTAAAGCAACGGTTCATCGAAGTCTACGGCACCTAGGACAGGTCGGCGCCAACTTAGCGTTTCTAAAATTTGCATTTTACAAAGTTTAAGAATTTAATAAATTGCTCATGTTTACAAATTTTATAACGGTCCATATTCTCTTCAGATTCGAAATAACCAGATTAGGGGTGGACCGTGGAAGAACATAAGACAACTTATAGGCCGAGGTAAGTTGTTTGCCGCCTCATTAGTGTATTCTGCCGTATAGTGCAACGACATTTTGTTAAAATGCAGACAAGTACTAACACCAAATTAACGTCAACGACTATGTTATACGATATACATGTCAGCGGTTAAACTATTTGCACAAGTAAAATGACTGTCTTGTCATATGTTGTTGATGGAGATAAGTGAGAACTTTTTGGCCCTGAAATGCATTTCGTCAGCGTGCAACGGCGTTAATAGAAACAACGATCAATCGAGAGCTATCAAAGTGGTTATAAACACGACAGAAATTATTGTGTTATACTCGTAATTATAAGCGTAGATTATCTTCTGCAAACTTCGCGTAGCGTAAGTCTGTCAAGAATTAATATTATGAAACTTTGTTACGGCGTAGCAGGTGACGGAGGCTAACGAGCGAAGACTATGCGATCCCTTTTAGAAATATGTTTTCTTAGAATTAGAGTGATGCAACTTATCCGTGCACTGTATAATTACTGTTGTCAGTAGTTCATTACTGTCGAAAATTTATTGACGCGGCAGCAATTTCCATTTACATTTAAATGTGCGGCTGATGTGCGTCGCTTTGTGACGAATTTGCCTCTAGTCAAATGACAACGCTTTGAGCAAGTCGATTTTGAGTTGCGCTGCAACGACTTAACCACTGCTCATTAGAGATCTTTTTGAGTATGCGCTATATAAATTTACACTTTACTTTACTTTGCTTTACTTACTGCTAACAGTTAATTGTTCGACAGAAAAAGCAACAAAACGCGTACTGGTGGATCGAAGAAGCTAACACATAGACAGTGACACAAAAGGGTTACGATCCGTTGTCAATGTTTGAGGGGACGAAAGTCGAAGCGCCAAAAAGAGACACCACAGGCGTCGAGTAGGGTGAAAAATGGGTATTCCTCTTACCGGCCGGCTAGGGGGTTTTGGGAGCGTCATTAACAACAAAACGAAAAAGTAATTACTTTAGTTAACTAGAAAGCAACCATAGCTCACAGGTACCTCCGCCAAGGCAATGCTATTCGCCAGGTGGCGTTACCATCTTCGGTTTTGCAGCGGTTCCCGTATGCCCCCTTCAACGCAATGGTAACGAAAATTTCAAAGTAATCCAGAATCCCAGATTTTTGCCGGATCAGGCCCAAAATTTAATCACTTGTAGTTTATGTCACGCCCGACATACCCTCATAATTTCAGAAAGATCCATCCATAACTTTTTGAGTTATCTTGCTAACAGACAGACAAACAGACAGACAAACAAAAATCGGCAAAAACATAACCTCCTTGGCGGAAGTAATGAATGTGCAGTTTGTGTGTGTGCAGGCGCAATGGGAAAAGTCGGAGCTGGCGATGAGAATGCAGGCGTTCTCGACCTGTCGCTGAAGCAATCCTCCAACTCAGACTACAAACCTGCATGTAACATACACGGAGTCGGAAATGACGTCAGAACCGCGTCATCCAGCACTGTGCTATTCTCCCCATCAACAACTGTGTCGTTAGCGTCACCAGTGGATGGTGATAATAACATTGTTCGCGATGATGCTGATCGAAATGGAAAAGTCTCATGCTGCGCGGCATCTATGGCCACTGCAGTTACAGCAGCAGCAACTGCGGCGTTGTTTTCCCATAGCTCGGTAGTGACGACCCCTGGCGGCCGGGTTCCTAGTCTGACGTGTACTGCGACGGCAACTGCTGCAGGTTTGCCGTTATTCTGTGGTGTTTCAACGTCTTCGCCTACGTCCGAGCGAACGACATTTACCGACAGCAAGACAACGTGTGGGCCGACGGGTTAGAGCTATAGACTGCTGACAGCAACCAAAATATTTGTGTATTCTTTTCTCTGTAAGCTTGCATCAGAAATGTACTTTGAGATCAAGGTCATGGTTTCGAAACGCCTCAAGAATAGAAATAAACTCCTAAACTTGGTTTTGACAAAAAGATCTTGAGAATAATTATTTTGTGTTTCTATGCATGCTGTTATCCGTATATTTCTGTCTGTCTGTCTATTTGTCACGTGCTTATTGTAATTTAGCTTAACAGTGACATTATTGCGTTGAAACATTTCTTGATGCATGAAAAGTCTGGCATGCAAAAGTCTCGTTTGCATCACTGTTTTTGACTTGGTGGTAACGCATTTGATTTGATCAACGAAGTTACTCTACGCCGGGCCGGATTAGTACTGCGATGGGTGACTGCCTGCGGGCAGGTAAACCATCTCGGTATGTAACCAGCCGCTTGGGTCAACTCAGCCTTCCATCGCTCCGAGTTAGGTAAATCGAGTACCGGAATATCTGGCTGGGGTTAAGGCGGGGCGCGTTCACCTGTGTCGGATGGCAGGTAACACTGTGTGATCCCATACGGCAGGTGACGCTCCGAAGCTCTGACAGAGATGGGGTTCCATTAAGAGCTATAACACCACCTTTAACCTTTTTTAATCACGATTTGGCCACAACGTTGGTCAGTGATAAGTGACATAAATTGTAGATTTTAACTAGAACACGTTTGAACGTAGCTTATGTATATACCTAGACGTAGACAATTTTCTTACGCTCGATAGCAGGTAGTGCTAAGCGCGTCTTAACTAGCTGCATTGTTTTTCAAACTTTTAAAAATTAGGTTAAAATTGTCGTAAAAGATTACGACAGAATTATTCAACATGGACTCCAATTTATGTCGCTGTCGCGCGCGTTATGAGCATAAGCTCAATTTTTTTGTTTATTTAGCTGATGCTAGACGACTGTTATGTCTGGGCAGTGGTTAAAGAATAAATATAGGAGTGGGCGTAGTGCGTACGCTAGTTTGGTTTTGGGCCGCCGTTGGCGATTGTGGACCCCTTGCTGCGTTTTTGAAAATGTATGATAGGGGAAGGCTTTGGACTAAAAACTGAAGGTAGGGGAACTTTAACCATTGTGCGTGTGTGAACAGGTCCAAGGGTGAAGCGAGCGCCCCAGCACAGCGGAGAAATCGTCAGCGAAAGAAACGCCGAACTTCTGACGGATGACGCGAGCAGCAACAGCAGCAGGAGCAGCACAGACGCTTCAACACCGCATCACTTATCATCATCCTATGCTCGGTGTTCATCGGAGCCCCTGCCACCCTCCACCGCCGATGTCCTGGGTCACAGCGATGATTTGGCGTACGTGGAGAGACGTCGAAAGAACAACGAAGCGGCGAAACGTTCCCGCGACGCGCGCCGACTCAAAGAACATCAGACCGCTCTACGCGCAGCCGCGCTAGAACGGGAGAACGCACAGCTACGCGCCGAGATAGCCGTGCTTAGAAGTCAAGCCGCCAAGCTACACTGTCTGCTCTACAACAAACTCGGCATCTGAGACCAACAACAATGTCTGCTGTTGCCGAGAATGCAGTTATCTTAAGCCCAAGTTCCATTGCGCCGATTTTCACCAGAATATTTGCTCGGGAAACTTTCGGTGAAAGTCGCCGACGCTAACTATAAATGTCAGCGGACTTTGAGCAAAGTCGGCGTAATGGAATTTGGGCCGCTCTATCAATGAGACAGTTTCAGATTTATATTGAAATTTAACCAGAATCGGTCAGCGATCTAATATCTCCACCGAGAATGGTGCTGCCAACTGGCGAATATGACGCGCCTCATAAAAATTATGTATGAAACCATGAACATTGACTGAGAATTCATCCAGCTTCTGGTAGCCGTCTGTCCCTAGAAGAAAACATGCGTCCCTAAAATTTTTATTGGACCTTCAAAATTATCAGTAGTTTGTTATATGTATTCAAATTTTTTTTGTCGAGGTGCGATCTTAAAATTTGTACAATGTTAACTAATTAACAGATTTTTGATGATTTGTAGTCTTGGTGATTTTTTAAACCGACACATGCACTACCTGGTATAAATTCATTGTTGTAAACGTTCAAACTACGACTTTTGAGAGGCATTTAAAGTTTCTTTGCAATGTTGCCTGCCAAAAAGTATTAAAGTCAACCAACGTTTCACAAAGCTATTCAAAAAAAATAAAAGTGGCTTTACTTTGGCTGGCCCACAGTGTATACAGCTTTTATTTACCCATAAATGTTGGTAGTAAGAAAAAATATATACTGAAAAATAGGTCCGAAGTGTCTCGTACTTTTAGAACGGAGGTGTCCGGACACTTTGGACCTAGGTCCGAAGTTCGGACCTGACGACCAAAAAATTGAGACACTTCGGACCTAAAAAGTTAGGTCCGGAATGTCCTAGGTCGGAAGTGTCTTAGGTCCGAAGTGTCCGGGTACCGTGTACCGGTTTTGTTCTATAATAGTATTTAACGGTAACGTAAAAGAACGCAATTTGGTATATAAACACTTTATTAAAACTTAAGTACTCTAATCTATGTTTTTGGCAAAAATTAGCCGTCTTTTGTGTGAAACGTCATGAAAATTACGTTTGCTGACAGAAATACGCAAGAAACAACAGGATGCTCGTAAACCAGTTGAACCATCGTAAACCATTGCAGCACCGGACAACTTCGGTTATCAAGAGCTCGAGATGTCACGTCGCTAATTTGAATATCGGACCCGTTTTGCTTAATTTTGTATGGGTCGTAACTAGAACGTTCAATTTATCATCATCATCATCATTTATTTGCCAGCAAAAGCATAACATAGTGCACAAAGTTGACACAAACATACAGTTGGCAAGACATACCAGGCTCATAGAGCACTTACAGTAGCCTTCCTAAGCTAAATACACAAACACG
>Ga0056128_1006839_pt1 | contig 14399 bp, 9 predicted proteins | sample WorMetLIZISLAND2_FD_71113 | JGI IMG/M metagenome (GOLD analysis project Ga0056128, IMG submission 71113) | Marine gutless worms symbiont microbial communities from Max Planck institute for Marine Microbiology, Germany - Olavius geniculatus... ... | reverse complement strand
AATAAACATTGGTAGACAAGAAAAACAAAAAAAACAAACAAACAAAAAGAACAACAATATAGAGTTAAACTCGCAAAATTGTCATGTTGAGCAAACAGCTATATAGACAAGAATATCCTAGGGAAAAAAACTGAAAAATCTCAAATCGCGTTACCCATCCTCCAGCTAGGTTTAATAGCCAACGCCTCTAAGAAAAAAGTAAAGGAAAAAACGAAACGAAAAAAATGAAAGAGCAGGAAATGAAAAAAATGTAAAGAGAAAACCTTGCTCCTACCGTAGTTTTTAAAAGTTGGCGCCATGTTGGCCAGTGTTTCGCCGCGCATCTCCGGTGTATTTGGCCGGGGCAATATAGGCCTAATCAATATTGACCGGTCGCTAAACGCTCGTTCTGCATGCCGTATGTGTGTTTTGACAATTGATCCGTGCAATTCACGCCTTCGATAATTATTATCCCGACACAGAATGTGATACGTGCTGGCAGTTTCGTTTGATGCCCAGAGTGAGACCTTTTGGTTTTCAGCGACGCGGAGAATTCCGATATGTATATACTTGCGTTGCAAATTGCGGCCGAACCGCTGCCGGTAGAGTTACTATTGACAGTCTATATAATCTTACAAACGCCCTATTTAATGGTACCGTCGCCGACCCCTTACGACATACCGTTTAGCCACAGTCTATGCATTACTGGCCGACAAACAACAGGACGACGGCTGACACTTATATAACACGTATATATAACATAAGCGCAACGTTAATACGGTCGGCTAAGAACAGGAGAGTTCATTACTTCGTCGTTTTGCTTTCAGCCTTTCATTGTAAAACGGCATTGGCCATAAAATGTTCTGGCTTTGTTAACATTACTGTTTCGTTTTAATTAATCTGTAACTCATTACTCATGACTAGGCCTACTTTACTAAATTTGCGAGGCCGCAGTGTTCGGACACATATACAAACCTATTCACTGCAGTCAAACTATTTAGGCTATAACGTGTGTATTAAGTTGCACGCGAGAAAAACTATGTAATCGCGAGCAATTTGCGGTAATGTGCAGTTTAGCGATGGCCGACAGCGGCTTCTATCCCTGTACCTGGCGGGCGCTGCCTGGGTCGAGTGAAAAAAGAGGAAAAATTTTGTAATTTTGTTAAGGGTGTAGATCAAAACTTCCCCTCTATTTTCACTAGGCAATCTACATCCTTAACACAACGTCCCGTGAAGAAGGAAAAGAGCACAAAAAGGAGGGGAGAGGGGTACTTAAGTCCAAATTAAAGTGGGGGAAATTAAGCCCGAAAATGGAGAGAATAGTTGCGCCTAATTTCGTTTCCAGATTTGGGGGAGGGGTAGAAGCCACTAACGGCCGACACCGGTTTTCAATAGTTTGCCTGCTGCGTCGTCAGCTTAAACGTACATTCTCACTCGCGCTCACGCGAATGCATTCTGGGATTAGAGGATTATAATAATACTCCTTCTCATGACCATCGCGTGACCGATCGACCGACGGTATATAGCTGAACAAAACGCAAACAATATAGCCTCACTAATCGGTTTTCAAACGATCCGATTCTTTACTCCACGCGGCAAACTATTACGAAAAAATATTTCGCGGAAAGGTGCAGACACCTTGAACCAAAATTTCTTACGACGAAAGTGATCAAATAGACTTAATTTAATTTTTTTTTACCTGAAGTACGCCAGTAGGCATACCCAGAAAAAATTTATATTTTCCGACTCTATTTTTGTCCTCCCCCTGTCGGCGTTTAAAACTTTGAGTAATGGATAAAACATAACTTTTGAAAATTTCAGAATATAACAAGTTTACAATTATGTATGTAGGCCTGACATTTGTGCATATTTTAGTCGTTTTTTTCTCGTAAATTTTAAGCGGAAATTCTCTTGGAGCGCAAGCGACTCCGCCTATTGCTACATATTTGTCTTTAGCGTGGTCTGTCTGTCTGTCTGTCGTCTGTCACCCTGCTTAAACCGTTAGCTAGTTTTAGATGCCATTTGGCAGGTACAGTTGCGGGGGGGCAACGTAGGGAAGAAAAATTTGGGGGCCAAACCCTCAGCCGACACAGTACAAATACAAGCATCAGCCAAACCGTCAGTTCTATGCTGGCACCTTGCAAATATGAGGAGTTGTGTGAACTTGCCACAGCGATTCCGTCATTTGCCAAATAACTTCGGTTTTTGTTGCTTCCTCCTGCCATTGTGTAAGATTTGCAAACAAGTTTGGTACGTGTTAAAATGCACTGCATGGACCGGCTTATAACAGTATGTGGTCAGTAGATGACTGGATGTGTATACGAATGCCGTAACTATAATTACCGGACAAAATAGACGTATGTGCGACCGTCTGCCGAGTCCGAGTGTATATCCACTCACTAGCTCACTCATTACGGGGGATTAGTGTTGCGCGGAGACGAGTTATTTCTAGAAATAATCGTGCTCTGAAGAGCTCTGCAGCCACCTGCACGCACTGACGATTGTGGGGTGTTGACGGTTAGCAGTGATGGGCACATTTTTAAAAATTTTTAGTCAAACTTTAACTGTTTTTAACTAAAAATATTAGTTGAACTTTTACTTAAACTATTTCTTCCAACTAGCTTGGAAGAAAGTTTAGCTGAACTTTTTCCAAACTTTTTGAAAACTTATTCGGCCAAATTGACTGTACAGACTTTATTGTTCTGTGCATTTACTGAGAGTTAATAGTGAAGCAGTTAAACTGCAAGTGAAGTTATATTTATCATTAGGCCTGTCATACAACACAGTTCCACAGTTTAGTGTCGGACTGTCGCATCAGAGCCATTGCTAACAGAATGTCACCTAACTCAGCACAGCGCCTTGCAAACCGCCAGTGAATATTTTGAATTAGGCCGAACTAAAATAATCCAGTTAAATTTTTAGTCAGCAACTTTAATTTTCTTTTCTAAAGTTAAACTGCTCTCTTGACTTAAACTTTTTAGAATCAGCTAAACTAATGGTTTAACTTAAATGCAGTTAAACTTTTAGTCGGGAACTTTACAGTGATCTTTTACCCATCACTGACGGTTAGACACACCCTATCCGATTCGTTCAATGCATTCTTTCACTGAATGCGGTTATTTGACGTGTTAAAGCGTGGATTACACCAACGATGACGGTGATGATAGGGTCTACCGCTGAAGTATTCTACTCACACCTCCACTGATAGGGAAGGAAGTGGGACACCTATAAACTAAGTCCAGTGCTTATTTGCTTTCAGAGTTTCAAACATCGCCGTTTTGCCGCTCCTGTAGCTATTGTCATTTGTCACTGAAACTCGCCGCGCGCTGCACACACATTCTCTGTTTGTCTCGGAAACAATTAAGACCATGCAAGACCGCGCGCTAATTCTTGAGACCACAACGCGGACGACGTCCTTAATTCTGTGGCCATCGACGGCGTCACGCGGGTTAAAGAAGGAGCCGGTAAACTCGATCGTGGTAAACTCGGTTTGTAAACTGCGCGACCGACTTTACCAATATATACGCGCGTTAAAAAGTTGGAAGAGGCGGGAGCAGAAAGTTGCAATTTTTCCGACAGCCAACTGCGGATTTCCGACAGAGGTGATAATGGATGCTTACAATTAGACTCCGACCGAATTTCGTTTTCGTTTTCGGTGCCGAAAATGACAATTTATGATGGTTTCGGCGCTGGTTTCGTTTTCGGCCGAAAACGTGAAGTCCGGTTTCGGTCGGTCCCTACTCACAATTTCATTTTTGCCCCCAAATTTGAGTTTCCAAATAGCGGATTTTCAGAGTCATTTACAAGCAACTTTTTTACAGCTTACTTGGCTCATTTGCTGCATTTTTTCGAACTTTCGCCATATAAATGTCATTAATAATAATAATAACTTTGAATGAGTTGCTAAACTACTGTGTGCTCAGGTCAACTTCGCCTCCTACCCTCCTTGGGATGGGAAATAAGTAGTATAGTTTTCGGGCTTCACGGTAAAGGCCTATTGTGGCTGATTGGGCGGTGGTATGTCTGCTGGCTGCAAACCACGGGTCCAATTGCTTACTGACGTGGGTGATGGATGGCTGCATAGTGCGCTGCGATATCATAAGATCCCGCCACTTTTGAAATTGTGCACGAGCAGTGCTAATAGCCGGTATACCGGACCTTTACTTATTTATTTTGTTTTGCTAACATCGAATGGTAGATTAGGCCTATACAGTAACTGTGAAGACTCTCATTATAATTTGCATCCTGTGAGAATTTGCTGATCAGAAGCGAAGTCACGCACTCGCCATCATGTGTTAGTAATCACATATAGGCCTATATAGGCCTATGATAGCCACAGACACGAAGCCTATGACACGCCATTGATCAAGACATTGAATCTATTCCATGCGGCTAGGTCTATAGAAGACGACGGATGCCAGGTATAGGCCTATCGGCACATCAAAGTAACGACGTTATAGTCGTCAACGTGTACACCTATGAGCATACACGCCCACGGGATCAACAATCGGACGTCCTATCAATTGTTTATCTGCTGCCGACGATGATGACGATAGCAAACGTGTTAGTTATCACCCTACGACTGCACTGGGGAAGAGCTATAGCCGATGGCCTATAGGGCATCACCCATCCCTATTGCTCATCAACGCTAATTAAGCCGATAACAGATTCTTTCAACTGATGCTGCAGTTGCTGCAGCAGCCGCAACGCCAAGAGTGAATACAGACAGTCGTGACGCCCTCGTTATCTGTATCGCTAACCGGAGACGAATTGTAACCACTGGTTGGCGCTGTGACTAGGGGACCAGTGCATATTTTGAGCTGTGGCGATATGGAAATATACTGGCTTTTAGTGACAATAAAAGTCACACAAAGATCCGTGTAAAACAATATGCGTCAGCTTTATTGGTAGGATAACTTTGGCAAGCGTGTGCAAGTCCGATTTTGATAATATTTTTTCACTTTTGTAGTCGGCGATAAACCTTGGGAGAGGCTGGAACATTGTGTTGCCACTTTACCTTGCAAAAACTGAATGCTCAACATTTTTTCATACACATTAACAAGAATGGTGTACTCGACACTGCGGTACGCTTTATCTATAAAATCAATTTCCAACTACGCCGTGGGTAAATTTAAAATTTGCGATTAGATATTCCCAAAATGGAAGATTTCAAGTCCAAAATTTTGCGTTTTTTTCAAATTTCTACAGCCCAAAATTTAGGAAGGGTATTGCCTTCTGTCCCCTCCCGAAACGCCATTGTCAATCTACGGCATATTTAAGGTACCCCATTTCGTCGGCGATATCCCCCACCATTCGCTGCAGAATTAGCCTATATCTTTCGGCTACATTAGTTTGTTTTGATTAGTGCGCATGCTCCGTGGGCGGGGCATGCCGGGATTTTGATGTTATACTCGTTGACCACTAGCTAGTGCATCATGGGACGGGTCTGACCATGATTAAAGCCGCTGATAAAATGATAACAGCAGCTGTAACTGACACAGCATCGTTATCACGCGTTCTGTTACTGAGAATCAACTCAAACTGATGATAATTATAAACTGGACACATTTTTATTGCACATCTTGAGTTTAATGACCAGTATAGCCGATATACCTTAGCCTATACCGTGAAGCTTGATTTAGAAATATTAACGATTAATTAATCAGGTCATTCAGGACTGTGTTCATTCTGATGTAATGCCTTTATTATGTAGTTGGAAAAAATTAAAACTATGCTGTGAACAAACTGTTTTTAGACCGTATGACAGCCTGTCAATATAAAATAGGCTACTGCAAATGCCATATTTTACGTACCGGTATAAGCTACTTTGCTGCATTTAAACATTTATAAATCAGTCAAATAAAGATAAGGCCATACAAATAATATTAACCATAGTACAATACTACAGGGTGCGGCAGAAAAAAGTGGCCCGCAAAAGTTTTTCGTTGTTTTCTTAGCAACCGTTTAGAATTTTAATCTGAAATTTTATAGATTTATTTCCTGAAACATTCTACATTTAATTGTTAAATAAAATGTGATTTTGTTGAAAAACGACGAAGTTACAGATTTTTTAAACATGACAGTTTACCGATTTTTTAGCATTCAAAAATGTTCCGGCTACAACACCAATTAAATAACATCGTTGAACAACACAGTTAAATAATGATCAAATGCCAAAATTCCATTGTCACTGCGAATGTTCGAAGTGTTCACCACCAGCTCCAAGCAACAACACCAGCCTCCAGTCGCCTTATTTGAGAAATCTTTTACAGCCTTGTCGATCAGTCTCTGTGGCAGGTTGTCCCAAATAACCTGAAACGCTTCCTTGAGTTCGGCGCTTGTTTTCGGCTTTGATTTAAGCTTGTGGTAAGCCTCCAACATTGCACCCCATACGTGGTAGTCCACTTGGTTTATATTCGGCGGATTTGGAAGCCATAGGTCTTTTGTGATGATATCTGGACAGCTGGCCCGCAGCCAGTTCTGTGCTGCTGCGCGCTATGTGTGCTGACGCGCCGTCCTGCTGGAAGATGAATCCGTTGGGCAGCCGGCGATTGCTTAAAAGGAACGATAATTTAGTGATAATATATAAACAATAAAAATGACTGTTTATCAAAACGTCCCTGTGACGTCATCGGCTGTAACGTGTAACCAATTTTTAAAAATTAAACAGCATTTTTAGCTTAAAAATTTTTAATGCTGAAAAATCAGTAGGCGGTCATGTTAAAAAGTAAATAACTTTGTCGTTTTTCAACAAAATCACATTTTACTTGAAAATTAAATGTAGAAGGCTTCACTAAATGAAGCTGTAAAATTTCATATTAAAATTTCATATTACACGGTTGCTGAGAAAAAAGCGAAAAATTTTAGGATTCCACTTTTTTTGCCGCACCCTGTATATTGGTGACTTAGTGGCGTAACAGTAGTGTCAGACTTACGATCGACAACACCAATGTCAACTCAGCCTTCTATCCTTCCGGGGTAGCTAAATCGAGTACCGGCCTGTCTGGCTGGGGTTAATGCGGGGCGCGTTTACTTGTTCGGGTTGCAGTGATTCCATATGGCAGGTGACGCTTCGTAGCTTTGCGATGTTTCCCATAAAACTTACCTACAACGTTTAACCTTTAATACATAACTTTTAGCTACTCAGTTCTGGATTGAAATTAAGACAGATAGACTGCGAGAATTATACCGCAAAAAGTTAACATTCAAGAATAATGGTAATCTAATAGCACTTAGATTTTTATAGATAGAAGTAAGCCTGTGCTTAAACCTATATTTAGCGCTTGCCGTGTCGGTACATGTCGTTGATTAGCTGTGTCGTATACATACACAGATGTGCTGTTGTGGTACTTCTATAGTTCTTTCACGCTTGATTGGTTACGGCGTGTTCAATCAAGCTTGACGTCAGCATCAATCCAGCATGCGGTAGGTCCTAAGCTTACGGTTGTTGTCCAACATGCCTCGCTGTGGGTGGTCTCCAGCCAATGACAGGGTCTTCCAGGACTTAGCGACGGATTAGCCCTCGTATACAAATAGGTATGCGTGACGTCACTTGACGACGACTCACAGGACCACCCGGGTGCGCCAGCAGACACTGATCCGTAGACCTCCCACGAGTCGCTCTACATCCGCTAGAGATGGGCTAATCAGCGATTTAGGCACATTTTGTGAGCACCTAAAAACAAGGCCATCGTGAGATTGAAAAAGTATAAGCGAAGCAAAAAAGTTGCAATTTTCCGTCTACAGACACTGTAAATTTCTGACAGAACTCCGACAGGTAGTTGCAAATTCCCGACAGAGGAAATTCCGGGTGCTTAATAGTTAAAATGTCAATATTTGCCGTAACTTTTTTAAAAATGGGGGTTTTCAGCGTCAAATTTGGCATTTTTGACGAAAATTTTGTCACAAACAAAAAAAATTCCGACAATTTTTCGACGGCCAAAATTTTAGGCGCGCAATTCCGCCGTTTCAACTCCTCCTTTCTTTTCAGCGACGTTATGATTTTAAATATCTTGTTATGTTGCGACATGCTTTTAAGTAAATTGAAACGCAAGGTTTAATTGCCCGTTTCTTAATAAAACAGCAAAGGTTTTAAAAATTCTAAAGCTATGGCTATAGCCTATACGTACGAGACTATGGAAGTTTGACTATCAGCATAATAGCAGTATTTTTGTTTGCTTATTATTCTTATTATTATTGACTATATTAACTAAGTAAGTAAGTAAAAAAATTTCACTTATAAAGCGCACAATGTTGGCGAGAAACTCGCCAAATCTGCCTATCGTGACTGTATTACAAAAATCTATGGATTGCATTTCCATCTGGTCAACGTCCAACTCATGGAAAAACACACTTTCGATTAACCTCAAATAAACGGCACTAGATATTTCGATATTGAATATGATGTAATCAGATGATTTGAAATGATTATTTAGGCAGAATGCCCATCACTACCGTTGGACCACCCACCAGGAAATGCCTTGTCTTGTTGTGGTCCGGCGACTCCGACCTTAAGTACGAATTGTGCCATGCACTCAGAGCTCTAACTTTTCATCACCCAGCAGGGGTTACTCGCTGTCATGCACCCACCAATTAACCACCAGAATCTTTATCCGGTGACAGACGACAGGCGTCGGTCGGCGTCTTCTTGGCGTTGACGTTAAGTGTTTACATGCTTGACAAACGACCCACCGACGCTGTTTTTTTCTCACCGTCTGTAGATGCGTCTTTGCAGTTCAATTTCTGTTTTAAAGTTATTATAATTATCGCACTGATTTGGGTTTAAAACAGAACGCAAAGTGAAATGGGGCGCCTTCGTGATATAGTTCATAATTCAATTTAAACTTTAAATCTTACTTAACAGCATATTTGTGATTCTGTGTCACAATTCTATTATAACTTGATTTTTTTCTCGTATAGTTCTTGTTTTTGTGCTAAAACTCCACACTTTTGTTCAAAAATAAAATGATAATGATTCGTTGTTTTAGTCATCAACGATAATTAGGCCATGGCGGTGATTAGAAACTGCTGAAATGCCATTTTCCGATAAAACAATAAAGAAGACAAAAAGTATATTGCGTGATTAAAATAATACTTTTTTGTGAGACCATAGATTATAATATATGAACTCTTCCCATTTCTCAAATTGTAGTTATTTAAAGTGAAGTGGTTGCAGTTTGGAGGCGGCTGCACTCGAAAGAAGAAAGTGGTGACAATGATGAAAGCCTGCAGGCGTCTGCGATTTCAAGCTCGGCAACCTGTTCTCGGGACCGTGCACGAAGGCGCCGAATTAACATAGGCCTAATGAAGTTTTTATCAAATTGAGCGAAAACTAATGGCGCATTGTGGCGACTTTGAACTCGTGGAAATAGGAGTAATCCTGGCGCCCGCCGTCATCAAATGCCAATAATTAATTCTCTTACTCCATGCTTCTGCTGCAACTGATGATAATTATGATGATGCTTGGGCACAGTGGCGTGGACAAGGGAAAGAGGGGGGGCAGAAGGCCATGCTCCCATCCCAATTGTCCAGACAAAACGGGTTTAAACTGCACTAAATTCGCCATGCAATTTGGTCAGTTTATCCTCAGGAAAAAAATAAAACTGTTGCCACTAGATCTCATTTTTTAAAGCTAAAATGCACCATATTCGATTTCGGCTGGAGCTACGCTTTGGACCCCCTGGGGAAAGTCACAGCGTTCTTTCAGACCCCTATAGCTCAATTTTAGGGATTCTACTTTTAGGGTAAAGGGAAGGGAAAAAAGGGAGGACAAGGAAAGGGATGGGAAAGACAAAAAAAGGAGGAAAGAAAAAGATGAACAACAAGGAGAAGGAAAGAGATAGGAAAGAAGACGAAGCCCACCCCAATGAAATTTCTGGCTACGCCACTGCTTGGGCTAGAGAAAGTGTTGAGCTGGTCTGTGCATAAAATGACGCTTAGACACATGCCACGTTGACACGCCCATCATTTGGGTGCATCGACCTTTCACGTTGTGATGTTTTTGATCACGGAAATTAAAGTGTTTATTTTCGTTACAGTTTTCGTAAAATGTTAAACGTTTTTCCCCATAAGTCTGTATACGTGTACGTAATTATACAACGATGGGCCTATAAGTAAAATAAAACACTAAAAAAGCTTAATATACGAGGTTGCCCATTTGACTCTAACATCGACTGTTTTTGCAATGCATTTTTGTCAGAATTTTGTTTAAAAAGATCTCAGAACAAAGTTGACAAAAAATGTGGCAAAATAACCCGAATTATATTGTACTTGGCCCAGTTGAAATTTTCGTTATTTCTTTTATAGCATGTTTGTTTCTACGCCATTGTTATGGCGAATAAAGATCTTTATTTACTCATCAAGTTCGATTGCGGTGTCAGTCAACGAAAACATCACTGCACGATTAGACAGGTTCTGTTCTGTGAGCGGCTTGCGGACGACGTAGTGGGCGGTGCCCGGTCAACATCTTGTTGTCCGCAAGGACCTCTGAGAACTGTTGATAATGAGATGCTGATTAATGAGACGAATGACGGAGATGGACTTCAATCATGAAAGCGCCTCGCAAAAAACTGTTTTAATCTTTCCTTTGTTTTTAGTTTGCGCTGTTCATCTTTTATACCATCATCTTGCTACAAGGCTATAGGCTGTTTTGTAATTGTTTTTTTTTCTATTTTTACGGCAAATTTTGCTTTGAAAGCTATGGATGCAGTCTCAAAATGTGCTTCCTTCTGGTGCGTATGTCTAGAAGTTTTGTCATCACAAGTTAATTAATAATATCAGCATTACAACTCAATCCTTTTTGCAACGAATCCAGACTACGCCACGTTTAATTATAACTTGAAACATCTGATATATTTCTAATGTCATGACCTTTTTTTTCGAAATCACAAATTTTGGAGCATGAAAACGAATAAACGACTGTTGTGTTCAATCAAGTAATTTGGGCAAACGTTAGTAGCATATTTGAAAATTTTGAGCTGTGAGTATGCCCTGCAATACGTAGGCCTATTTTTGCATCATCAATTTGGCCTTGTTTAATGCGCAACGGGTTGATGTTCGTTTTATTGCCTGCAACGGAGGTTTATAGGCTACGCCGTGGCTACGCTCGCCACTATCACCAGAGATGCAAGTGCAGCATTTCGTCGCTTCACAGGACTGCGCAGGATAACTTCTCGCATGGTTTTGACACTGCTCTCTGCTGCAGACCGGCTTCTAGTAACCGGGAACGTATTGTCACTGAACCGGTAAATCCCAGAAAATCGTAATAATGTTGAGAAACCATAACCTTATTAGGCTTACGGTTGTTAGATGCTGATTTTCACTGATAATCTACAGCACATTTACAATGCTTCGAGTACATCAAAGTAGGCCTACATGCGTAGGCTTTTTATAGTCAGTGTACATTATTAAGGTCTGCAAGGATGTTGGATAGATTTAGGCCTACTGCAGACATAGTGCGAGTATATAGGCCTACGAGTGCGACCATGGAACAAGATCAGTTGACGTTCTCGCTTATTAGCTCAAGAGTCCTTGTTGTTGCTGATGCTACTGCTGATGATGATGATACTGTCTTACGATTCCTTTGAACTGAGCCGCGCCCCTTGCATATTATATTGCTGCGAATGCTATAGGCCTATAGGCTTCTATAGTTTATTGAATTTCATGTGCATATAGGTCATGCTTTGCTATATATACAATTTTCCATCCGTAACTATTATTATAGCCTAGTAATCTAATCTGGATGCACTCGTGAACTTGCAAAACGCTTCGGTGTCAACTTTACTCCATACCTTTGTAGCCTATGATAACTGCAAACTTTATATATAACCCTTGGCTATAGAATTCCATTAGACGTGAAGCTATAACATGCACAGCTCATCGTGTGGCTTCAGAGAACATGCAGAGTGTTTTAATCGCATGGCATGGCATCGCACGGTCGGCAACGTCGTCTGCGACGGCACGTCACCGATGCATAACATCCACCTGATAGAATGCGCTCGGGGTCGCAAGCACATGCAGTAAAATGACCACCCATTCAGTTTTCTTTTCTTTAAATGTATTTTGTTTATTATCTATTTTGTTGTTTATTATAAATACCAAAGCTGGTGAATAAAGGTTTTCAAATTACACGCTCATAAATCATCGAGAATTTTAGATGCACATAAAATATAAGATATAAAAATATATACATTATTATAAATATTATGTATATTATAAAACTTCGCATCAGCCGCAGTCGCAGTTAAACGCGAAACAATAAGACTGTATTTAATTGCAAATATTTTGCACTTTTTGCACTGATATATAAATATCACAGCGCTGTTTACTGCAGACTACACGTATATACGATAATGGCAAAACATTTTATGCCTATCAGCTGCCGATCGAATTCGCGTAAAAGTCGTTCTTAAGCGCGGCCGACGTGTTCGCAGCTGCAAAAGGTTTCACAGAGGCCTGCACGTTTTTCGTCAACGAAAGCAGCTCGCTGTCCGTCAACAAGGCAATACTATACTCTCCTGCAGTTTCAGGCCACACGTGCGAATAGGTATAGTAGCCACGGAGAAAGCTAGAAGAGACCACAGCGATATAGGGCGATGACAACTAGACGATGCGGAGCGGTAACAACAGATGGTACGAGTGTTTCAGTCGCGGCAATTAATAACCAACCAAACAGTCATGTAGCGCGTCCTATAGCCGTCGTCAGTGTAAACCAACCCGACTTCTCTTCTGTACATAAGAGCCTATAGGCTCTTCCATCAAGTGCCGCAGACTCTCACAATATTTTCTCGTCGCTTGCCTGTTTGTCGGCTAAAAAAATGATGGCTAAAACAGACATCAGTCGTCTCGCACATCAGTCAGCCGCCGCAGCAGCAAGCCCCGCCCCCTACACCGCTGCCCGGCTTTGAGAGCTCTTTGACTCATCGATAGAGATGGGCCTACGGCAAAAATAATTGGGGGCATTTCTGTATTTCTCAAGGTAGTGTGGCAACAGTACTGAAGTCAGGCGTACAAAACTGCAGTAGTTTGCGCCAAGTTACGTCCTGATGTTGAGTGCCAAAAATTATGAAAATTGCCCAATGTTTTCGCGCAGTTATTGAAAAAATAACAGTGCATGATATGTACACAGGTAAATAAAATACACAACTAGACGCAGAAAAATAGAAAGTAAATTAATTTAAGTTCAACCAGAAATTTGGGGCAAAGCCCAACGTGAGTCCGCCCGGCGCCCTAAGTCCGATTAGGGGAAATTAGAGGGGAAGGTAAAATTTTCCCGGCATCAAAGTCACGTGGCTCGAACTCAAATTCATTGGCATACGCCGAACGCGCATTGTCGATTTAGGGTAGGTCAACGTGAGCGCTTATAACTTTGTTCGTGGTGAACCGAATTTCACAATTTTTTTTTGTTCAACGCCGAAAAGATCCTTCTCGTCAACGCCGTTTAGATATTGTAGCTATATTCATCGATTCCAGAGATATTTGCGGTCAAACTCGAAAGTTGTCGTAAAACGTACTAAATTTTGGACATTTTTTGCCCTCCCAAATTTTAAGGGGGCGGTGCCCCAAACTTCGTACTTGCGTTAACCCCCCAACCTAGAGGCGCGTCAAATGCCAAAGTATCGTCAGGCTACACTTCTTAACTCCGAAGTTATAAGCGCTCATTTATTGCATTTTAAGCCAATTTTTCACTCCCCTTTGAAAAAAGTTGTAAGGGGGGCCCCGCCCCCGGTGGGGGTGCGCTAGTTAGACTTGGTCATTCTCTACCGCGTGTAAAAATTTGGAAGCGCAGCACCCCCTATGGGCCGAAATATGGTCTTCCGAATAATGCGACTTAGGGTAGGTCAAAATGAGCGCTCATAACTTTGTTCGTAGCGGACGGAATTTCACCAATTTTTTTTGTTCAACGCCCTAACGATTTTACTCGTCAACATTGTTTAGATTCTGTCGCTATCTTCATCGGTTTCAGAGAAATTCGCGGTCAAACTCGAAAGATGTCGTAAAACGTACTAAATTTTGGACGTTTTTTGCCCTCCCAAATTTTAAGGGGGGCAGTGCCCCCAAATTTCGTACTTGCGTTAACACCCCAATTTAGAGTCGCGTCAAGTGCCAAAGTTTCATCGGGCTAAACCCCCTAACTCCGAAGTTATAAGCGCTCCTTTATTGCATTTTAAGCCAATTTTTGACTCTTCTTTGAAAAAAGTTGTAAGGGGAGCCTCCGTCCCCGGTGGGGGTGCGCTAGTAAGACTTGGTGATTTTCTAGCGCGTGTAAAAATTTGGGGGCGCAGCACCCCCTAGGGGCCGAAATATGTTTTTCCGAAAAATGCGCTTTCGGTGGGTACAAACTCACATCTAGATCTCCAAGGTTACTGGACCAATCTTCACCGGACTTGTTTCGCCTAACGCGGGAGGAATCGCTGTCGAAC
>Ga0056128_1006837_pt1 | contig 14404 bp, 13 predicted proteins | sample WorMetLIZISLAND2_FD_71113 | JGI IMG/M metagenome (GOLD analysis project Ga0056128, IMG submission 71113) | Marine gutless worms symbiont microbial communities from Max Planck institute for Marine Microbiology, Germany - Olavius geniculatus... ... | reverse complement strand
TTTTTTTGGGGTGCGCCCCCCAAAATTTTGGACTGGCATTATAAAATTCGGCCTAGTACTGACCATCGTGCAAAATTTCAAGCCGGTCGGCCCACGCATCTCGGAGATTTGGTGGTCGGAAAAAAAACATCTAGGCTAAAACATAAGTCCTTCCGAAAACTATCGTTTTCAGGCGGACTAATGACAGCTAATACAAGGAAAGCCCTGCTAACACAAATGAGAACGTGCAACAGCCGCGATGCATGTTTGAAAGCCCAGTAAAACAAAGTCTAAGTCAGTCACCAGAGGGTGCCAGACGACCGGCGGCTATAGTGTCTACAGTGTTTTACTCGTGCTCACTAGAGTGCGTGACATGTCTCGCTCGGCCAACGCTGTATCGACCAAAAATCGCAAATTTTTCCTACCCCCTCTCATTTAGCGCCCTCGATCGAAGTGACCCCTTTCGAATTTATGGAAAAGCTTTGCTGATCCTAAAACTAGAGTCTTCCAGGCAGCCGACGGTGAAGATTTAGTGATCCTAGCTTGCACCGTTTTTGACTGATCCACTTGTGTGACAGACAGATGGACAAACAGAGAGAATTTCGATGGCTAAGACAGCTACAGCAGTAGCTGCTGTTGCACATTAAAATCAAAAACAAACAGCACAGACTCAAGCAGTAGTTTATTTGTATTTGACAGGCAGGCATTTGACAACATGTGACAGTCTTTCTACTTGTGCTTACTCCTTAGCTAAAGTTACGCAGTATTACCTAATTGCACCAAATCTTGGTAGCTAAATGCCAATCAAAAAATATCATATCGTTGAAGACAGCTTACACAGTTTATAGTAAGATACAGAAGAATCAAAAAAGCCGTTGTTAGCACCCAGTGTTGAGCACAAAAGATCATTTACTGGTAGTTAACAATAATAATAATAATCGGAAAACATACTTTTAAAGAGAAAACAACAAATTATTACAAAAAACAGCTCATTCTGATTGCCAGAACGAACGGCTGCAAATAGTCTCTGTAATTTGTGGAAAATAATGCAAATAAATAATAATTATCTCCTAGCGAATGCAAATGGCTTTTAGCAATAATACCTTAAGACGAAAAAGAAACGAATACAGAAGTGGCTTTGACGGGCGCTCTGGATGTGAAAAGAATGCTTCATCAAACAGAATGGGTACGGGGTTGTCTGCACCCGATACTTTCTGTACGACCTCATTCACTTCCTGCAATAACATAATAACGTGGTCCATTTGCTACAAAATTTTGTACACAGTGTCACAGACGACGTGGACAAATGCTGCAAATTTGTTTACTGTACGATTTCTACATTCTTGTGTGTGCATACATTGTGGCTAAACCGTGTATCGGTTTTTTAGTTTTGTTTACTATAACTTTGTCAAATGTGGCCCGTTTGCTACAAAATTTTGTACACGTAGTGTCACAAACAACATGAACAAATGCTGCAAATTTGATAACGGCGTGATTTCTACGTTTTTGTGTGTGCATATATTGTGGCTAAACTGTATGTCGGTAAGAGGTCTATGGTAAGTACAAATATAAACAAAATCACTTGTGCTAGAATACACATTATTCTGATCAATGTGCCATTAACATCCTTGCTATCATCAACATAATCACTACCACAATCGGTTAACTTCGGTTTCACCATTCAAGCAGCACACAACAAAAACTGAATTAGCAATCGGAAATAATCACAAAATTTCTTTTGCACCAGTCTAACACCAAATATTGGCAATTCTGAGCAAAGACCGGTCCTTTACACTAATCAAAAACATAATAGCATCAACCCTCAGTTTTACAAAGAAAGAAACTGAAAAGGGAATCGCTCACCTTCATGAAAACTTTCTGCACAAAGACGAGATGATTGAGCAGATCGGTAGTGAGAATGTGTTCGAATGATCCGACGTCGGCTGTCGCTTTCAGGTAGTTTCCTTCCCTCACGGTCAATCCGGCAAGGTCACTGGCGTGTCTTGGTGATTCAATATTTGGCACATCTGATGGATCGTGCTGCAGGAAGACTGCATGGACGTGTATCGGAGGCATATCAATGCTGGCTGACGATGGCAGGTTGCTCAGTGTTATCAGCTGTAAACACGCATCGGCAATAAAAATATTTTAAACGACAACATCTTACATATGATGAGCATTATAATGCATATTTCAGCCTTCTAAAAAATAAAAAAAAATTATGCATGTCACGAACTTAACAAGAAAAACCCAGCTAATGCAAAGGGGAAACGCGCAACAGCGATGCATGCTTGAATGCCTAGTGCGAACCCAGCAACAATGTTTCTTATACACTCGCCAGAGGGCGCGAGACGACCGGTCTCGCGCAGTCTTGTGTAGTATCTATAGTGCTTTTACGCACAAAAGCAGCTACTGCTTTCAGTGTGTCTTAGCCATCGCAATTCTGTCCATCTGTCTGTCCATCCGTGTGTCACACAGGTGGATCAGTCAAAAACGGTGCAAGATAGGATCTTCACCGTCGGCTGGAAGACTCTAGTTTCAGGAACTGTAAAGCTTTTCCATAAATTCAAAGAGGGTCAACTCGAACGAGGGTGCTAAATGAGAGGGGATGGGCAAAATTTGCGATTTTTGGCCAATAAATCACTGTATCTCAGTAACAATGCGAGATAAGGCCTACGTTACTATTAATCACAAATAGAAGTTGTATACTGGCTCTCGATTGGCGCCGAATTCAATGCCCTTGAATGACCTTGAAGAAAAAATAGGGAGTTTTATGGATTTTTTGGCGATTTCGGGCTGCGGCACAAGTCTGTATCATTCACAAGGTGGCATCACAGTACTATCATTATGTGCACTTCGGCATAACTGTAATAAAGGTGTTTTATTTTATCCCAAATTCCCGCAAATCTAACTCAAACAGCGACAGATTTTCGTCGTACAATTTGGTTGTATTGTGAGCGCAATAATTTATTACTTAATACATGGCCGTACTGGCTTAACATCGCAAATTTTCCCCACCTCTCTCATTTAGCACCCTCGCTCGGGGTGACCCCTTCCGAATTTATAAAAAAACTTTACGGATCCTGAAACTAGTCTTCCTGGCAGCTGATGGTGAAGATTTGGTGATCCTAGCTTGCACTGTTTTGGACTAATTCACCTGTGTGACAGACAAACAGATGGATGAACAGACGGACAAACTGACAGACGGACAGAACTGCGATGGCTAGGACGTGCTACAGCAGTAGCTGCTGCTGCGCATAGTAAAAACACAGATATCATTATCATTTTCTGCATCATACAGTTAATTCACCAAAGAGAACACAACGAAACATCTCATCTTGCACAGTGAAATGGTGATAGCTGCTACGACAGTGTATTACTGATACACTTTTGACCCAGACCTGCTGCACTTTCACAAACATTAAAACAGATTAGTACATGCAATTACACAGTACATAATACAACCCAGATCTAGCAACAGTGCCTTTGAAGTCACCAACAAATGGCACCACAGAAATATGACCATTATTATCATTATAACTATCTGCAAAATAAAAACAATAAATGCTAAACAACAACACTGATATTGAAAATATGAAAAATAAATCAAATGACAAAAAATGACATTATTCATTACAAATAGGAAATAAAAATACTAGTAAAAAACAATAATGACATCGGCGATGAAAAAGTAAGAACAACTTCAGCAATACTGTATAAAAAATGAACAGTCTTGTTGACTTCTCATGATAAGCTAGATGCATTTTTTTCTATGCTGGGACACTAATTCATACAAGAAAAGCCCGGCTAACGCAAAGGGGAACGCACGACAGCGACGCATGTTTCAGGGCTCACTGCGAACAAATCAAAGCTCATCGATCCAGCAACTGAGATTAGGTACAATGTATTTACATACACCAGATGGCGCCACCATATCGCGTGAACGCTGCCGCTCTTGAAATGTGTGTCGCAGCCAAAAATTGCCGAGAAATCCACAAAAACCCCTATTTTTGCATTCAAGGTCAACCAAGGTCATTGATCGCGGTGGCAATCGAGAGCCAGTGTACAACTTCCTATTAGTGATTAACAGTAACCTAGACCCTAGCTCGCACCGTTATTGAGACACAGTGACTTACTGGCCAAAAATCGCTAAATTTGCCCACCCCCCCTCTCATTTAGCGCCCTCGTTCAGGGTGACCCCTTTCGAATTTATGGAAAAGCTTTACGGTTCCTGAAACTAGAGTCTTCTGGGCAGCCGACAGTGAAAATTTGGTAATTCTAGCTTGCACCGTTTTTGACTGATCCACCCGTGTGACAGACAGATGGACGGACGGACGAACAGACCAATGAACAGAAGAACAAAATTGCGACGCACAATCCGCACTAATCCACATGTGTCTAAATGTTGTCTCGGTGACATGAGTCAACACTCAACATGCATGTACACTGTGCCTTAAAAAATGCTGCACTTTGTTATTTCTATATCTTCACAAAATATTAACCAATTTTCAAAATTCTTTCACTACACACTATCTATTGCACATTATTGCAGAAACTATCGTGAAAACCTGTGACAGTAAATAAAATCTCTGACTAAATATTTCTGTTTCTCAGTGAAGCCATCAACACTGTGTATTTCAGCAACAGAAATTACATTAAGGCAATTAAAACTATCCCTGTTAGCATCACTGTGATTATGTGCCATATGCATGCACAATTAAGTTAAAACTTTACAGAGTTCCTACAGGTCTTCTGTAGCAAAATTCCCTGACTTTCCTCTTACTTTTCAAGTGATGCAATGACAATTTCCTTGACCTCATCAAACCAATAACCCTATTGCACAAATGCCAGAAATGATACACTATAGCAGAAGGCAATAAAACAGTATTAATGGAGCCATATGCAAATCACAGAGCCCCTGGTCAAGGGTCAGAAGGGGGGCAAAGCCCCCTGAAATGGAAACACTTCTAGCTTTTAGATTTTTAATGGAAGCTGCATATTTGCCTGCTTTTTAATATTTAGAAACACAAAAATCACATATCTGCAGTCCGCACGACCCAAGGTCATTTTTACCCACTTTTCCCTGACTTTTCAAAAAATAATATTTTTCCCTGACCTTTCCCTGACGACATAAATTCCCTGACTTTAACGAATGCAAAATAAGAATTAAAAATTAATAATATCTGAATTTCCAGCCACTGGTAAAATCACTAAGAACATCTATTTCTACTTTTGCTACGTAAACAAAACACAACAGAAAACAAAAACACAAAAACATCTTCTTCAGGAACACACTAAAACAAAGCTTCAATAATTTTACTTAAATGATAACTTGGTGCAATATGCATGCAAATACCACCATCACGTCACCAACGTGTAAACACATACATAACTTTTTTCTAACAATAAGAAAATTTAGAAGTACAAAAATTAGAGCTGCGGATTTTAATCATTAATTTAATCATTAACTAACAAAAGAAAATTAACGATTAATTTTATTTTTAACGATTAACGGTTCTGCCGGATACATCGTCAACAAGAGACGTTTGTCGCTAGATCCATCAACCGTGAACATGCTTGTTCATCTCCGGGACTGGTGTCATTAACATTAAAAACCTAAAAGGTTCTTAATTCATTAACACTTTCAGTGCATATAACTCTACAGTGACTTATTTATTGATATTATGGTTTAAACAACGCATTTTCAATGACTGAATTTTAATTAAAATTAACGATTAACTAATCGTTAAATTTCAAAAAGTTAACTATTAAAAAAAATTTAATCGTTACCAGCCCTAACAAAATGCTTTAAAATCCTGTGAATATTGACCAGTGACATGCATCAGAGGACTACTGCACTGCGTACGTGTTTACGACACAATATCATGCATGTCACAATATCATGCATGCAAACTGCACCGATTCGATCTATCACTTACAACTGTATGCCTCTTGTCCCGATGGACATTTGCCGGCGAGTGAGAACTAGAACGACTGGTAGGAACCTAGCGAGTGCATCAACATACCCAAAGCCAGTGCGCATATAGCAAGCATACGCAATGCCATAAGCACACGACAACTCTTCAAATTTTGATCCACACACCAAGAGTAAAAAATTAATATCGTGATTTAATGCAGATATCAAGTTATTCATTCCATATTTCACTAAAGAGAAAATTTCAAAAATTGTACTCTTCTGAAGAGACAATAGTATTATTAATAAACTGATTACATAGCCTAACTGCTAGGTTCGTGTCAGGCTAGACTGTTTAGGCTACTTTCGTAGCCTATTGCATAGCCTGTTGCATTGCTAGTTAAGTTTTGCGTGATTGACTGTCGTTATTGTAGGCTTCGGCTAGGTCGCTGAGGGCAGCTCCGTCTTAGCAGAGGGAGGGTGTTATGAAATTGATTTCATAGCTTAACTGCTAGGTTATGTAGCATGATACGTAACTTGTTTGGTTGGTTTAGCATAAACCATAGGCGACGCAGCCCATAGGTCAGGCGGGCCGGGCCAACGGTAGGCCTCTAGGCCTGTAGCTGCTAGGCCTATATAAAGCATTGTCAGCCCGTAGCCGGGTCCACTTGCGCAGTCTAGCTGCCTGTTTCAGTCATACATAGTCAATGTTGTCTGTAGTCAGAGTCGGAGTAGCCCGCTCCATGACAATAGCAGCTCCTGCTACGAAACTGTTGTAACTGTAGTAAATGGACAAGCTAGTAGCTACGTAACTGAAGTGTATGTGTGTAAAAACTCGTTATGAAGCCAGTTGTGTTACATGCTTACAACTAAAACAGTGCTGCAGTCACTACACGAATGGATTCTAATATGAACACGTTTATTCGTCAAAAATATGCTGCTAAGATACGAAACCCAGGACGACAAACGTTATGGGTAGCCTTGCTGCTAAACATGCAACGAAACCAGAAGAGCTACTAAGCCAAGGTGAATGAGTGTTGACGATGGTTGGGACGACCACCCCCAACCGCAGAGGCAGTCGGCGGCAGTTCGTATGTCCGCAGCCGCCGCCGTCTCGTCGGCTGCTCCTCCCGATAGCGGCGAGATAACGACAGTAGTACCATAAAAATGACACAATATGTACGAAAACTACTACGTATATATGGCACAAATTTTACAACATTGTTGAATTGTTGCATATTGTTGAATACGTGCTCTGAGAGTGCTGATGAAATAATTGCAAAAGCTGTTAAAATGTCCTCTTCAACAATACCCAAAAGTTTAGCAGCCTAACACGGTTTGATCACGAGCTACATTATTTTTATATTTACCATGTTCTGAAAATTATGACTGTTAAAAGCCAAAATGTCAATTAAATGTAGAGCTTAAAGAATTCAGTTTCCCCCTCCCCCCCAAAAAAACAAATTTTGCCTATAATTATAAACGCAAATCAAAAAGCTAAAAAAACACTCTCAGTTAAGCAGCATCTAATGAATAAACGAATCAAATTTACTTAACTTCAAGGATGAAAAAATGCCAGCCCACCTCAACACACAATAAAAATTAAAATGCATGCAATCGCATATCTGCAGTACAATGAGCACCTACCTGCACAGGTAAAGCAATACTAATATTACAAATTACACCTAATTACTCGAGCATTAAAAGTAGTGAGATCACCTTTGAGCTGAAGCTGAGAGAATGCACTGGCAAGTTGATTGTAAACTGGGCACTTTTGCCTGTCACTCCACAGCTAGTCACCTCTCCAATCTACAGCAAACAAATGTGTCTCATTTTTTTTTGGGGGGGGGAGGGTTAATGAAGTACAAGCTGGAAATTGAAAACTGAAAAGTGGCTCTTGGAAACGTTTACACCAATTTCCATTTTTCTACACCTTTTGGTTTTCAAGTTAGAAACCCATACAGAGAGGCAAATGGCAAGATGGGCAACGCGGTCTATTAGTATAAATGCACAACAAAATTTATCCCTTAGTTGATGATCAGCAGGTGTCTCGTACTCTTACAAAAAATCTTAAATGAACAATTAAACATGATACCAGAAATGAAATTTGCGTTTGCTACATTCTAAAAACACTTCCGAAAGCACACATTTCAGCAACACCCGCATGCATCACCAACTAATAAACAAGAAATCTAAGCTAATGCTCATGAGACACGTGACAGCCTATAGCAGTTCTTGTTCGCAGGTAATCTTGTCTATCTCCATCCATTTTCGTCACAATTCACTCTTTCGCAGCCAAAAATCGCCAAAAAATCACTAAAAGCCTCTGTTTTTAGGGTTCAAGGTCAATCAAGGTCATCAATGTTGACAATCTCAAAAAAACTTGTTGCCAGTGCTTGTAATGTTAAGCAGCATGTCTGTGCCTATTTGCAACCATTTTCACATTAGATGAACCAATAACGGCAGAATAATGCTTTTTAAAAAGAGGGTGTCCCTCTTTCTCTCCCTAGTTTGCAGGGACCCCCTTCACCCAGTGGCATGAAATTTTGTCGCAAAATACTAGAGACTCTAAGCTATCATATAGTGAAAACCAAAAGTTTTCATCTCACCTGGGCTCCAATCGGTACCAGGACGTAACAGACAGAGACCAAGACACCAAAACAGAATCACCAATCACCATAGCTAATACGAGCTATATATGTAGCTAGTTATGCTAGCTCTCACACGTAATAAATGATGAAATAAGAGTGTACCACAAATGACTCAACTTACTTTTGTCAGAACTTAATCAAATCTCCACCAAATTTGATAATTTTTGGCACACAGATAGCTAAGACGATAAAACTATGTGAAGTACACTCATTGTCCACCTCACCTAATTTATGCAATCGCATTACCGTGTTAAAAACAGATGCTCCAAATTGTTGCATAATGCTTAGTTGTTGTCACTGTAAAAGTTCTAAGACTTAATTAAGCACACAATAAACTAAAATTTGATTTATTTAGCATACTTATAAGTTTGTGTAACAACATGCTTCCAAATTTTTCGAATTTATGCCCAAAATGTACACAATGGCTTAAACGTAATGTCACGGCTGATAGTGGCATTGACGATCAACTGATCAATCATTCGTGGATTAAACGTGTTTTGAACTCATAAGTCAGATATTTTGTTTGCTATTTTCAGCTTAAAATATTTAATACCACAAAATTATTGAATCATGTGGCACCCTCTGTCAAGTTAATAATAAAAAGGTGAGCAATCTGATAGTGATAATCACCATGTAACGTAACAATTGAAAGCATCTGCATGTTGACATAAATTAGATGAGGTGGACAATGAGTGTAATTCACATAATTTTATCATCTTGAACTCAAAAATTATCAAATTTAGTGGAGATATGATGACAAAAAGAAGTTGGGTCATTTTTTGGCATAGTCCAATACGCATAGCAGTGAAATAAAACAAAATATCTGATCATAACTCCAAAGCAGCTGAATTATACAGTCAAGGCTGTTCTAATGGTAGCTTCAATAACATCTGGATGAAGCAGTCCAGATCAGGTAAAGCATTTACAGTGTACCTTATACTGAGCCCTCAGAGAAGGCAGCAACGATGCACCGACAGCAAGTCCGTAAAACTGAGCCTTGAAGTGAATGTCCGGCGGAGGCCTGGATGGCGCTGAACTGGTTGGAAGACCGGGAGAAGTGGGCGTGGCTGTGGGCACTGGGCTTGGACTGGCTGGGGCTGCAGCAGCGAGTGTGTAGGGCTGCGATGAGGTGGATGACGTCACAGATAACTTTGACGGCACGGTGAGATGCAACGGATGCAACAGCCGAGATGAAAGACTTGCAACACCATCAGGCTCATCGAATGCCCTGCCCAGTCATTCACATATCCATCTCAGATGACATTAGTGACATTATCAACAATAATACAATATAATATACATCTCTTAGTTTGTACATACTGCACAATCATGGATGTTTATTTACAGCACAGATACAGCACAGTTGGCGACTTACTTGCTAGCCCGATGATAGGTCACAAAGTACTTCATCACAGGCATGCGGTATATACACCATGGGCCAAAAAATGTGGTGCTTTACTTTTGTTCATATCTTCGCCAATTATTGACCGATTTTCAAAATTTTTTGACTGGCACACTCAGCGGACAATTTGCAATATTGTGATTATTATACATCCCATCACACCGTAAATGCGTCTCTACACTACCTTGCTAAATATAAATGTAAGATAAAACTATCAATAATAAATGTACAAAACATAAGTTTATACACTTGTTAACGGCAACATTTAAGGACTTGCACATCGAAAACAGCAAAAATTACAAAAAATGATATTGCCCGCATCACACTGACTGTGTGTCAGTGTGCTGCTGAATAATATCACCTTTTGTAATTTTTGCTGTTTTTGACGTGCCATTACATTTATATTTGCTGTTTTTTAGTAAAATAACATTTTCCTACAGTTGATAACTTATGAAGATTTGGGCATAGATATTTTACAATCACGATCTTGACCATTTGAGGTCACATGACATTCAAATGGTAACAAGGATCGATTGTGGTGGAATCAGATTGGCCTCATTCAATAGCCTGCCCCCCAAAACCTCCCATTAGATGCAAAGATCTTGGAGATATCTCTTACACAATCTGCATTATAGTCCTTTTGTCTCAAATTTCATTGCCATGGCAACAAGGGTTGGTCAGGGTAAAATTTTGTTGGCAGTATTCGATAGCCCAACCCCAAAAACCCTCCTATATATGCAAAGATCTCGCAGATATCTCTAGCAGAAACCGCGCTATAGCCCACTTTGTCCCAAATTTCATTGCCGTGGCAACCAGGGAGAGTCTGGGGTAAATTTTGAATGACACTGTTAGATTGGCCATCCTCGAAAACCATACCTAAAACCAAAAATTACGACACTATCTTATACAGAGCCAAAGTTATGATCATTTAAAGAATTGTTTTTATTTTCCCAATAGACGCCATTGTAGGCGCCAGATATCCCAAGAATTCCTGGACAGCTGGCGGCCGTGCCCAAGGATAAATTAGAAAGACGCAGCCGCCGAGCGTTGTGTTGAAAGAGCTGTGACATTCTTGTATAAAAGACCAGTACTGCAGCGGCGAGCAGCTGTTAGTGGCCGTTCGTGCTTACTCGCGAACCGATGTGTAGATAGAATAGTTTTCGTCGCAGTTCTTTCAGATATTTGGGTGATCAGAAATTATGTATTGTATTTTATGTCATTTCGCTACAAGTAATGGTTAATGGAATTTGAACAAACGTTTTCGGAATCGATTTATAACTGTCTCACGAGTTGTCGATATTCCGAGACGGACTGAATGGAATTTAGTCCGTCTCGGAGCTAGATCTAAAATATAGGCTCGACAAAAGAAGTTTCAAAAGGTTAAATTAAACACAACAAAGAACTGACAATAACAATGGGAGAAAGCTTTAGTGGGATCAAAGGTCAGATTGGGGCGGTGAAATCTATTCATAATTAAATTCCCCACACCTAAATTGGATCATAATACCATTGTAATTTTTTGCAATTTTTTGAATAAATACGTTACATATTAATTTCAAACTTTTAACCCTGAAAGGTTCGAACCTTGCCTGAGACGGCATCATTTGAGCCATTGCACATAAAAATCCCCTAAGGGGTATGACTTGCAGGTGCGTTGAAAAAAAGATATATGTATATAAATAAAAATTTTTGTGTAAATTTCACCTATTTGTGGAGAAGCCCCCTTGGGCGGATTTGCATGAAATTTTGCACGACGGGTCCCTTAGCTGACGTAATCAACCGTGCCAAATTTTATCTCAATCCGGGCAGGGGTTTTGATTCTGTGGCGGGTCAAATTTTTGGCTTTCCCATAGAAAAGAGAAGTCACTGTTAACACAGGGCTTGAATGTGCATGTGATAAGGAACATTTAGGTAAATGAAAAAAACACGTCAGACCAACATTGCAGTGAACTGCAGTGAACACTAGACTGTGTTAGACCCACACAGTCTAGCATCATACAGACCATTCACCGCAATGTTGGTCTGAAGTGTTTTTTCTTTTCATTTACCAAAATGTTTGTTAGAATCGTTATATATATCACAGTGCAGCAGTGTTGTAGCTTGAACATTTTTTCATGCTGAAAAATTGGTAAGTGGTTATGTTAAAAAATCTATAATTTCATCATTTTTCAATGGAATCAAATTTTGTTTGGCACTTAGCCGTAGAACACTGCAGTAAATAAATCTGTAAAATTTCAGATTAAAATGCTAAACTGTTGCTGAGAAAACAGCGAAAAACTTTGAGGGGCTACTTTTTTGCTGCACCCTGTAGGTCATTCTGGGGATGGCCTTCCCAGGCAACAGACACACACACATAATAATGGAACAGTAAGTTTAACCTTTACAGAAAAACCTAATATGAAACACAAAACACAGAAACGACCTACATCTAACATTGTAAGAACTGCCGATTATAATTGTGCATATTTAACGATAATGGCAGTTCTGATAATCTTCCCTGTTATCCTCCAGACAGTCATCAATCTCAGAATGCTGTCTACTGGAAGACAGGGGACAGAGCAGCAATGAGATGCCCACATAATGAGTTTGGACACTCAGACCTCAGTTTGGCTATGAAGAGTTGAGCAACAAATGTTTTCTACCGTGGCCTCGGTGTGGTCGGAGGACGCATGAACTCCTGAAGGGTGGTCGAAAGTCGCTTCGAGCCGCGTGTCACCATGCCATGCAGAATCACAGGGTGCTGCGGAATATCAATATCAACCAGCCCCACACTCAGCAGACCGGTGTCATGCTTGCCGGAGCGCCGCGTGAATGACGAATACAGGCCCTGCGACTTCCCGATGTTTATCTTCACCACCGTTCTGCAACGAGACACAACCCGGGCGCTAAAATCCACCCTAAAGTTGATTCAATGTCAGTTTCTCGGTCCACGAATAACAAAATAGTTTATCATGGCTATGTTTCGGAAACATTTTAAACTACAAATATGCAAATATTGGTAAAAAAAATTTAGCTGCGGGCAGCAAACAGAAACTCATATGAATCGACCAAATGAAAACCTGTAGAAATCCCAAAACCGATCAAGTCGGGTCTTTTTACAAAAAAAAACATAAAATTCCCAAAAAAACCTGAAACCCGCAAAACCCAAAAAACCCATCGAGATAGGCTTTCCTAAAAAAGCTGGGTTTTTTGCAACCATGTATAAAATGAATGCAAAGCTCAAATATTCATACTTTCATACAATTAACAATTAACAGGATATATCTCTATCCATTTATATCAACGTTCCTTGGATGGCTAAGCAGTACACACACTACAGCGACACCATTGTCAGATACAGCAATTTAACCACCATAAATAAAATACAAAGAAGTGCAACATATGCATGCATTATATACCACCAATTACAATAATAATTCAGATGATCATAAAAATAACACAAAAATTGTGCCCGTATCTTCGACACAAAAATTGTTATCAACACTGTTTCATTTTCCTGAAACCAATAAATAATACGTTCCTATGTGAATCAAAATGCATGTACAGTATCTTCTAATTCAAGGTGATTTCATGCATTTCTTCTTTTCTTTGCACAGAAAAGTGAGCAAGTAGTTTCTTAACAGCACATCAGCACAAAATAGGCCATTCAGTGCCATAAATGGTTAACAGCATTTAATTTATGCGCTGAAAGAAAAGACAGAAACTTGGTAAAATCAAAGCACTTAAAATAATATAAAAAACACAGATATCTGAAAGCTTGACAATGACGCTATGTTATCATTATTATTATTATTTATTTATTTATTGAAAACGCCAGATGGCAGCACAATCACACAATGCAAACATGAAACATCAAAACAGTACACCTAAAAGCTAAAAAATGCTCAAACATTACAAAATCAATGAACAAAATGCATGCCAAACGGCATCTTTAACACCGTCTTTTGAAATACGGCATACATCTGCTACACTATAGTATATGACACGAATCAGCAAACACTCACTGTGTTCCTTCGAGTAAGACGATCATTGTTTGACCAACGGAGAGAGTTATTGAGGATTCCTCCACACGTCTCTTTACAATTCCTTCAACAGTGTACAACATATCGGTCACAATAAACTACAGGGTGGGCCATAAAAACATCATAGCACTTTACTTATGTCCATATCTTTGCCAATTATTATCTGATTTTTAAAATTCTCTCAATGACACACTGTGCAGACAATTTGCAATAATGTTGTTATTTTATATCCCACCACACCATCAATGTGCCTCTACACTACGTTGCAAAATATAAATGAGATATCAATATATACACTGTGTCTCAAAAAAAAGCGTGTGACTACATTTTTTGCAATAACTGGAACAATGAATGTCCGATTATAATAATTTTTGGCACACTTATTAATGAGACTATATGTCATCGAATGGTGGTTTCATTTCCCACCTCATCTATT
>Ga0056128_1006833_pt1 | contig 14408 bp, 7 predicted proteins | sample WorMetLIZISLAND2_FD_71113 | JGI IMG/M metagenome (GOLD analysis project Ga0056128, IMG submission 71113) | Marine gutless worms symbiont microbial communities from Max Planck institute for Marine Microbiology, Germany - Olavius geniculatus... ... | reverse complement strand
TTGTACCATTTTGCAAGCAGTTAATTGAAGAATGTGATACTATAAAACGATTTTACCGTATAGCAATGTCTTCAAAACGCACGAGGAGACGTTTGCTTTACTACAAAATCCATTGATGAATGGACAAAATGGTTGTCCACATATTGCTTGGCTGGCTCGTGCGCTGGCTGAGGAGCGCTTGCGCTCATTAATGTTCATGACGCCCGCCTGTGCTAGGCCACGGCCTAGTGGCTAGGCGGAAGTGATAAGTGTCATGTGCATCGTTGCTAAGCAACTATAGTTTACCGCTCAGTTAGCGGACAGCCAGTCAGGTTTTGTTCAGAAATGCGCACAAACTTAACTAGTGAGTTACAGTTAACAGCCAGTTTACTAACTGACGAGTTAACTAATAGATCCAGAAACCGGCCCTAAGAGTGCGTAGCGCCGAACGTAGACATCAATCTCCAGAGTGGACGGTTCTGAGCCAAGTCAACTGCGTCGTCCATATTGAGGTCGCTGGATTTCAGATCCTGCTAAATGGCTTTCATCCACGTAATACGAGGACGTCCCAGTGGTCTCCTTCAGTTTCCTGCAGGGGAAGCTGTTAAGATCTGTTTCGCATCTGTTTCATCAGGCTGTTTAATATGACCAGATTTACTCACTTTTAGCAACTATATAATTTTGATTTCAAACTGCCCAGATGTCTCAACCTTTCTACACAGTGTTTCATAAAAAACAACCCCTTTTTCTTTCTTTCATAATTCACTCAAATGATAATCAATTTTCCCGAAACTTCTACCAGTTGTAGCTGAAGAAGTACTAATTCAAAATATTTCAACAAAATATGGCAGTTAATTGAATATTCATTGCTAGTTGTAAAGAAACGATGACATCATAATGTGTCACGGGTACAAGCTTGCTAGTCAACTGGTGCGAATTATCATCATTTGAGTGAATTATGAAAGTAAGAAAAAGGGGCTGTTTTTTTTCCGAAACACAGTGTATACCTAAACACTTACTGATTTCAGGAGCACGGTAGAACCGGCTGACAAGATAAGGCGTGATGTCCATCTCCGAGACGTGGGATGCTGAACCAAAGTCACACAACTTCAACATCAGCTTAGAGTCATTGATCTGCACACGGACACAGCACCAGCAGCGAGAAATAGACAGCTTTACTGCCGACAACACTGTCGATCACAAAAAATACCCCCCAAAAAATTACGGTAAAAAGGTAAAGGTAACATATATGCGAAACAAGGGTTGGACCTGGAGCTGATTTCGGTCAAAGGCAGTCAGCCCGCAGGTGACGTAGTCACAAACCCGGTGGTAGGCTGCCATTACTTTCCACTAGGCCCGCGGTTACCTTCCCAGCCACAGAGCGTCACCGCCCCTTGACCGGTACCAAATTATACTGCTTGGTGACAGAGGCACATGTGTGTGAATAACTTGCCCAGCGTTGTTACCTGGCAGTGCACTGGGCTGGGAGTCGAACCAGGGACCTTTTGGTCATCAGTTCGACACACTACCATTACACCGCCAAGCCACACAATTATGGTACTAAACGTTTAAAGAATAAACTCATTACACAATACACGATGCTAAAACCAATTTATTCAGCTCATAGAATGGATGACTGGACAACATTGACAACAATAGACCTATTTGTAATATATTTAATATATATTAGAAACAAATGTAAGACCAAAGTTTGATGTAATGATGATAATTTGAACTAAGAACAAACTTTGCTCTTAAGTTTGGTCATTAAGACCAGACTTAAGTCGAGATCAAGGTTAAGAGCAAGCCCAAGTCGCACGAAAAAACGATATTGGCTAAATATGTGTAGAATGTAATGGTAATTAATAATACGCTGATGACTTGAAATAAAAGCATCGCTTTACATTAATTTCAATAAAAATAATGTTGTGCGAATGGAATTGTGACGTCACAAACAGCGCTTTGTTTATAGCGTGCATTTCAGTGTGCGAGGAAGTTTAAACACCATCAGCTGGCTGTAGTGTTGATGCAGCGTGCCCTCAGAGAGGGTAACTCGCTTGCATTCCAGAAGCAAAAGTCGGAATCCATTGGCAATTGGTGCAACGGAAAGGGCATACAGTCGGCCTACTTCTGGTATGACAGCGACTTCTCAAAATGCAAGTGAAGTCTTTTCGCTTGGCAACGCGCTCCATCAACGCCGCTAGCGTTCAAATTCTGTCATACGCTACATTGACGCTAATAGTGGTTTGTGATGTCACAATTTCGTCACATTTGTCTACTTTAAACTTTTTTTACAGTATAAAGATGAAGATAAATAAATATTGACAAATTAGCATTTGATTAAACCAATTAGCACTCTATAAGTTGAGCAAACTGATGTGACTTCGCCTTTAAGTACAAACACAACACTAAGTGACGGACCTGAACTAATGGAATGCACAAAAACAAAACAGAAAAAAATACCAAAAATTAATGCCACAATTACTTCAACATATAAATGATATGAATTGAAACAATATCTTCGATAATCACAAAACCAGTTTTCTCTTTCTTATCTCTGATCTCAGCATATAACAAATACAAGTCAGGTCTTACAAGGATATTGTCGGGTTTAATATCGGCATGCAGAACGCTGCATCGTTTCATAAGCTTCAGAGCCAGGAACAGCTGCTGTGTGTACGAGCGCACGGCTTTGATGTGGAGCCCAATGTCTTTGCCATACTTCTTTAGCACTTCTCGCAAATTCATGCTGCACAACAGTGAGTGAGTGAGTGAGTGAGTGAGTAGGGTTTAACGTCCCACCAAACACAGAATAGGTCATTTCGGGGATGGAATGCTGCAGAACACCATTAGACAGATAGACAAACATCAGCTATCCTGCACCATTGCTAATACACCGTGGGCCACAAAAAACATGGCACTTTACTGTTGTCCACATTTTCGCAAGCTATTGACCTATTTTCAAAATTCTTTAACTGGCACACGCTGCAGACAGTTTGCAAAAACGTGATTATTATATATCCCACCGCACTATAAATACATCTCTACATTACCTTGTGAAATATAAATGTCAGAAAAGAAACTAATGATGGACCCCTAATATCACATTTAAGTACATGAATAAAAACACTTCAGACCAACATTGAGGTGAATGACCTGTCGGACACTAGAACGGATTAGACTCAGACAGTTTAATGTCATACAGATTATTTGCTGCAATGTTGGTGTGAAGTGTTTTTTGTTCATTTATCAAAATGCTTGTTTGCTATTATCTATATTTCATTCATATTTCACAAGGTAGTGCAGAGACACATTCGTAGTGTGGTGGGGATATATAATAATCACATCATTGCAAATTGTCTGCAAAGTGTGCCAGTGAAAGAATTTTGAAAATCAGTCAATAACTGGTGAAGAATGAAGATATGGGCAAAAGTAAAGAGCCACGTTTTTATATACCATCCTGTATTACTACTATGCCAAACACTTAAATGGAGTTCATAACAAATATTCTGATTCTCTTCAACGACTTTTTGAGAAAAACATTACCATAAACACTCTACAATAAGTCGATTATGTGAGCTGTAGGAACCAGAGCAGTTTCAAGATAACTGCAGAAGCATAGAAGCATTGGCAATTAAATATCAATTAAGTATCTTGTTTAACTGATGGGCTGGTTTTTTCAGGGTTCTTCTTGTTGCTTTTTATGCACAAAAGCAGTGCACGAAAGCACCTACTGCTTTCAGCGCGTCTTTCCCATCGCAATTCTCTCTGTCCATCCATCTGTCACACAGGTAGATCAGTCAAAAATGGTGCAAGCTAGGATCACCAAATATTCACCGTTGGCTGCCTGGAAGATTCTAGTTTCACGAACCGTAAAGCTTTTCCATAAATTCGAAAGGGGTCACCCCAAACAAAGGTGCTAAATAAAAAGGGGGGGGGAAATTTGCGATTTCTAGCCAATAAGTCGTTGTATCTCAATAACGGTGCGAGATAAAGCCTAGGTTACTATTAATCACTAATAGAAAGTCATAAACTAGCTCTCGATTGCCACCGAACTCAATGACCATAGATGACCTTGAACGCTAATATTGGGGTTTTTATGGATTTTTTTGACAATTTCAAACTGTGAGACACATTTCAAGAGCGAATTGCGCTGAACCCAATTGAGACAGACACGAAGAAGCTACATATGAAATTTTCAGCATTGAATGTAGATTTCGACAGTCCAGATCTTGATTTTCTAGCTTCAAGGAAACTTGCACGCATGGGCGTCATAGAGCGGTACCCCCGTAAAAGTCGTTATTTTACCATTGTTGGCCAGTCTTTCGTCCATATAGGCATGGGCACGCTGCTTATCACAACAAGCAATAGTGACAAGCTTTTCAGTCATATCAACATCAATGACTTTGAAAGACCCTGAATTTCCAAAATAAAAGGTTTTTTTATTAATTTTTGCAATCTTTGGCTGCAGCGCACACTCCAAGAATGAACTGCGACAAAATGGCTGGAGATAGATGGACAGTTTGCGAACAGGAACTGCTATAGGCTTTCGTGCATTTTGTGAGCATTAGCTCAAGTTTCTTGTGTGAAATGCTCATCAGGCAGATACCACGAAGAGACAAAAAATTGTAACAAATATAATAATCCTGAGATATCTGTGATGACAATGGATTCACTGAAACAGCACTGGCATTCTGCTGTCTATTTTTGCCACGATACAAGTAAAAGCTCAGCTGTCTCCTTCATATGTCGGGAATTAGGGCATGTTATCCAGCCAACAGCCTAAGCAAAATGGCCTGATTAACCCCAGGCTAATCACTAAAATCAACAGTAGAAATATTTTAATTTCTGAGCAATTGAAAGCATTAACAGTATGTTAATTTTGAATCAAACAAAGCTAATGGTTTCAGAGCAATGTTGACAGTTGGTGCATTAATTACCACGAGTCTATTACCTGAGAGGCTCAAGGACCAGGCAGAGGTGGTTCTTGTGGTAGAAATGTCGAAACAGTCGCAAGCAGTGGAACTTGTCCTCATGGTCCGCGTCATTCAAACGCTTGAGAAACTCCAGCTCCTTCAAACCTGTCTTGTGCCTAAAACATACATCAGCATCTGAACAGCTGCTCTGAACTGCCTAATAGTGATGACACGCTGGCTGGTTTTTCTGGTGCCACAGTGCCAGTTACTGGCACGAAACTAAATACGTTCAATCTGGCACCAGTGACTGGTGCATGCGGCAAAATTCTGACACCAGAAAGTGTAGCACACTGAACAGCTGACCGATACCAGCAACAAAGGCGGCTCAATAACCTGAAGATCTGACAGTACGAAAAGTTTTAACACTGTTTCCTATACAGTCCGACAGACTTTTGACTCAATTCCTCTCAACTACGGTTAGGATTAATGATAATGCAGGCTCCAGTATACACCTTTGTACTATCGAACCTTCGGTATAGTGAACCTTCAAATTATTATGGACACACAACCACAGCAAATGGTGCCAGAAAACTGTACAGCATGTCCGCTATCAATATGGAACACCAGCCAGTTGCAGAGAGGCCAGAAAGAGTGTAGAGGGGCTTGAAAATCATCACTGCAATGGACTCTGCTGTCTGACATTAAAAATGATGACAAAATGATGATCAACATACTTCGAAATAACACAGCTATTTAACGCAACAGTAAGTTAGTCTAAGCCACATCACAATACACCGTGGTCCATAAAAAACGCGCCACTTCTATTTTTTGAATAGCTTCCTGGAACATTGGCCGATTTTAATGATTTTTGGCATGCAACACCAGGAAAGAACATGACACAAGTGACTGTAGTTTTGGCATCAACAATCAACATTGCATTGCAACCTGATCACCAAGAACAGCTGGGCATAAGACAGGGTGGCCACATTTTGGGGCAATAAATTCAAGGACTTTCAAGTACTTTTCCAGACATATTTAGTTAGTGGCATGGCGTAGTCGGTAGCGCGTTTCAGCCGAGACGAAGTTACTCTACGCCGGGCCCAGTTAGTACTGCGATGGGTGACTGCCTGCGGGCAGGTAAACCATCTCGGTGTGCAGCCTGCCAGCTAGGTCGACTCAGCCTTCTATCCTCCGTGGGACGGTAAACGGAAAGTGGGGACCTTGGTACAGCTGACTGGGGTTGCCTAGCCGGCCGCTGCGCCAGCCTGTGTCTGCAGACTGCACACGGTGGCCGAGTGACAGGCAGCTCTGGTTAGTGACAAAAGCACATTAGAGGCGTGCGTGTGCTCGAGACGATGCGCTATACAGATTGACGACCTTTACCTTTATATTTCCATGATATTTTACCACATCGTCTTAGATGGCTCTGGCATCATACAAATATAAGTTTCACATTGTAGCCACGATTATTCTAAAATGCTGAAATTCAAGGACTTTCAATATGCTCTTCCATCAAATTCCAAAACCTTATGACCCTATTTGGTTTTTAAGAACTTTTCACATCCTTCCAAGGATGTAAAAAGACCTATGGCCACACTGACACAGAATTCATCTAGTATGAATAAAAGAAAATGACGCTCGTACATCATCTCATTGTTGCGAATGATCTTGATGGCTGCCTCCTGGTTGGCACGTGCTGAATCTCGCACCCGGACCACCGTGCTGAAGACACCCTGTCCCGTGAAACCAAAGACTGAGTATCTCTTGTCCAACATCTCTCCAATCCGCACTCCTGCAAACGAAAGTCACCAGATGATAATGTATAGGATGGGCGTGTAGAACAAAGTTCATGGCAGACGCCGTATGATCGGCGTCCAGCCAATCACGGCACGTATTGCTGTCTGAACACTTGCCCTCTTATCACTTGCTGTCAGTAGGTCTAAGGAAAGCATGTCTGAATAATACTCGCTGAAACTTCGTAGAAAAGATCCGTTACCTCTTCAATATTTAATTGGCTATTCCCCATTTTGGAAATATAATGTAGGAGTAGACTTCTACCCCTACAATTACAATCATTACATCAGAACGTTTTGGTCATCAAACACTAACAATATGAGCCTGTACCTAACTAGAAGTCGCTCGAGAGAGTGCATATCTCCGCCAAGAGAAGTGATTTAAACATTACTACTACTACTACTACACCTACAACTACAACAACACTTGCAGCTACAACTTACACCCTACAACAACGAAAAGGGAGGGAAAAGTAATAGCCAGCATTGCTGCTTGTGCAGTTGGTGATGCAGTGACAACATTGCCATTATGAGTCATCATGTACACAGAACGATGAAAACACGGAAGGACAGAACTACTAATCTCTTAATCTCCTCCAATGTTCACTATGTTCACCTTGGCAAAGATAATAACCATTAGTTGTACAAGTAGGCTACTTAAAAACAATGAGTCAGCATTTCTGTCCAGATCGCTTATCCCACATGGGTATTCATTGACCTCCATACTCCTTCGTGGCCTTCAAGTGTCAACCGTAGCGCTTGTTTGGCCGTGCTGTCAGTCACCATTTCCTCTCCGCACATGTCTATTTTTGCAGCCGAAGCTCTGTACAGCTGCACTGCAGTTGAGCTGAGCAGCTAAAGCAGGGAGCTATGTGGCTGCGTCTGTGATCAGTGGCCACAGATACCACAGACATGCTGCTGCAGCTGTTTGCAGCGATGTTGCTATTCCGTTCGACCTTACCCACCACCCCTCATCGCCACTTAAGACTAAACTAAGCAACGACCAATCACTCTTTGCTGCTTGCTGCTGACTGGCTGCTGCATGTCGTATTGGTGTTAGCTTGCACTGAGTCCGTTCAGTTCAGTAAGCATGATTCTGTAGCGCAATTAATCGAGTGTCATACTGTGTCCCGACAGAATGCTAAAACCAGTGTGCTTCAAGTTCATGCCTAAAAATTCCGTAAGAGATGTTTGCCTGACCCACAGTTCTTTGTGTAATTTTGTGGTTGAAGTAGACCCAGGTGTTGAAGTGTTCGCCAAGCATCGAATGGCTGTACATGAACAACTTAATATCTGTTGACTTTGGTGCAGCTGTGTGCCAACTCTGGTCGGTCAATTGTCGCTCTTTTGACACGGCACAGCCATGAGTGCAGCGGCAGCATGTCCGATTAAGTAGTGACGCACTTGCGATAACGTGGGGATTTATAGTACTTCTTGGGTTGTGAATAAAACCTTTATTTGTTTATTTATTCATTCATTTCTATATTCCTGTGCTTCAGCTGCGCGTAGCCTAATGGCTTGTCTTCTCATTTTGCTACAGCTAGCACTAATACTGCACTGTGGACTGTAGGATATACACAAGGGTCATTCAAAAAGTTAGTAGACTGGCACAGTTAACCAAAAGGCATTTAGATCATATCTGGGGCCAAATTTTTGCAACTTCTTAGGAAGATCTTTGGAAGACTTCTTTTCCAAAGAAAATATGCAGATTTTCGAAACTTCTTTGGAAACTTCTTAGGAAGAATTTTGGCAAATATACAGGAAAGCACTAACCTTGTCCTACATGGAGAAAGCTGTGCAATTAAACGAAATTTGCAAAAAAGTACACAATGTTGACACTTAGCTTAGACGTCATATGTGACGTCATAGGTTATTTGCGTAATGCTGCGGTAAAATCAACAATGAGTAGGTAAAGGAAATTGACGTTTGGTCAACTTAAAAAAACAAAGCAGTGTGTAAAATGTGTTTCCTGTGGACGTGCTAAGATAAGAAGTTTTCCTAAGAAGTTTTGATTATGTCACATGGTCGGTATAAGCGAATCTGATTGGTTGAACTAGTTTAGGAAGATAAGAAAAGAAGAAGTTCTTTGGAAATGCAAAGAAAGCCGTCGAAAATTCAAATAAGAAAACTTCTTTGGAATTCCTAAATCATCTGACATAGAAAGATCTGTGGAAAATGTCTTAGGAAAGTTTCAAAAATTTGGCCCCTGGTCACTTTCCAACATACTGACATAGTCTCCTGCAAAACTGTTCAATGTCCTTCATAATCCGCAGTCGCAGAAAACTATGTTGAAAAGTAACAACATATAATGCATATCTCTTCTGCGTAACTATAAATGTCCATGAACTCTCTAGATGCCGATCATAGGTACAGCCTCATAGCTGAGCATATTTAAGACTAATGCCAGTTATAATAATCTTCCCTGTTATCCTCCAGACAGTCATCAATCTCATAATGCTGTCTATTGAAGGACTGGGAACAAACACTTTGTGAGCTGCCACTGGGCTATTCAGCCACACAAAAGAATATACCCTGGCAGCACTGATAAAGATGAAAGACAATATTTGACTTCATTCTGGTGTGTAATCGCTGTCGTGGTCATAATCCTCAAAAAAAAAGTACCATTATGATAAAAGCTAGTCACTTACTGTAATACCCTTCAGCATCGTCCCAGTTGTCCATAAGAGATGCATTCTCAAACGATGTGTCTCTCCTGGCACGTATGCTTGGGCTCTATTATTATAAACGCACAACAATGACTCAACGATAACCACTTCACTGCAGAAATGCACGAAATGATACACAGGCTCGTTTCTAATTAAGCACCAACCGTTACGGCTTTTAGAAATATGGCAGTAGAGCATTTAGAACATTCTGAATTCAAAGAACACATAAAGCCCAGCTGTCTCTAGGGTGGGGTGAGGTGACTATACTGCCTATATCTGAAGGCCAGTTTCCAACCTCCGATCAAGAAACGAAAGTAATTTCCCGGAGTGACTGCAGTCCCATACATGCAATGATGAAACTGCTATATTAAATGCTACAATCAACCATAGAATATGATACAGTATTTGGCGCATTTGAATGATGGCTGCAGGCAGGAACCGTGCACTCAAAATTGCGGCCAAACTCCTGCTAATAAAAACATGGTTACCATTGACAGCCTATAGAAATTGGTTATCGCCCTATCCAACGGTACCATTGCCAACCCCCTACAATGTACCATTTAGCCACAATACAAGTGTTACAGACAACAGACAGACCGTCAACTGACTGCAAGACTCCCGTAACTGTCAGTCACATAAGTGTCAGTTACGGGAGTCTTGCAGTCAGCTGACGAGACATACATATCGTACCCAAGGCTCGATCTAATGGTCAGCCAAAAACTATACAGAATATAGTAAAAGCTTCTACACAACTAAACTAAAAGGCGCTCGTGATAGTGCATATCTCCGCCAACTGAAGTAACGTAAACTTTACTACTACATCTACTACTACTAACTACTATGCAAAGATCTCAAAGATATCTCTTGTACAAGCCGAGTTATAGCCAATTGTGTCTCAAATTCCGTTGCCATGCCAACAGGGGTCAGTGAAGGGTAAATACAAGGAAAGGGGAGGGAGAAAGAAAGGGCCACTTTGCAACAGGGAAAAGGGAAGTAGAAATAGCAACAGGACAGCCAGCATTGCTGACTGCGCTGCGGAACGTTGTTATTATGTCATCACGCAAGCACCGCTGCATTGAGTCATCATTTGCACAGACACACAGACAGAAAAAGCGATTACTTAATCTCCACCAATGTTTACTACGTTCACCTTGGTCGAGATATCTTGTACCGTATTTGTATTTTTAACTGGCCCTTTTCGGGACCTGCTCTAACTTAAGCTGGCTGGCACGAGTGAACTTCTAAGAACTGTTATAATAGTACAAGTACACCTATAAATACTACAAAATACTATAAAAATGTAGTAAGTAATAAAAGCAAAGCAAACAGAGTCAAAATACACTGCACTAACTGCTATCTAACACCGATGTTAATGTCATGATCTAATCTAGAGCATTACAGAATTATACGAGCCAAGACAAGGCGTATAATGAAATCTACTAAACGTCAATCTTGGCAATCCTTCGTATCAAAAATCAACAATAGAACTCCTCTAAAAAAGGTCTAGTCTATGATCCGTATGTTTTTGAAAATGTTGCATCTCGCAACATCCTCGCTTATGTTAAAGATATCGGCTTTTACAATCGTATATAATGTTGTTTTTACCTCAGCTTATAGCCTTGATCTTAACAACTATTTCAACTTTGCTTTTAATACATATATTAACTGCTTTTAACTAATTTTGACCACGTATGGCACTGAATGGCCTATTCTGTGCTGATGTGCCGTTAAGAAACTACTCACTCACTGAATGTCACGATCTCGCTGAATTAGCCATAGCAATTCAATGGGAACCTAAAAGACAAAGTACTCACACTGTAGTTTTCAGGCTCAATGTGGAGCTCCTCGGCAAACATGTCGATGCCATTCATAAACGGCTTTTTACCAGCGAGTGAGTTCTCGCCTTCCGACTTCTCAGACTTGGTCAGCGACGCCGCTGCTTCGGCCACCGTTTTAGCGCTCTCGACCAGAGATGCAGCATCGGCCAGCAGCTCACGGCGCTTGCTGTTGATGGATTCTTCAAAATCAAACCCCTCCATGTCGGCCTCGGCCACGGCACTGCTAGACGAGGATGAGGACGATTGGGACCTAGAGCGAGAACGTGTCCTCGACCGGGTCATTGACCTGTGAGTGTGTGAAAAGGCCGTCGGGGCGCTAACTGACTCCGAAGGAACTGAAGCGTCCCGACTGTCTTCAGTGTCAATTGGCTGCTGCTTCATTTGCTGTTTAATGCACAACGCAAACAACTTTAGATACAATGTTAAGTCATACAAATTCATCAATGTACAGCCTTTATTTTCGCACAAATTGCTGACATTTCGATAACCGCTGCTGCCTTCGTTGGAACAAACGTGCGCCAGATGTCGCTGGATTGGAAAGTATGCAATTAGTCTGTGTGAAAGTTTGTACGTCAATAATCTATATTAAAATCAAGGTTGTATATTGACGAATATGTGTAACTTATTTAATTAACATTTTAACCTACAAGTCTAAAGACTTTAGACTTAAAGTCAAAGGCTTTAGACAGAGTGACTGAAGCTTCTGTTTGCACTGTTACTTCTACTGTTTCTTTTGAATTTCAATTTCGAAAGTTACTGGGGCTAGATATAACAGAAATAGGCTTATAAAGCAGAATTCGGCCAAATGCCATCCATGCTGTGTGGCCCAGCCCTGTAGAATTTCCCGTAAAATTTGTTCATATTGTTTTCAGTGAATGAAAAGACAAAAAGGTAGTTCCTTCTCCTTTGACACGTGTTAAACAGCTAAAACATAACTTAAACATGGACAAACATTTCATAACATCAGACTGTGCTAATATAATAAACAAAAAAGCAACTGAACCTGTTCAAACTGTTTCCTCGCTAACCGCCTCTGTTCTATGATAGCCTCTTCATCCTCATCCTCATCCAAGTCAGCAATATCAATGTCTTCCCTGAAGCACGTTCACAAGCCAACCAACAAATATACATAATCAGATACACTGCAACACAGTATTGTCACAGTATTGTATTACGGAACCCCACTATGGTCTGTCACCTTGTGCGACGGCAGAGCTTTTGTGCTCCAAAGACCCGGTTGGTGGCGTGGCGTAGTTGGTAGCGCGTTTCGGCTGAAATGAAGTTACTCTACGCAGGGCCCGGTTAGTACTGCGATGGGTGACTGCAGGCAAACCATCTCGGTGCGAAGCCTGCCAGCTAGGTCGACTCAGCCTTCTACCCTCCGTGGGATGGTAAAATGAGTAGTAACTCATTCATATGAGTTACGGAAGGTGGGGACCTTGGTACAGCTGACTGGGGTTGCCTAGCCAGCCGCTGCGCCAGCCTGTGTCTGCAGGCTGCACACGATGGCCGTGCGGCAGGCGGCTCTGGTTAGTGACGAAAGCGCATTAGAGGCATGCGCATGCTCACGATGATGCGCTTGAAATTGACAACATTTACCTTTACCTTTACCTGAAAGATTTCTACAATCCGCACGAGAGGAGCCAACCAAGTCCAGGCCAGCTCATACCACGGCTACCAATGCCAATGCTTCACTGCCATTCCAGCTTTAGGCTGTGTTCACATAAACACGAGTATGAGTCTGGCACTGTAGGGGTACCCCGTATACGAGTTCCGGCAAACACGAGTTTGCATGTATTTCAATGATGGCCATTCACCTACGTACGAGTTACCTGTAAATTTCACTTGTACAAGTAGCTTCTGTGCAGGTCGTGTTTATATCCAACCCATGCGAAGTAAACTGCCCGTAAATAGCACTAACATAATTTATAAAAGCTGTGGCGTATATTTGACGTCAGAACTGACGTCACTGTAAAATTGTTCATCATTAGAGATGTGCGGTTAATAAAATTATTAGCGATATGATGGAATAGGGCCCATATTGTTTTTTTAATGGCGAAGCATTTCCTCGATTTGATTTTATTCAATATGGCTGACACGCGTTGAGTTATGTGCTTGTACAAGTGACAGTGAACATTCCATTCGTACGAGTGAAGCTTTTACGAGCCATAAACAGAAACCCAGACTCGTACTAGTGTCTATGTGAATGCAGCCTTAAAGCTGTTTACTGATAACTTTTTGTTACATTCAGGGATGCCGTGCGGAAACGGTCGCAGCGCTGGGCAGGTGAAACAGCCTGCCTGCCCCAAAGGTAAGGTAAAATTAAAAGGTAAAGGTAAGGTAAGGTGAGGATTACGGAAATGTTGCAGTATGATGATGTTGATTACTACAGCTCTGAAATACCATCGGCATATGATAACAAGTCACAAAAACCTGAAAAAGCCTAAAAGATGTCCATGTTAGTTAAGGACTGCTGTTGTACAATGTGTACAAAAACTTCTGCAGTTTCATATTAACAGTTTTCTTTAAACAATGTCACGATTACTAATGTGTAGTTAATATTCTGTTTTAAACTTTATGCGTCTGCCTGCTGACTCATAATATGCTACTAGCATTCCTAGTGAAATACAGGTGACATAATTATTCGCCGTTAGAACTTAGTAGTTAGGATTTTATTATCAATTTAACACAAACATCCAGAGTAGTGATGATTCAATATCAGGATTTCAATTTCGATACGATATCGATACGATATTTTACAAAATATCGCAATATCGATATCGATATTTTAAAATAATATGTATGTAAATCTTATACAAGCACAGAAACAAAAATGTGAACACTGAGCAAGGCAGTATGCTCTATTTAGATAATAAGATATGTTTTTAGGTGAAATTATACTTCGATTGTAGTTAAATTACGACAAGATTAACTCGTCCCACTTGTGATGTTTCTTTCCAGTCAGGCAGCATAGTAAAGAATCTGTAGAAAATATCGTGATATTAACAAAAATATCACGATATATCACAATATTTTTGAATATTGTGATATATCAAAGAATTCTATATTTTTCGACGATACGATACAATATATCGATATTGAAAACGATATATCGATATTTTTGATATACTGAATCATCACTAATCCAGAGTTCAAAACTCCACCAGAACCGCTTAATTCTTACTGACTATCGGAACTGCAGCATCAAATAAAGAA
>Ga0056128_1006831_pt1 | contig 14412 bp, 12 predicted proteins | sample WorMetLIZISLAND2_FD_71113 | JGI IMG/M metagenome (GOLD analysis project Ga0056128, IMG submission 71113) | Marine gutless worms symbiont microbial communities from Max Planck institute for Marine Microbiology, Germany - Olavius geniculatus... ... | reverse complement strand
GGTGAGGATCCTCGCGAGGAACGAGACGAGGCGAGGGCGCTCGCGAGAAATGAGGATACTCGCGATAAACAATAAAGTGAGGTGAGAATACTGGCGAGGAATGAGGATACTCAAAAAAAATGAGGATCCTCGCGATAAACAACGCATCGCTGAAATGAGCGGCCAATAAAAGAAAGAAAAAGAAACTTCTAGTGTCACTATGCTGGACTAACCTAGCCACCCTTGAAAACACACATTTTATCAATAAAACTATAAAAAAATAAGTGGCGATGGCGACACTCGCCACAGTTCTAAATCAAGATCAACGTCAAAGTCAGTGGTCACCACAGCAAATCAAGACAAAATGGTAGAATCTATATCTTAGAATAAGTAAACAAAACTTTTATAAACTTACAATAAGTCAGCCTTCAAGACTTCATATATTCACTTATTTTTCACCTTTAAGAAAATAATTTGGGGTAATGAAGATTATGCAGAATATCTGTGGGCTAGGTCACGTTAATAAATAAGAATTGCAGCATTCAGGATTCAACTGAATGACCAGATCGAAGTACTGAAAGGTGAGTTGTATAGTTGTATACAACACTGCAATACTTTCATTAATTACCATCATAAAAAACACTGCATGTTCCCAAATACAGGGTGGGCCATAAAAAACCGGACCTGTTTGAGCGTTGATAACTCAGCGATGGTTACCCGTAGAAAAACGAGCTATATGTCAAAAGTTTTAGAATGTTGCAGACAAAAAGGGCCGAACTTGCATAGCAAATCATTTAAATATTCTTTGCCTAATTTGCATAAATCTTCATTACCCCTAAAATTAGGGATTTGCATGCACTCCCATGTGCCAGAGTTCATTGAATTCAAAAACTTACTGCCAAAAGTCCAGATTAAAATTCTGTGAGTTATTCAGTGTGGGGGCATTGCAACAGATAGCATGGTCACAAAATTTCAATAATTGACCAGCTAAAACGTGTGCTAATCGAATGCTGCGCTCAGCTGATCCTGAACACATTGACTCCAGTGATCGATCAGCTGCCTAAAAGGACTGATGGCGGTTATGAATGCAGAAGCTGGGCAACTGCCTATGTCGAATTTCATCCAAACTCAACGTATGTGTTAATGACTGTTGATATTTCACTGTATGCTGAATATATGTAATATATGAATATTATAATTAAGTTAAATTCATGTGTTGCTGCCAATTTAGCATGATTTTATGGGTGGGGCAGATTTGTGTAAATCAGGCAAAGAATATTTAAATGCTGAGACTTGCAAGTTGTACACTTTGTCTGCATACAATTTCAAAACTTTCGGCATATTACGCGCCTTTCCATCAATAAACGTCGCTAAGTTATAAAAGCTCAAATGTCCATGTTAAATCCATGTGTTACAGTCAACTTTGGCAGAATATCAAGGGTGATAAATATTTATGCAAATTAGGCAAAAGATGTTTAAATGCTTCACTATGCAAATTTGTCGTTAATTCTTTACAGCATTCTGAAACTTATGACGTATCACAGGACTTTCTACGACTAACCATCGCTAAGTTATCAACGCTCAAACAGGTCCGGTTTTTTTGGCCCACCCCGTATATCTGTTATAGCAGCTATTCAACAACTATGGGTGAAATGGAAAGTCTAGGGTTGTGACAAATTATGAGATGCAATCAATCATTAAAAAATTTAACTACCTAAACAAACCTGATCTTCAAACTATGACTAAACTCAACTCACTGATTACCGTTTCAACTGGATACATTGTTAGCAATAAGCGATAATTTCCTAAGTCTATAAGAGAGAAAGAATGACATTATGCAATTTTGGATGGCTGTTGTTATAATCAGAACCAAATGATGAACCTTATTGTACGTCCTGATCCCTCCTTCTTGAGTGTAGCCTCGAAGCGTGGTCGGCAGTATGACCAGGCGCCCATGTTCTTTGGCTCTTCTTGGACCCACATCACAGTCGCATTGGGATACTTCAGCATCTCTGCTTTCACGAGATCCATCGGAAATGGCGAAATCTGCATAACAGTCAATTGCAATTACACCTCATCTGTACATTAAATTGTATTAAATCGCCCATAAAAGAACTGTTGATAGTTCATCCAAGACAAATTGGTATTAAATTTGAACAATTTGTGCAGCTGTTAAAAACATTTTTGTTCCGGTGCTGAGAATGCAGTGCACCGTGACTAACTGTTAAATCGCGCCTTGCAAGATATTATTTTTTATTTCTGCCTACTTACAGAATTCTACATACAGAATTCTTCAGAACATAGAACAAACTGACAAATCAACATCACACTCAACGTTATCAACAAAATTTTTTAGCATTGAGAAATTAACAGTAAACAAAAATTAACAGTAAACGGTTCCATGCTCTAACAATTTCTCGCACAAAATACACGCAACATATATCAGCAACCTGGAGTCATGTAGACTCTTGTCCACCTGTATATAATCAGATACTGTCCCAGTGCTGACACGATATGCGGTCGTCCATCTAGCCATAAGAACTCACCCACTGCAGTGTGCAATCGCAACCCTAACCCTAACCCTAACCCTAATCCTGACCTTTAATCTATTGAGCCAAAAATTCACACACGCGGTTATTCCCGTCATGTTTTTAAGTTAAGAACCTGTGCAAAACAGTCAGATAGATGGGCTGACATGCATAACCCGTAATGTGCCCTATTAGGATGGCAACGTTACCGATCTTGTCCATCTACCCAGACTAGTGTTAGGATAGCTAGCAACAGATGGGGATCAATCTCACCTGCTCTACTCGTGCAATGGCGATGTCTTCAGTGCGCTGTTTCTGCTCGCGTTCCTTTGCCAGCTCATAGTAGATCTTCCCAGTGCAGAACAGCAGTTTCTTCACGCGCTCTGCATTGTCAACCGTTGGTCCATCATCAGGGATCAGTCTCTTGAAGCCCGTCCCCTCAACCATGTCATCAAACGATGACTTGGCATCTGGATGACGAAGCAGACTCTTGGGCGTCATTACAATCAGCTACAGCACATAAACATAGAGCACCCTTTAACAACAGTCACTGTCTCAGATGAAAAAATAATCACTAACTGGAAATAATGCACAAAGTGTCTTGATTTGCTCAATATCTTCGTATGCAACAACACGGTGGTGGCATGGCATAGCGGTAACGTGTTTCATCCGATCAATAAAGTTACTTTACACCAGGCCGGGTTAGTACTGCAATGGGTGACTGCCTGCAGGCAGGTAAACCATATTAGTATGTAACCAGTTGCCTAGGTCAACTCAGCCTTCCATCCTTCCAGGGTAGGTAAATCAAGTACCGGCTGGCTGGCGTTAAGGTGGGGCACGTTCACCTGTGTAGGGTGGCAGGTAACACTGTGTGATCCCATACAGCAGGTGATGCTCCATAGCTTTGTAATAGGGTAATTCCTATAAAGAGCTATAACACCACCTTTTTGCCTCAGATTCGGCCACTGGCTGACATTGTGCACTTTAAATATGCACATACTTACTTACTTACTTACTTACTTACTTACTTTAAGCTTTAACTACTATCAAGGAAAACGTCATAGTTCATGTGGCGAATCCTTGCACACGCCCACAAATGAATACACAAAAGTTTGACATGCCACAAACTTCTTCTTCTTCTTATGGCGTACTCTTCCAGAGCGTAGCCGTGTCCACGATGTGGCGCCAGTCCGCCCGCCCAGAAGCTTTTCTCCACGCAGAAGAAAGACTAATGTTCAGAGGTCTCAGGTCTGCCTCCACCGAACGTAACCAGGTGTAACTGAGTCTCCCTGCGGGCTTTCTCCAGTCCGGAGGAGGCTTGCGTATTGCGGCAGCAATGGCATGATGGTGATCTTCGTCATGGCGATGTGACCGAAGAAACGGAGCCATCTGCTTGTAACTATGCTGGAGAGCGGCTGGTAATTCGAGCGGGACCGGACTTCATCATTGGTTATGTGGCGCAGACTTAACTGACGCATAATCAAACTACATGACAACAAGGTCTTCACTGATGATTTCCTGCCAGTATATATTTTTAAGTTGACAACAAACATAAAATAAAGCCCTGGCCATGCAAAATCTGAGAATGTAAATCCAGCAAAATATAGTTCTGGTTCATCATCATCATCATTTCTGGCAAGCACCACTAAGAGTGCTTAGCGCCAAACGTAGACATCAATCTCCAGAGTGTATGGTTCTGAGTCAAGTCGACTGAGTCATCCATATTGAGGTCGCTAGATTTCAGATCCTGCTGAATGGTTTTCATGGTTGGACAGTACAAAATAAACTCCAATGCATGGGTAATGTATATGATAATAAACTGAAAAGCAATCATCCAGTGGCGATGTTAAGAAACTGGAGACAAAACAGATGTTTTTTAAAAAAAAAGTTCTATGCTACTGGAATGGCCTAGGAAAAGTTCGAAACCTGTGAAACATAACCACTAGTGAAGTGCAGCAAGGGTTTCAGTTATGCTCTACTAGTAACACAAATGGTTTTTAAAAATTCTTTTAGCTCTGTATAATATGCGATAACATTACAGCAACTCACTGGTTTGCGAAAGGGTAATAGAATCTGTCGCCGGAGAGCGTGGAAATAATTGGCAGGAGTCGTGAAGTTGCAGACGAACCAATTGATCTCATGCAGCTGCTGCATCTCAAAGTTCTCATTCTCCGGCTACAAAGACACACCACTCACTCAGCCATCGACTGGGTGCTCGTGTCAGTCCAGTGACTGTTCACTAGACCAAAGGAACACTAGTCCAAATTTAAACAAGACCTGGTCTGCCATAGTCAAAGTGCTCCAAAACCAAAGATACAATTTATCCAAATTCCTAACCTTATCACTAGCTCTTGTACCTTTTGGACTAATGTCCTTTCGAATTAGTAAAAAGAGACCATCAGTTTTCACCAAAATGTAGTCTAAGACAAAGTTTTGAAAACATAGGAAAAAGCAAACTTACGAAAAAAACGATAAAAAATTAGGTATGTGACGAAGTTCGTATTCGCATAGGACAACATGAGAATATTCGACAACTTTACAGCTACTCGATATTCGACAAATAGTTGGAGGTGTTTCTGGCGAATACCAATATTTCATTTCATTCAACTTGATTGAACTTGATTGAATTTTATATAGGAAATACTGACAATAAACAAAACACAGCACCCTGGATGTTTCATTTTCTTAATTGAACTGGATTGACTGAACTTCACCTTAGACACCGGTGCTGATTTTCACTGACTGAACACTGAACAACTATATTTGGACGTTTCGCTTTATTTAAATACTGGTATAGAGAAGTTTTCTAGAGGCTGAATAAGTATTTGCATTCGCTATTCGACGAATAGTAAAGTTAATATTCGCATTCGATGAATACAAATATTTTTTTGCTTTGTGACATCCCTAGAAAAAAGGCAATTTACAGCAAGATTACTGTACTGGGTGGCTCATTAAAACATCCACTTGAAACCGTTTACTGCTAACTTTGCAACAGCATCAGGAAAAACCAGATAAGCAAACAAGTGGACAAATTACATATCAGTACATAAGAACAACTTACGAAAATGTTACATACGAAAAAATCACCATGCATAACTAAACAGTTGACTTTCGAAGAATTTAGCAAGTGAGACCTCAGACCAAGTGGCAGCAAGCACGACTGGAAATAATAACCACTGTTCAGATAGTCAGTCCTGTCTACTTGTCTACTTCAGCTGCATATCAGCCAGTTGATCTAACATTCATACACCAAGTCTGAAAAAAAAACATCCTGGATACTTCGAATTGTAACTTAAAGAAGGATTAAAGATTGTAATAGTTTTTGACAGCAATATTTCTGACACAACTGGTGATCAAACAAATGTCCAGTTTTTCCCCGCAACCATTGTCTGCTTATGCACTATCTGGGAAGACAAAACCAACACAATATTGTATTTTTTATCTTATTTTGCCTGTTTGGGTTTTCCCAAGTAGTGCAGAAGCTGATATTTAGGGCGCGTTGCACCAACGTCATCTATGATCTCGATTCAGCTAAACCTAGATCAAATGTTGAACCAAGTTCACGCTGAATTACGTTGCACCAAGTTGAACTCAGATCAGCTGATCCCGTTCAGTTGAACGGCCGTGGTTATACCATGGACAACTCTGACTGGTCAGGCCATGCTCGGCCTACGGGCCAACTACAATGACGTCACAGTCACACGCAATACTTACAAAACAATCCAGTACCGAATGGCAGTAATTTGTTCAAATTTTAAGCTTCCCTGAAGTTGTCACACAATTTTCACATTAACAGTTGCATACTAAAGTTCCGAAAATATGCATTTTGTGTTCCAATAGTTACTCATTAATTATTCTACGTACGTTGTCAAGATATATGTTTACCATAGCTATGGCGTAGCAACGGCGCATCGGCACTCTAGAAAGCTGTTTATTTATCCATTAGTTAATTTATCCAGTAAAAACGCCTCAGAAAACCGATATAGCACAAATCTAGCATATCCAGATCACAAGCATAATTGAATTGGATGTCTTATAAATCGATACAAATGAGTTTCTGTTGCTGTGTTAGAGTTCATTTGTATGCTTACTGTAACAACAAAACATCACCACTGAAAATGTGATTTATTCATCTATTTGTCAATTTATCGAGCATAAAGAAAACATAAAACTAATATGTTAGATATCCAGATCATCAGTATAATAGCATTAGAGGTCTTATAATTTGATACAAAGTTTTTTTTGGGCAGGATAAGATTCGAATCAAACAATTTTTTTGCAGCAATAATATCCCGGAGAACATTTATTGCCCAGTGTGCATGCATAACCACAAGTTGAACCAAGATCAAAATTTGATCGGTGGTCAGATGGCAGTTCAGAATTAAACGGAGATCAACGCTTGAACCGCTTTGGTGCAATGCTATTTACGGCGGAACTGGGTTCAAATTTAGATTTGACCCGAGTTCAAAGTTGAACAACGTTGGTGCAACGCGCTTTTAGTGAGATGGAACATTGAAGTGTCATTTGATGGCCAGTTGTGCCAGAAATTATTGTACCAAAAATTATTAAAATTAGATATCCCTTCTTCAAGTGACAATCAATAAAGTTTGAGGTGTTTTTTTTCTGGACATGGCGTATAGCTCGGCTTACCGGGAAAATGTCCGGATCATCACTGCACATTTGTAGATAGCGCTCCGGACGTGCACTCGAATGCTCAGGTCCCTAAACAGCACAGACACAGATGCAGATGGCTTTGTGTCGGTTTGGACGTTAAACTTACGATCAAAAATTCATGAGCTCAACTTCTGGTCAGGTTGTGGATGGGTGACTGTCTGCGAACAAATAAATTATCTCGGTATATGACCAACACCAAGATCAACTCAGCCTTCTATCCCTCTGGGGTAGGTAAATCGAGCACTGGGCTACCTACCTGGGGTCAAGTTGGGGCATGTTCACCTGCGTTGGGTGGCAGGTGTGTGATCCTATATGGAAGGTGATGCTCTGTAGCTCTGAAATGGGTTACCATTAAGAGCTTTAACCTTATATCCACAGTGTACATCTATTTTCATGTCTACTGTTCAGTAAAATTTCCAACATGTTAATCACGCATAATGTTTTGTTTTAGGAAAAATGTCACCTAGCAGAAATGTGAAGGTATCTGGGAACAAAGCCAAAATTGTTGCAAAATGAGCATATAATGCACACAATATATAATCATGTAACTTTTTTCTTAAATTGCATATATGACTCGTAGCATGAAGAAAGTAGTTTAATGTTATACGGAAATGAAAACTTGTAAAGATGCCAAACAATCAAATTACCACTTAGTGTCTATGCACCATGCAAATGGAAGTAGCATTAAGAACCACTCTGGTGCACTTGCAACCAGTGGCATCATGCGTCAGAAAAAAATAGATCGAGCTGGAAGTTGCAAATTTCGGACAAGAGATTATGTGTGCTCCAAATTTCTACTTTGCCCCTAAATTTCCCCAAAATAGGGGTTCTCAGTCTCAAATTTTGCACTATGAACACAAATTTTCAGACAAAAAATTTCGATTAATTTTCTGACAGTCCAAAATTTAGAGGGGGCAAATGTCCCCCTGCCACAGGCCCTTACCCCTCCCCTGCCACACAGTGACTACTTGCGACATTACGTCCATTTTTCACATCAAATGCTCGCTTTAATACAAGCTGCTTACCATGCCTTCATAGCCATGAGGCAGCAGCACAACAATGCCGCTCTGTCGAATCCACTTAGCCTGTCCGCTGCTGATGAACTGATCAAAGACACACTGGGCTGTGTTGGCAAAGTCTCCAAACTGCGCCTCCCAAATCACCAGCGCATTCGGATTGCTTATTGAGTAACCCAACTCGAACCCTAACACACAACCATATCTACCTCCAGTTCATCTGAGACAAAACGGCATTAACTTTGAAATAGTTTGAATGACCAGAAAAGACACTTTTTGTTGGAATATTGAGATCGCTGCATATCGTGACTGACTGTCAAGCCTGCACCTTCTGAACTCACATACTTACTTATTATTACTACTAATCTACGATCTGTAAAAACATCCACATAATCCTTTCACTACTTCACTGCCAAATCTGCAACGATCTAAGCCAAAATGACTACATTAAACTTTTTATCTTAACAGTATATCCACAAAATTTTTTTCATCTTGCATAACCTCCATGGAAAATAAAGATAGATGATTGCTGTATTTTTTACTAACGCTGTGTTTACACAAGGTGATTGCCGCGGCAATCGTTGCCGCAACCAGTTGCATGTAGTGAATACATGAGGCAACTGTCACGGCAATCACCACGGCGACTGGTTGCGGCGACGATCGCAGCAACGATCGCCACGACGTTGCAGCGACGATCGCCGTGACTGATCGCCTGTAGTGAATACAGGAAGCGATCGTCGCGGCGATCGGTCACAGCGACGATCGCCACAATCAAACAGGCGATCATTCAAGCAACCCCTTTGCGGATCGTCGCCGCTATGCAAATTATATCAATCAAAAATAAACTTGATTTCTGGGGCCTAGACGGCCATAATAATGTACATTTTACTGCATATGGCAGCCAGTGGCTGAATTGGCATGAAAAAAGGAAAATTACCAAGTCGCAGGAGCTTCACAACAGTAAAACTTTCAAGCTAAAACTCACAGTACCGAATATATTTCAACTAATTCCACAAACTAACATTGACATTATCATCGTCGGACTCCATTTCCAATGTAAACAGTATGACGTCAACAACAGCATAATAACACAGTACATATATCTCTGCCAAACGTTGTGCTCATCTGCATAATCATGGCGACCGTTCGCCTGTAGTGAATACATGAGGCAACAGTCGCCGTGATAATCGCCTGTATTAAACATGTTTAATACGAATACAAAGAAAACTGCTGCAACGATCACCATGACCAATCGCCTGTAGTGAATACACGAGGTGATCGTCACGGCAATCTGTTGCGGCAACGATCGTGGCGATCGTCGCTGCGACTAATTGCGGCGATATCAATACAGGCGATCGATCGCTGCGATCATCACGGCAATCGTCGCCGCAATCGATCACTACGACGATTGCCTCGTGTATTCAGTACAGAACACTGTTATAAATTTAGTAAAAAAGTGGCTGAAGATTTAATTGGATGCTTTTATCAGTCACGCGTTACAACAATATAATGAAAGAAATACTGCAGAAAGAAGCTAACATTACAATGCATACACACACAAATCAGTAAATTCTTGATTGTGTAGTAATTAAAAATCCCAACTCATTAATATTTCATAAAGAAAGTAGCAACACCTTTTCGTTGAAACAATAATCTTCATAAAATAATACATCAAAGCTTTTGAGCTGCTTTCATAACATTTTGTTAGAAATTCATGACCTAGTGTGATTAAGAAATTTAAAAAAAAAATAATCAGCATTTGATTAAATTCCAAAAGCCAGTGATCAGCCTACTTATCTACCAACCACCAGCTGTTAGATAACTTCTGGCATTAAACACTCTTTAACACCGCAATAATATTAATAATCAACAGAACCATAAAGTGCACAAATCTTCTGCCGATCATAATCTGTATTCAGAATTCATAGATCAGGACCATGATCCGGATAGCCACCAAAGTCTAATCAATTGTTACATGGGCCATATGCCCCATCTCTCCAAAGTGTTTATCAGAATCCATTCATAACTTCTTCAAGTAATCTTGGTATACAAGTAATGTAAATAAGTAAATAATCTACATAGCAGATTGATGGTAGTTACCGAGAACTCCGTACTCAGACAGGGAGCTGTTGCAGACAATATACTCTGCCTGGTCGGGATAGAGATGATTGAGTGGGACGTAGGTCACGCGGTCTCGCTCCTGGTCATGCAGCACATGATGTCGGTGACTGAACGTTCCTCTCTCGACATCCTGCCCTGACAGCCGGACATGGACGCCATCCTTCAGCAGTGAGCCGAATGTCAGAGCTTCACCGATGGCCCAGTCGGCCTCACGGTTTGATTTCATCTCACTGCGTTGCTTCAGGATCCTTTTTATGCCTGACCAGCACATGACAAAGCGGATTACAGAAGTAAAAACCATGTTGCATGTCTCATAAATTACTCTCAAATCATTACTATCATTATTGTTATTAAACATAATAAATCTAAGTGACGTAAGAAAAAAGTTTCAAGAATGCAGCACAAAACTGCATGGTAAAAAGGCAAAACTAAACAAGAATACTCCCCACTTTTGACACAGAAGAAATAAGTACTTCCATACAAAATGACGGTAACTTATTTGATTCTTCAAACCACCCAACATAATAGATTGTAAGTCACTTTTCCTGCACCAGCCAACTCACCAGAGTGGAGAGTCATGTCTCCTCCAGGTTCAGTGCTGAAGACTGTGGCGATGTGCTGTAGCGTGTCTTCCTGTATGCCAGTGGATGGCAGCTTCATGGGGTCAGTACGATCAAAGAAGCCGGCCCACGGTGAGTCCAGCCACATGCGGTTATGTATCGCCGTCTCATGCTTTGAGTTGACATATGCATCCTCAAGCACCTTGCCGTAACTTGCAAGCTCAGCCTGTAAGTTACAGCAAATTCTAAAATCGAAAGCACATTAATAAAGTACCAGTATATAGAGGTGCTGACTACGTCGTGGTTATGACTCGTCTGAGAAACCAAGTTCAGTGTAAACAGAATGCAGACTGTCTTCAGTTTCATACAGAAAACAAAACAAATTTACATGACTTCAAAAGCTACTGCACACTCAAACATGTAGAGGATGTACATGACCAAACGTGTAGAACCAATGCCACAATATTTCCTCTGTCAACATAAACAGGTCTGTCTTGCTTTTACTTGTGTCCTCAAAATTATACAGTCGGCTCCACTTATATGCACATCAGTTATGAGCACACTCCAGCTATTTGCATGACGTCGTCTAGTCCCATTTGAGTTTATGGTATGTCAATGGCAGTCAACTTCGCTTATAAGCACCAGCCATATATGCACAGTTCTATTATAAGCATAAGCACCCACTCTTTTGGTCCCAGCGCCATGACTTACTTCGGTTATAAGCAACTTGGCTGACACAGTGCACATAAGACCATCTGCAGTCATACCACTTAACGCTCACTGGGATGCCAGTGACAATGTCTAAACCCCAGAAATATGCAGGTAGGCAGAGTTAGTGGGCACAACGCATCATGTGGGCTACAGTGCATCTCCCCACCCCAGCAGCATGCAGCATCATAATGAACTTCAAACGGCAGTCTATGGCAGTCTATGGGTCAATAGTGCCAGGCCACCTGCTTGAGACGACGAACGGACGGCCAGCATGTAAACTAACACTACTGGAGTGACCATTATCAGCTGCTACATGCCGCGCCTGATGTCCGCAAAGAAGATGAGTGAGGCGACTGTTTCGTGTGGCATGGACGACCGCCTATTGTAACTGCATGTTGTAAATGACTGTAATGGTCCTATAAGCTAACTACGGTTAAATGCAAGCTCCGCTTACATGCAAGTCAGCTTGCGGTCCCAATGCCGCAAGTGGAGTCAACTGTATTCAAAAAAGTTATGAACGAATTTTGATAAACTCATCGACAAGGTGCTTCTATTTATTATCAGTATCATTATCTACGCAAAGCTTAAACTGATGCTTGCAACTCTAACTCTAAGGCTAGAACTCCACTGGCTTCGACCTGTTATGGATTTGCTGTACAAGAACTACAGAAGACCAATAACAAGACATATATCAACTCCATAAAAAAATCGACAGGATGTGCAACAAACTCATAACACCTGTCAAAATGTTGTACAGCTTGTTGTACAACTTGTGCACAACAAATTAAAACAGTGGAATTTAAGCCAAACAGTGCTCATTGTAAACAGTTAAATCACCTCATATTCTTCCTTTGTAATAGTTCCTTCCTCTATCAGCTTCTCACAGTATTTCTGCAGCACAGTCGGCATGCTGTGAATCTTCTTGTACATGAGTGGCTGGGTGAACATTGGTTCGTCGATCTCATTGTGCCCATTCCGACGATAGCACACCTGACAATATGTACAAACAATCATCATATAATTAACTTCACGTTTACAGATTCAATGGCACAGTTCAATAGTCCGAAAAGACGCTAATCTGAAAGCAAAACAAATAGGGATAAGTTATGATTAGTGATCGGGTTAAAAATTTGAATAAATTGCACATCTGGCTTGGCAGGCCCTGGCTATGGCAGACCGTAAGCTGACCATATTTGACCAACTGTCCCTTCGAATTAGTGACCAATCAGCCAAATTGAATTTTCCGCTCAACTCCTTAAGTTCCCTCAGTTCATAAATCATACATCAAAGCATCATCAGTCGTAACAAGAACTACAGCAGATTATATGATAATCATTTACAGAGGTGTCATTTAAAAGGGGGGGCTGGAGGAGTCTACGAACCCCAAAAATATAAAATTTTATTTTTTTCCTGGTAAATCATACCTCTGAAACAGTATTACTGCTGCGAGAACAATACGTTACACAGACGGTGACCCCCTCCCCAACGATTTGCTGAAATGATGCTATTGATTATCTATAAAGATTCTTGCTAGTACTGACCACATTCTAGCTTTCTCTGCATATCACATGGATCTGCCTATATAGCACTTAAGACTTAGTCAAGATTCTTGTAACGCATTCCTTCGAAATATTCAGGACTGTGACAATAACTGTTGATACACACTGCTGCTACTGCTATCTCTGCAGAAAAAACTACGTCTTTCAGTAGGTTCATTTACATACAAGTTAACTCAGAAACAAATAAACAAATAAAAATGATTAAATTTTCTGAAAGTTTGATATGGACCACGGAAGAAGTTATTGGATTTTGGTGATCATCCGGAATCTTTCATAGATTCTCTATCATCCAGGATTATATACCATTTAGAAATAAAGTGTGATCTGAGACTTCGTTGAGTTTGCCAGGTGGCAGCAACAATCATGGTGAAGATTTTTTAAGAGATCCAATTGCTTCTAGATACTATATAATTAAAATGCATGTTAATTCTAAGTCAAAGAGAGTGACGGATGAAGACTGGCTGACCAGGTCAATGACGACGTCTTTGCCCCACTCCGAGCGCCACTCAGCAGCCACTTTGCAGACATGCATCACAGCCTCTGGATTGTCAGCGTTCACGTGAAATATCGGCGCGTTGACGACTCTTGCCACGTCTGTACAGTATGGTGACGACCGAGATGAACGTGGATCAGTTGTGAACCCAATCTGTACATGGAATGCACACACCATTTGGCTACAACTACTGTAGGTGTCAGGTATCTCAGGAATTCTGAGATACCTGGAGGCCGCACATAGAAATAAATTGGAATGGACTTAGCTGCCAAGCATTGCAGTACATAAGAGCTGCGGCGGTCCTAGATAGCAGTTGCTGGCGACTGTTAGCGATTGTCAGCGGACCGACCGGATAGCTAGAGCTTGTCGCGTAGTCACCACAGCTCTTTTTAGTATTAGAATAGGTCGAATACGTGTGTATTAAATTTTGAATGAATTTTATATGAAGAAATGTAATATGACAAACTGAATATAACTGAACGTTCTCGAATCGTCATTACTATCTTAGATTATAGGTATACTGCGACTAGCTTGCGGAAAGTTGGTAGGGCCCAGCTCGTCCCAAAGCTAAGATATGATAATAATAATGCCAGTGTCAGCAAGATGAATTCCTCACCACATACCAGTCAGAGTGGACAGCTTCATTTGGACTAGAGCCCATTGGTGCGCTGTCTCACAGACAATCCGCATGGGATAAGCCTGGCATTGCTGTAGTGAGGTCTCAGTTGGAATCTGGTTTGGTGGACGCACGTCAAAAAGCTACGTTTTTGG
>Ga0056128_1006830_pt1 | contig 14415 bp, 5 predicted proteins | sample WorMetLIZISLAND2_FD_71113 | JGI IMG/M metagenome (GOLD analysis project Ga0056128, IMG submission 71113) | Marine gutless worms symbiont microbial communities from Max Planck institute for Marine Microbiology, Germany - Olavius geniculatus... ... | reverse complement strand
TGTCTTGGTCTATCTCCAGCCATTTTGGCGCAATTCACTCTTGAAATGCGTGTCGCAGCGCAAAATTGTGAAAAAAATTCACTAAAACCTGCTATTTTGGCGTTCAAGGTCATTGAATTCGGCGCCAATCGAGAGCCAGTGTACGACTTCCTATTAGTGATTAATAGTAACCGAGGTCCTATCTCGCACCGTTACTGAGATACAGCGACTTATTGGCCAAAAATCGCTATTCTGCCCACCCCTCATTTATCGCCCTTGTTCGGGGTGACCCCCATCGAGTTTATGGAAAAGCTTTACGGTTCCTGAAACTAGAGTCTTCCATGCAGCCGAAGGTGAAGATTTGGTGATCCTAGCTTGCACCGTTTTTGACTGATCCACCCGTGTGACGGACAGGCGGACAGATAGACAGACTGACGGACGGACAGACAGAATTGCGATGGCTAGACGCGCTGAAAGCAGTAGCTGCTTTCGCGCGTAAAAACGAAAAAAATGATATTAAATGTTGCACAACAAATAAAAAAAACTATGACACGAGAACAAACCTTATATTATTATAATACTATTTTAATCGTGCAAAAATCAGAACATCGTCGCAACATAATTAACCAAGCATTACATTCGCTACCCTTAACTGATTCAAGCACAAACTAGTACTAGGTGCTGGTACAAATTGCAATGTAAAAAATATTTCAGACATACCAATACTTAAATATTAGTAATAAAACGGAGAAATCAGTGTCTAATGCAGAAGAATGGAAGCCCAACAAAAATGGCACAAAATGTAAACTTACAGTAATTTAAAGGATCTGTTCAAATTTTAGCACAATGTGTGTTGCTCAAATTTTTAAAAAATTAACCACACAATTGCTGATACAAGTACTTGATGAAATAATTAGGTAATCATCTGACAATTTCGAAACAATATTTTCCTTGTAAACAGAATATTGAAAATAGTTGTGTCATGAACTGGAATAGATAACATTCCTAATTAACAAAAATGCTACTGTATATCAGAGATAAGAAATTCATGAAATACACAAAAAAACATGAATACAAACAAACGTTGCTGTAGAAACACAAATAAATACGAGAAACGTTCATTTCAATAAGTTCCAGGACTACGTCATTAATACAACGACAGTAAATCGCACATTTCTGACAATTATGTTACTTTTCAACATATTCTGCCTGCAGTTCACTGGAATGTTCCCACTGTTCTACAAGTCGGCTGGAACCCATAGCATTAATTTTTTTATTGGCACCTGTAGAAATTTTCGGGACAAAATGCTGTAGAACACCTTCATCATTTTTAAACTTAATGTTTTCACGTGATTTGCTCTGTGGTCTAAACAAATGAAAATTACTTGGAGCTAAATTTGGACTGTATGGCAAATGTTGTAGCAGTTCCAGCTTATCTCTTCCTTTTTTGAACTGTCTATTGGGCCAATTGCACGGTGGGGCACTGCTATTTAAAAAAATGACACCTTTCTGCAGCAAACCGGGTGAATTGCTGTGAATTGCTGGTCGTAATCAATCAGACAATAATGCCTGGTAATATTGTTCATTCACAGTATCTCTGTCAAGCAAAAAAGTCTGCAAGAACAACTCTTTAAGTAAACCAAAAAATGCTTCGTCTGCAGCTGACCGTTTTGCCATAGGCAGTGCTCCAACACTGATATCATCACTGACTAACGATCGCTGCAGAAGTGGGCAAACTATTCAAATACTTTCAAACGTGATAAAGTGTCACTGCTAAATACTACAAATAATTTACAACAAATTTAAGCACTTTTTACACCTTCTGCAACTAGAAAATTGTAATGATTATTCTCTAATCTAATTCTCTAAACAAACGTCAACGCCCATCATTTATATCTTAATAATAATGACGTCACAACGTGAAGTCATAAATGAGACCATGGTAAAGTGATGTACATTAGTGGCAGTACAACTTCATAATAGTTTTGGTTTTCAACGGTCACTGTGTGCTTACTGAGAAGAACAGTCCTGGAACTTATTGAACGCTCCTCGTATATATTCTGTCCAAAAATGAAATCTTTGGTTGAATAAATTTCCAGAACCATAAGAAAATCTGTCTTTCACATTTTTTTCAAGCAAGTTTTTACATACTATCTACAGAAAACATGTATAAGTTATTTCTTCTGGACATGATGTAGACACTGGCGTAGCCACGGGGGGGACCGGGGGCATGTGCCCCGAAGAAGCCTCCTCATTACTCAAAACAGTGCCAAAAATGCACCCAAACAGTCAAATTTCACACAAAAAATGGCAAAAATTTCCAGCCCCATCCAAAGACCACTACCTCGGTAGGGTGAGTGAATAAGCAGAGGTTTAACGTCCTGCTCAACACACAATAGGTATTTTGGGGATGGCAAAACCTGACTGGTGACCGAAAGGTCCCAGGATCGACTCCGAGTCGGGGCACTGTCAGACAACGATCTTGGGTAATTTGTTTGCACACATGTGCCTCTGTTCACCAAGCAGTATAATTTGGTACCGGTCAAAGGGCGGTGATGCCCCGAGGCTGGGAAAGTAACCGTAGGTCTGGAGTCGCACTGGCCATGCGTCACGGACTCAAGTGGTTTATCCACCTACGGACTCAAAGGCCTAAGGAAGGGAGATGAGCACCCCGCCTACACCTCAGTTGGGGTATGGCACCTTTACCTTTACCTATGCAGGCAATGCACACAAAAAAATAATAATGAAACACAAAATTTAACCCTTACAGAAAAAACGGACATGAAACATAGAATACACTCTACCCACACCAAACCCTTCAAGTGCCCTCCCCCTACATGCAGATCCTGGCTACACCACTAGCTGTAGATCACCTTAATGCAATACAGGAACAACAGTTCAGCTGGCTACACAAGCATCAAGGATGAATACAGTCACGAATATGCAACATATGCAAATCAGTTCACATTCAATTTATTACACGAATATGGGCACATCAACTTAGCACTTTAATATCTCTCTCTCTCTGTTAACAGTAAACATGTTCTGACGTTTCATTTACAATTCAACAACGAGAACAGATGAAAACTGCCACATCAACCTACTGTTGCAATTCACTCTGTATTGATACGATATTGTAAGCACATAAAGCACTCTGACAATAATCAATATTATATACAACATATTGTGCACATTATCTACAGAATGTCAACAGTAAATTTATCTGTCATACCTCAGTGCAAAATACCTGCACGCGATTGGTCCAAATCACGTCACGTGACATTCACAAATACGCCATGGCCACCTCCTCCGCAACAAGGCAGTGACATAGTGCCCTCCATGGTGGCATTATTGACAATAGTGCCCTCCCAAAAGGCACTATTTGATTGGCGTCGTCATCACGCCGACGCCGGTCACGCATCATTAACACTCGACATGTCTATAACCAGGCCGACGATGAATTCATTCATTGTGGCTAAATGGTACGTCATACGAGGGGCATTCAAAAAGTTTTGCAAGTCAATATGTTAAGACTGAACAACTGTTCAAAATTTATACACCAATAAAACGTATATGTTTCTACTAAACACGTATGAGCTTAAAGTGGCTATGACGTCACTGCAATGTATGACGTCATACAGCGTTAAGCAGGAACGATTTGAAGTGCCAGCGCAAACAGTGTAAAAGTGGGCTCGCTGTTACATGATATTTCTTTAATCTACCGTCGGATTTTCAAACACAAGGCTCTGGCACATCATGACATGTGATTTTATGAGAGCCTGACAAGTACGTCCGTGAAATTCTCATTTGCGATTATAAATAATCAACAACCAAAATCTGTGCCAACCGTGAAAAAACTGTGTAAAGGTAAAGGTAATGGTGTCAATTTGTATAGCGCATCTCGCATACAACGCCTCTAATGCGCTTTTCGTCACTAACCCGAGCCGCCAGCCGCAGGGCCATCACGTGCAGCCTGCAGACACAGGCTAACGCAGCGGCCGGCTAGGCAGCCCCAGTCAGCTGTACTAAGGTCACCACCTTCCGTAACCCATGTAAATGAGTTACTACTCATTTTACCGTCCCACGGAGGGTAGAAGGCTGAGTCGACCTAGCAAACCTTTGTGTGTATCTTTGTGTGTGCGTACCTAGCGACCTTTGTGTGTACAAAGAAAATAAGACAAAGCTTACTACTCGATAGGCCCCTGCATATTAGACTAACAAACTTTTTTAAATTTATTCACCAGTAAAAGTTATACTTCTCCAATACTTGTATAAGCTTAAAGCGGATGTGACGTCATTGAAATTTATGACGTCATAAGATAAGATAAGATTTGGAGTTCTGACGCAAACAGCACAAATATACGCACGAAAATTCTCCAGTCTGCAGCCAGATTTACGAACGTGAGACCCCGGGATATGCGATTTTGTGAAAGTCCAGACAAAACGTTTGATACACAGTAGCCAAAATCTGCGCTGGTCATAAATGACAACGCTTATGTCAATTACAATGTCACGTTGGGATTTGACGTTGTCAGTAAAATTTTATTGAAAAGTTAACAGTTAATAATATCCGTCGTCTTTGCGAAAGGTTAAACAATTTTTACAACGTATGACCCGGGGAGCCCTGATGTGCAGGGGGCCTGGGAGCAGTTGTAGTGGGGCACTTGAGAGGTGAGGTATGGGGAGGGATGTCCCCTCCCCACGGGGAAAGGGTCTGTGCCCCCTCCCCAGGAAATTTTTGCATTTTTGGTGTGAGAATGACGTGTTTTGGTGCATTTTTGGCACTATTTTGAGTAAATGAGTAAGCTCCTAGGGGGGGGCACTTGCCCCCAGTGCCCTCCATGGCTACGCCAGTGCCTGGGAGCCAGCCCCAAAGATTTCCTCTAAAACCGGCAGTGCCCGGCACTGCAGCCCAATCCCAAAGTTACAATTACCCAGCAAGCTGTTCGCAACTCTGGCTTCGTACAATAAAACTACCTTACACACAGCAGAGACTTGACATATAGTAACTATTATCTTTTTCTAAATGTGAAAAATTTTCAACGAACAACGAATGACTCCAGTCTGCAGAAAAAGCTTGAAAGATCGATATAAAACGCCTTATGACGTCATAAGTTACAATGACGTCATATCTGCTTTAAGCCCACATGAGTTCAGGAGAAATGTGCATTTCATTGGTGTATAGATATTGAAAAAAATTTTAGTCTAACATATGGACTTGCAAAACTTTTTGAACGCCCCTTGTACATTATCAGCAGACAAGCATATTTACTTTATTCAAAGACAGTGCAAAATACCACAAATTTTGCGTAAAGACGCTGAGGTATAACAAAACAAAGAGAGACTGGCATCTCAATCATTATTGAAAATGCTTTCCCCTCAGATTGTAACATGTTGCCCTCGATCTTCAATCTCAGGCAACATATTACAAACATCGAGTCAAAAATTTTCAATAATGACCTCAACACCAGTCACTAATTGTATGATAGTGCATTCTCATAAAAAAATCTCTAATGCACTGCAACCTCTAATGGGTAGTTAAAATGTTTTTTTTCCTGTTTCCTTCTCTACTTAACCAATGTCTAAGAAGTTATAAAGTTTTATGCATCACATTTGTGTTCAAGATTTATTACTTGTAAACTGAAATAACCGTATATTCTGCATCTTTACCATCTACTACGTCATAGAAACATATCATATAATTCAACCATCTGGGACAAAATCTAATCATATCGTGTCTTAATTTAAAAAAGTTTTTTTTCATGAACACTGTGCTGAAATTATCATAATCATTTTATGAGTACATTACCATACGATCAATCATATAACAGACCAGCATTATCAACAACAAATGCAAACATACATCTAAGCGTACATCAATATGCATAGCAATTTGCTATATTTAATTTTTCAATATTAAATTTTCCGTGACACATTAACAACTGCTGATCTTAATAAACTGCTGTTGCATATTCCATCTTCCAAACGTAGAAGAAATGTGAACAGACTTAAATTTTGACTCTATAAAATTCACAGCTTATCGATATTCAAACACTTGCCATTTTAGCATTTTTTTACATTTATAACTGTATCAATAAACATAAACATGACATAGATGGCATCACGTCAAAATCATTTCTGCTTTTTCAGACACATACTGTCATATTCACGCAATAATGCATATTAAATCATCACATCAATAATAAATCATCACATCAACGTGTAAATGAAGTACATGAAATGTCTCATTTATTCTCACATAAAAACATCGTAACATATCGTAACATATTTGTGAACAAAAATCAGTATTTCAGCACGCAAACAATGTACATGGGATGCATGTGCAAAATCACAGCAGGGAGCGAGCCCCTCAAGTCTGATAAAAAGTCATCATGCCTGTCAACTGTGACATAGTCACCTCAATTGCTTCAACTTCAGCTTCTTTTAATACAAGTGCTCAAAAGATTGAAGCAAGTATTATGTAGGCTAGCGAACTATACTAGTTTAGTAAAGCCAATAGTGAGGAAGTACGCACTCCACACACCGATTACACAGTTTAAGGTGGAAATATGTGTAGAATTTAACACTGATTAATAATATGCTGATCCAATGAAATGAAAACATCACTCTGAATAAATTTTCCCAAAAAAATGTTGTGCCAGTCAAACGCACCTGAACGTGTCACAATAACTGATGACGTCACTTTCAGAATGCTTTGTTGACAAACTGACATTTGCATCGAAAAAATAGAAAATCCGTCAGTTTTACTCAGAATAATGTTGATTTATAGTACAAGTAATAACATCACTGTTTATCTATTCACTGTTAGAGGTATGTGATTTGTTAAATTAACGATGTGCTGGAATATAGTGGTTTTTAGTGAGCTAACTACTGATAAAAAATTTGGCCTTTTTGAGGCTATTTGGCCATAAATTAAGCTGCATTTGACCTCAAGGCAATGAAGCTAGTTAGCAACCCTTCTGCAGGTGATGCCAGAGTTCCTAAAATGGCCGACATCGTGAAAAAGAAAAACTGAGTAGTTTTAAACCTGATTTTTATGGTACTAAGGTGTATTAGCAACCAAAAAATTAATGAATATTGACAAATTAGCATTTGACTAAGCCAATTAGCACTTTATAATAGTTACGTAAAATGACGCGACTTGGGCTTTAAATGACAAGTTGACAACAGAGCAATAAAGGAAACATGTGGAATCCTGGTGCACAATATGGATATGCAGTATTGCATCAAGACTGTCAAAACGGATAACAGCAACTAAGTAAGCAAAAAAACCAAGTAAAAGATAAATTTCACAAACAGGCAAGAAGATTATCATCAAAACAAAATTAGCTGATTGGAAGAGAGGTTTCCCAAAGATTAGACAAACATACGAACATGAAAGGGTTCAAAAATTTAGTTTCTCAAGCTCCAACGATGCAGTTTTCCTGAGCAGCAGTTCAACACAAATGGAGCAGAATCATGTGTACTCCTCCCATGGCAATTCCTCCCCCCCCCAGCAAGGCAGTTTATGCAGATGCAGCTGGACACAACTGGAGAGAAGGGGAAAGTCCATGTATCCAACTGTAATTTCCCAAGCTCCAATGAGGCAGTTTAATCACTGCAAACCCCATGGCAGTTTGAGCATTACTAGGCAGTTTAACCCATAACATAGGGGTTTAAGCATCATGCAGTTCAAAACGGAGTAAAAAAGTCCACGTGACGGCCCCTCCACTAAGGGCCGGTTAAGTACACGTACCCCCTGGGGTTAGTTACCCTCCGACAAGGCAGTCTGGACCCAAGGCAATTTGCTCTCTGCAGGGAGTGTTTAAGCATCATGGAGCTCGACGTAGTTGGAGGGAAAAAGTCCATGGACCCCATGGCAAGTTCCCTTCCACCAGCCCTCGTCGACAAACTCGAGGTCAGTGATGACGTCGTCGGGGTCAAAAGAAATCTCGTCGTCGTCTCCGGCCTGGTAGTCATACATAGCGATGGCGTACGACTGTGAGCCAGCACCTCCGGCGTCGCCGCGTGCAGAGCCACCACCAGGGGGCGCCTCATCTATGCTGGCATACACCTCATCAGCTTGATGGGGCTGAGTGGATGTCACAGTAGTGTCCTGAGATACAACATCGACAGACAACCTGTAGTAGTAGAGTAGTAGTGATGGTAGTAGCAGTAGTGAAACTAGCAGCAGTAGTAACAGCAATAAAAGTAGTAGTGGAGGTGGTGGTGGTGTGGTGGTCGTGGTGGTGTGGTGATCGTGGTGGTGGTGATTGTGGTGGTGTGGTGATCGTGGTGGTGGTGGTGGTCGTGGTGTGGTGGTCGTGGTGTGGTGGTGGTTGTGTTAGTAGTAGTAGTAGTAGTAGTAGTTGTTGTTGTTGTTGTACTACTACGAGTAGTTGTAGTGCCAGTCCTGGCATAGACAGAGGGTGATAAGAGTTGAGCAGGTGCCACAGAATTGGAAAACATGACAAAATATCTGAAGTTTTACTGATGAGCAGCTACTGGTATAACGTGGTGTCTCAGAAAAAAAAACAAAATCTCTGGCCGTAAAGCAATTTGACAAAAAGCAACTAAACAGCATCATTGTAAAGTGTGAATATGCGATCCTTAGGCAAAGCCAAGTCATGTGGGGTTAGCAATGGCACCGTTGCCAAGTTCCTATATGCTGTGTAAAGTAGTCATTCTGTTACTGGTAACAGTATAGTAACAATCTGGGATGCAAATTTTGACCAACATTTCTGTCCCCAAATTATCCCTTGTCACAGAGAACAGGGAGTAACGTTACAAAATGTCATATTTATATCAATAACATGTTTAAAAATCTGCAGACCTGGTAGTAGTCCCTGTTAGAATAAGTTTGTGGTTAAGTGTGTGTCGTCAGTGCAGTAGTTGCGCTAGTGGTAGTTTCCTAATATCTAGTGCCACGACTAGTTGTAGTTACCTGGTAGTAGTCCTCGTCAGTGTGTGTTGCAGTTGGTGCAGCAGTATCTTGATACAGTTCTTCTTCCTCTTCTTCTGCACGATCTGAAACTCCGGCTTCCTGGTACAGCTCAGCCTCCTCATCCCTAGTGGGGCTGTGTGCCGGTGGCATCGAAGGTCTTGCCGGAGCTGCCTCCTCATACAGAGCACTTGAAGTCTCTTGCTCCTCCACTGTCGTGGCTGCTGCCTCTGACCTTTCCTGTATCATTATCAATGACGGTCATCATCATCATCATCATCATCATCAATATCATCGCTTTGAGAGCCGAACCGCAAAACATCCTATCTGCTAGAGATTTGCAGAATCACCCGGTTTAAGAACCAGGTACCCGGTTGCAATTACCTAGGTACCTGGACCTGGTTTTAACTTAAAAGCAAGTGAAGGTATAACAACAATATCCAATTACCCAATATTTTTTGCACAAAGATAGGTTTTTCATATCAAACGTCACGTCGTTCATGATGTGTCTATGACATCAAATATATATAGGTTTGACAACAAAAAATGGCTGAAGTAAAACTTCCCCTGCAATGCCGATTTTTGCCACAAAGGCTGCAAAAAGCACGATTTTCATCGGCTTCACCAATAATGGCTGCCAAAAATGGATACCAATTACCGTGGCTGGATTTTGAACCGGGTAATGACTTTTGGAACCGGGGTCTGGTTGGGATTATCGAAAAGCACGAAAGGTAACAGGATGTGATCCTATATGGGAAATGACGCTCTATAGCTCACAGACAGCTTTTCTATGAAATGCCATACCATTTAACCACCACAGCCACTGAGGCAAATCTTGCATGTACCTTCTCTTCCCTGGCCAGTCTTCTCTGTTTCTCCTCTTCAGCCCTCCGTCGATCATCCTCGTCTGCCGACCTCGCCATGTCCTCAAATCGTGACTTGAGATTCTTGGCTCCCTGTGAGCTGGCCTCTGGTCTTGTGCGCTGGTAGTTGGTGCCGACTGGTTGACCTCCGCCCTCAGAGTAGCCGGCCGCCGCCTTGTCCACCCGATCTGACTCTACACCGAACTTACCACCGAAACCTTTCTTGTGGTCAACCTGCATAGCACAGGCAATTCATAACAGTCTACAGTATGTCTAAAAAAACCTAGAACCCTGACACGTTCTGTTGCAACGTTCAATGACTTAAAATGGCACGACTGGCGTTACTGTTGCATTGGAGTATTGTGGGTACCAGAGGAAAACTGCAGCTGGTACTCAGCTCTTAAAATTTTTTCACAAGTAACAAGCACTATTAATTCCTGACTATATGACAATTCTTCCTATACCAAAATTTGTTAATATTGAACCACAATTGTTAAAGTTATTTCACAATGTATCAGACAGTGCCTCCATTTGAGACAGTGTAGATTACTATCACTCGATGTTCTCATGCTGCAGTTTGACAACAGGAAGAACGTGCAGCTAGTGAAAATAAGATGCAGCAACTGAAAGTAGAAATTTGCCAAGAGGTTCTGATCTATTCTTCTTCTTGTTCTTAAAAATATTCTACCCCATTAGCATCATGGTGGAGGAGGGGCAAACTGCCTGCCCTAAATTTTCATCTGTCAAAAAAGGGTTGAAAAATATCACTAATGTCAGAAATCTTTCATGCAAAAATGCAAAACACAGGGGTAAAAACCCCAATTTGAAAAAAGTTGGGAGGCAAAATTTTGAGCATCCATAATCTCCTCTGTCAGAAATTTGCAACTCTCTGTCAGATTTCTGTAGAAAACTTGCAGTCTGCTAGTGCCTCTAAGAAAACTTCCTGCCTATCTACTTTTTTAACCCGAGACTGCTGTTCTGCCTTGTAGCAGACCAGGGATGCTTTTTTTCAGATTGCCATGTCTTGACATCACAAAATTTCCCACTCATGCAGCACTCTGTAACATCATGCGCAATCAACTTTTGTTTCACTGACTCTATTGAATTTATTGTTATTCTAAAGTAAACCTGTTTACAGAAGAATCTTAAAGGCCAGGTCACACGATAAAACAATACTGACTAAATAGAATGTAACACTAATTAATAATATGCTGATCGGTTGAAATGAAAACATCGTTTTATATTAATTTCAATGAAAATAATGTTGTGCGAACAGAATGGTGACGTCACCTACAGCGCTTTGTTTACAGCATGTGAGACTAGCGCGTCACCGTAGCATCAATGCAGCAAGCGCTCGGTGCATGGAATTCGCTTGCATTCCAGAACCGGAAGTCAGACGCTGTCGGTGATTGGTGCAACACAAAGGGCATACACCAGGTCTACTCAATCTCTCTCATTCCCGGTCAGGGAGAGGGGGGAGGAAGGGGCAGGCCTACTTCCAGTATAACAGCAATATCTTGAAATGCAAGCAAGGTTTTTTGGCCGGTGCCGCGCTCCATCGACGCCGCTAGCGTCAAGTTCTCTCAAACGCTACGTTGACGCTATTACTAGCAAGTGACGTCACAGTTTCATCACACTTGTCCACTTTGAACTTTATTTTTTACAGTATAAAGATAACACTGGCAACTGAAAGATTAACAGATACTGACAAATTAGCATTTGGTTAAGCCAATTAGCACTTTACAACAGTTACGTAAAATGATGCGACTAGGACTCTAAGCAGCAGCAGCAGCAGCAGCAGCTGTAGCAGATTCATTACTACATGAAAATAATCCATTCATTATAGATATATCTAACTCAATAAAACTGAAAAGCCATCGACTGACCTGAGAAGGGTGTGGTGCTGTTGATGTCTTTTCCTCCCAGCCTTTTGCCGACTTGTCCACCCTCTCTGCCTCCACACCAAATTTTCCTCCGAACCCTCTCTTGTGGTCGGTCTGGGAAGGGTGCAGCTCCGGCTTGGTGTGTTCACTCCAACCCTTTGCCGATTTGTCCACCCTATCTCCCTGCACCCCGTATTTCCCTCCGAAACCCTTTGCATAATCCGTCTGCGATTCGTGTTTCTGGAGATTTTCTCTGTGGTCCCAACCAAGAGCCGACTTGTCAACCCTGTCTTCCTGGACGCCGTACTTTCCACCGAACCCCTTGGCATAATCAGTCTGTGACTCGTGCTTCTGTAGGTTTTCCTTGTGGTCCCAGCCAACGGCAGATTTGTCAACGCGGTCCTGCTGTACTCCGTACTTTCCCCCGAATCCCTTGGCATAGTCCTTCTGGGACTCGTGTTGTTCCAGGTTCTCGCGGTGATCCCAGCCCAGAGCGGATTTATCCACGCGGTCCTGCTGTACTCCATATTTTCCACCGAAGCCCTTGGCATAGTCCTTCTGGGAGGCATGCTTGTCAACAGACTCGTGGTGTTCCCAGCCAACTGCCGACTGGTCCTTGCGGTCTTTTTGTACCCCAAATTTCCCACCGTATCCTTCCGACGGCTTCGGTCCAGCAGCATACGCTGCTGTCTTGGCAGCTGCATCGTCTTGACATACCTGCCAGCACAAATGATCATAAAATAAAGGCTACAATTTAATAAATTCTTTTAGTTTATTAGCACAAATGCTAATTAACAGATAATAATTATGTCATCTTAGGCTTCTTTATACTTCTTCAAGTAACAACTAAAAACATTTTCTTCTAGCTATTTTCGTCACTGATTGTTATCAACTTAACACCGTGTTAACCCTTTTCACTTTGTTAATGCATCCATGGTCTACGCCTAAGTAGGAGCACTATAAATCTTGATATTAGAATAGGACATACCATTCAAAGCTCACTGATTACTTTTATGCAGGAAACAAATTTGTGAATACTAGAGGTGGGCAATTCGGATGACAACAAATCAAATTCGATTTGACTTAAAAGAATTTTGATTCGATTCAATTCACTAGATGTGGCGTTGTAGCAAAATGGCAAATGGCAAGGGGCAGGGGCAGTTGCAAACCCTAAATTTTTGGCTGTCAAAAAATTGCTAAAGATCTTCTCATCGGAAAACGTTCGTCCAAAAATGCAAAATTTGGAGCTGAAAACCTCCGTTTTGGGCAAATTTAGTTGGAAAAGTTAAATCTTAAGCACCCATAATCTCCTCGGTTGAAAATTTGCAGGGTTTGTGGGAAAACTGCAACTTCTGGCCCACCTATTTTTTGAACACCACTGTTCATTGGTGATCTTCATGAGTTTTGAGTTGCAATTTGGATCTATAATATCGTACTAGCACACTACTGCACCATCGTCGGTAAATCAACCCAGAAGAACCAACTGAAACTCGTAAATAAATTCTCGTTGAAGAAGAGAGGGTTAACGTCATTGGTCACTGGTTGCGCCTCGGCAAGCTTGATCGTGACAAAGTGACAGTGGAGGGAAAGTATCCGAAAGTTGTGTGCAATGCGAATGCATGCATGCACTTAGCGCAATCGTTGAATCAGCATGCAGAAACATGACTTTGCAAACAGAACTTGGCTTCAATATTTTAGTAAATTGGTGGGTCGAATCGAAATATACTTGAGTTCGATTCGCTAAGCGAATCCATTCGAATCGATCACTCCCAGCTCTAGTGAATACTGTACTATAATACATGTAGAAATGTATAATCTAAAGGTCCATGGCCACGGTCAAACTCACTCGCGCAATTTCTGTAGATTTAAATTGAACATTTAACCTCGCATATATAATATGTCGATTTGAGCTTCATAAATATATGAAATTAATGCGTGAATTCAAACGAAATGCAGCATTACGTTACGTTATGTGAAATATTCTAATCTATCAGTGCCTGCGGTGACGTCATGACCCTAGCCCATATTCTTCTTCTTATGGCGTACTCTTCCAGAGAGTAGCCGTGTCCACGATGTGGCGCCAGTCCGCCCGCCCAGAAGCTTTTCACCACACAGAAGAAAGACCAATGTTCAGAGGCCTCAGGTCTGCCTCTACCGAACGTAACCAGGTGTAACTGGGTCTCCCTGCGGGCCTTCTCCAATCCAGAGGAGGCTTGCGTATCGCAGCAGCAATGGCACAATGTTGATCTTCGTCAGGAGAGCTGCGGGCGATGTGACCGAAGAAACGGAGCCGTCTGCTTGTAACTACGCTGGAGAGCGGCTGGTAATTCAAGCAGGACCGGACTTCATCATTGGTTATGTGGGGGGTGTATGGGATCCTCAGAATCTTGCGTAACGCCCACATATTAAACGCATCCAGGCGGGCGCACAAGTATTTCGTAGTGGTCCACGTTTCACACCCATACAACACGACTGGCACAATGTAGGTCTGATTGAGACGAATTTTAGTATCCAGTCTGATGCCTGATTTCCAAATTCTTTTTGCCAGCTGTTGCATGCAGGTCCGCGCCAGTCCTATCCGGCGAAGGATTTCACCTCTGCTGCCACCAGAGCAGTCAATCATACTGTTCAGATAGACGAATGAATCGACCACCTCAACAAGTCCATCTGCCACCTGGACTGTTGGGCATGGAGCTGGATTGCCAAATTGGATAATCTTGGTTTTGGACCAATTAATCTGAAGCCCAAA
>Ga0056128_1006829_pt1 | contig 14415 bp, 3 predicted proteins | sample WorMetLIZISLAND2_FD_71113 | JGI IMG/M metagenome (GOLD analysis project Ga0056128, IMG submission 71113) | Marine gutless worms symbiont microbial communities from Max Planck institute for Marine Microbiology, Germany - Olavius geniculatus... ... | reverse complement strand
CTAGGGGCCGAAATATGTTCTTCCGAAAAATGCGCTTTCGGTGGGTTTAATTCAACATCGAGATCTCCAAGGTTACTGGACCAAACTTCACCGGACTTGTTTCGCCTAACGCGGGAGGAAGCGATGTCGAACAAGTAACTCACCGATTTTGAACATCTTCATCCGTTCCGGAGAAATTGGCCGCCAAACTTTGAAGTCGACCAAAATCGGGCCAAATTTTGCATGTTTTCGGTTCTTAAAATTTTTTTGGGGAGGTTCACCCAAAATTTCGGCCCGGGATTATAAAATCGAACATACTTAGGAGCATCGTGCAAAATTTCGCGCCGATCGGCCGACGGAGCTCGGAGATTACGCGGCGAGAAAAAAAAGAAACCGCAGCAAAACAGAAGTCCTTCCGAAAACTATCGTTTTCGGGCGGACTAATTAACAACACAGCGGACAGTAAGACAGAGTGACAGTAAGATGACACAAATAGATGAAAGCCTTAACTAACGAACGAAAAGCCCGAAACTCAGTTCAAACTTAACCGATCTATTACTCAAAACAACGCTGGGTAAGGATATGTCAAGGTACAATTGAATACTCTTAACAGTTTCAATGTTATTTGTACTGAATAATTTCATGAAAAACCTGTTAAATGCAAAGTCAATTGAATTCAAATCCGACTTACTAAGCGAGCAGGCTTCAAGTCCATAAATGTCCATATTAATGTAGACATTCGCAACAAATTGCAATAACGTCAAAATTTTTGAGCGTCTGATAGGCTAAGCTATGTAGTTGACGAGCATGCTGGACCCGTTTTTCGATTCATGTATAGTCAACTTAGCCAGGCCATTTGAAAATCGTGATCCGTCCCAGAGATATTTGCGATCAGATGTTGAAGTTGTCCGAAATCGCCCCGAATTTTGTACGTTTTAACCCCATATTTTTCGGAAGGCCCCAAATTTTGAAATCAATTCAACTTTCGATCATGTGGCAATTTGAATGGCAACAGAGCTCGAAGATTTCAAGCTAGCCGCTAACGTAGATTGTTCTCTGACGAAAAACTGTAACGGCTATAACAGTGTATCGCAGCCGAAATCTCGTAGCCGCTACGTTAGCGGACGCGCCACTTAAGCCTCCAGGTATGATAAAAAGTACGCTAAATAGTGACCAATCCTAGAGAAAGATTATAATAGGTACCCTGGTATTAATATACAAAACAAAAATGCAGTACAGTCCGTTGACAAAAACAAATTTTCATACACAAGTTTGGGCCTGTCGTAAATTAAGATTTATTTGTGTCAGCAAATTTTTGCCCCAAAACGCCAAACCTGGGAAGAAAAATCCTCCATTTTGGAGAAATTCAGAGCAAAACTGAAATTGTGATTACCCGTATTTTTTTCTCTCGGGAATGTCAGCTGTCTGGCGAAAAAATAGCAACTTCTTGCCTCGCCAACATTTTGGGGCCGCTTTAAGCTGTGAGCTTAAAAGTCTGGTCCTTTGGTACGCTGTGTCTGTCGTCAAGGTTGCTATTAATCAGTAATAGGAAGTCGCACAAGCCCTTTCACACGACATGAAAATCGTTGACCTTGGATGATCGCGGGGGTTGGCGATGGTACCATAGGATAGAGCGATGACGAATTCTTATAGGCTGTCAATAGTAACCATGTTTCCATCTGCAGCGGTTTGGCCGCAATTTTTAATGAAAGATTTTAACCTAATAGTCACCGTATCTCAGAAACGGTCGGCCATCCTAGCGACAGCTGGGCTTCTTGTTGACCCATGACATCGTTGGCTACATCGCTATTTTGTTTTGGCTGCATTACAGTAACATATGTAAGTAGTATATTTAAAATTGCAAGTTACTGCGCACTTATTCATCATGGGTCAATTATTGGTCACTAGCAGTGACTCATGACCCATGTGACCCATCCAAAAATAGTGACCTATTTGACCCATAACCCATGACCTACTGATCTATTTCCATCTCTGCATTAATGTTATTTTAATTATTTTATACTGTACGATAACACATTTAGCGTGATTTTTTCAGCGTTCGTCCAAAAATTGATAAGTTCAGAAGCCTGGATGTTGGCCTAGGGCCTTAACGTAGCGTACAATTTGTACGCTACAATATGCTCGTAGCGGCTCGTAGCTGTCTTGCCGTAGCCGATTGTCCAGTAGCGTTGAGGCAACGAGCCGCTCATAGCCGCTACGTTACCGGACGCGCCTTTAGTCTACAATTTTTGGTTCTCAAGACCGAGAATAATGAGGGTTGTCCAGTACCATCATGCTACGCCCTTTCCAGTCCCATGCATAGGATGAAATGATGTAATGGCCATGGGTGATGTGTGTCATGGGTCAAGTGTGCGTTGGGTCACATGGGTCATGATCACAAAAGATGACCGATCCCCATCTCTGCATATATTAACTGCTTTTAACTAATTTTAACCATGCATGGCACTGAATGGTCTAGGCTATTTTGTGCTGATGTGCCGTTAAGAAACTACTCACCCACTCACTTCTTGTATTCATAAACATTCCTGAGCGTCATCTGGTAGACACACTGTTGCATGACTGTCAAACCTTGTGATCGACTGGCGGTTAGGGGAGGGGACACAGATATGGACAAGAAAAATTTATTGACGTTTTCATTCATTATCTCCGCCAAGTGAACGTAGTGAACCTCGGAGGAGATTAAGAGATTGGTCGTTCTGTCCGTTGTTCGTTCTGTGTGTGTGTGTAGGCTACACGATGACTAATAATAGCAATGACGTCATTGCACCAACAGCGCAAGCAGCAACGCCGGCTATTATAGGGTGTTTACACGATCCAGCAAACGTACAGCAAACTTCCAGCAAATGTATTCAAAATACACGTGAATTGCTGGACGTTTGCTGGAAGTTTGCTGGATCGTGTAAACACCCCTATTACATTTCCCTTCATCCCCTGCAACGAAGTGGCTCTTCCTACTCCCTCCTCTTTCCTGGTGTTTAAATCACTTCACTTAACGGAGATATATGCACTCTCACGAGCGCCTTCTAGTTTTAACACGTGTTTTGCTTGGTCTGCTTTCCCTAGGTAGTTCAGAAGCAGACGCTCGGTGAGGTGGAAAATGAACGGCCGTTTCATGGCAAGTTGTATAAAAAAAACAAGAGAAAATTGGGAAAGGAAAATTTGTACGATAAAACTAACCCGATAAAATGAAACAAATAAATAAATAAATTTAGAAGACTAGAAAAGCACTCGGAGAGCGCAGACCTCCGCCAAGCATATTGATTCGACACAACATTGTAGTCCTATGTGATCCAGAATCCAGGATTCCTTCCGGATCACCCCCAAAATTGAATCACTTGTAGTTTTTGCCATTCCCGACATTCCCTGAAAATTTCAGAAAGATCCTTCCATCACTTTTTGAGTTATCTTGCTAACACACAGACAGACAAACAAACTCTGGCAAAAACATACCTCCTTGGCGGAGGTAATAATTGGGTCAAAAATTATCAAAATCTGTTAATTTTTTTTCTAATTACAATCACCAATGTTGAAGATGTTTTTGGAACAGAGTGTACATCACACACAGTAATACAAATACAAGGTGGGCCAAAAAATGGCACCATTTTTTACACTTTATAATTTCACCAAATATTAGCCGATTATCAATTTTTTTCCAATGTCAGAATTAGGAGACAATTTGTAATAAAACCATCACTATAGATCCTACCACACCTCAAGTGTGTCGCTACACTACTTTGTAAAATGTCAATGTCTTAAGAATAACAATTAAAAACAAGACAACTTCTACAACAACACATTTTAAGAAATTAACAACAGAAACAACGTGTTTGTTGTCTCAGTTATTGTCTAAAAAGTCAAATTCGCCAAAATTGATAAACGGACAGACAGATATGCATGCAGATATATACAGATTAAAAACAGCATAAACTATCTACATAAATTGTTTAACATAATAAAGCACAAAATCTCGAGACAACGTAGAAACGTACATAATATTTAAAACGACCATTTACTAGTTTTACTGCCAATAACTTTTGTATGAAAACGAAATGACACATATTATTACAACCGTGTGACTTAAAACGACGAAAAACATTATGCAATTATTTGATATTGTGCAAACGAAGATAAAAGTTACTTTTTAATTACAGTAAAATGATTAATATGAAATAAACAGATTTTACTGATTTATACTTATTAGTGTTAAATAACTTCCAAATTGCATTGTTTTTATATACACATCTTTCTTCACCATGAATGTAATGGCAGCACAATGAAAAAAAACTTTATGGTCCACGGTGTGTAATATACATATCTGTACACTGGACCCCACATAGGCTTATATACGCACACTGTAAGGCTACATCATCAAATGCATAGTAGGCTACAAAATGTTAGTGTATGTAGGCTAGTGTAATACAGGGTGGGCCAAAAAATGGCACCATTTTTGTATACCTGATAACTTCAGCAAATATTAACCGATTTTCAAAATTTTTTCACTGCCGGAGTGAGAAGACAATGTGCAATAAAACTTTCACTATAGATCCCACCACACCCTAAGTGTGTCACTACACTACCTTGTGAAATGTCAGTGTCTTAAGAATAACAATTACAACCAAGACGACTTTTGTAATAACACATTAAAAAAAATAACAACAGAAACAACGCACTTGTTGTCTCAGTTATTGTCTAAAAATCACATCCTTACAGTTTTCACATCAAATTTTTAATGTGTCCGCCTTGCTGCTGGACGACGCATCGAAGCCGGCGACGCCACTGACCAATGGCGCAATCAACCAAACGCTGCGGCACTTTGCCTCATTCAGCGACGATCGCTTGCTTCAGCTGGTTGACTGTCGTGAATCGTCAAAATAGATAGACCATCTGTTGAAGAACATCTCAAACCGCATAATTGACTGGATATAAGTCCGGGCTGTTTGGGGGCCACATGCCAGGCTCGATCAACGTTGATCAGGCAACAGGTCATTGGCGTCGCCGGCTTGAGTGCGTCGTCCGATATTTTACAATGTAGCGTAGCGACAGACTTGAGGAATGGCAGGATCTGTAATGATCGTTTTATTACAAATTTTCTCTTGATTCTGACAGTACAAAAAATTTGAAAATCGGTTAATATTTGGTGAAATTACAAAGTGTACAAAAATGGTGCCACTTTTGGCCCACCCTGTACACTTAAATACTGTAGTACATGTATATAGCACATAATAAAATAGAGTGACAAAATCTACTTAATATCAAAACGCTGTTAATCTGCAGTAGCAGGACTGCAGGGTAGACCTAAACATTGGTAAATAAAACAGCACTTTAACAAGCAAAAACTATAACTACGTAATAAATTACGTAACTACGTAATCAAGTACGTTAAATTGAACGAAAGCTGCTGTTGATGCCAGATATTACGATGTGCATCTGTTAAAACAGAATCCAATACGTTGTTACCTGTCTTTTTGTGATTTCTACTCATGAGCAAAATCGCAGTTTTGAACTGTCGAATGCCGACGTTTGACCGCTAACTTCGGTTTCCAGCTCTCTCGTTTTAGCTTCCTGTTCCAAGCCTAGAAATCACTTTTTCTCATGGGCGGAGGGATTCTCAGAGTGGGCAGTGAGCCCCTCCTCTCCAGATAGTTGGTCTGGAGGAGTGCTGTAGGCTTTCCCAGCAAAGAGAAAAAGTTTTGTACAATTTCAGCAGTTACGACGGGTTTTTTGTTCAAATAAAATTTTTTTTGCTGTGCAGTTGCACCGTAGACTGAGTATTTGAATGCGTAGATGCAATCTTACTATAATGCGCGAAAAGTTTGTCTGTTTGTCTGTCATACCCCTCTGGCGACTTCCGTGTTGCACGATCGCGGACCCCGACCACAGCGAATTAAAGTCATTGGGCCTTAGGTACGTATACCTCCCCGCACGGGCAGCCTGAGGGAGCACGATTGACTTGCACGGGTGGTCACGCGCGTAACGGAGCGGCCATATGGCGGGAGCTTTTCTAGTAGAATAGTAAACGTTACAAAAATTTGTAAACACGTTAAAGCGCATTTTATAAAAATAGAAAAAGTTTATAAACGTTGATTACAACTATGCTTCTGACATACACGACATGACTATGCAGTAAAAACAAATTAAACAAAATAAAATATAAGCGTTGATTAGTTAGAAGCCATAAACTAGAAACTATACGGGTTAGCATTTAGAAATATACTGTGCACCGTTCGCTTAGTTATATATATATGTGTAGCAAAAAAAACATCCCCGACATTTTCGATGTAACTTAAAGAAAAATGATCCGATTCTAATAATTTTTAGTGCGAATATTTCTGACATAACTTGCCACCAAATGATCATTCACTTTTTCACCTCATCCAATGTCTGCTTCTGCACTATCTAGGAAAAGCAGATCAAGGAAAATATGCGTTAAAATACACAAAAACGTGAAAAAAAACATCCCAAGTGTTATCGATCGTAGCTTGAAAAATGAACAGATTCTAATAATTTTTGGCAAAAATAGTTATGACACATCTGGTTATTAAATAATTGTTCAAGTTCCGACCTCATCTAATGTCTGTTTCTGCATTACCTGAAGAAATCTGACCAAGCAAAATACGTGTGAAAATAAATGAAAAACTTTGATAAATTCTACCTATCCACATCTGTGGCCCCCAACAACCAGTTGATTACATGTCATGTGTGTCTACCAGATAGCGTTCAAAAATGTTTAAGATTCAAGAAGCAACTGGCGAAGTCTGGATTAGTCTGGAGCATAACATTATCGACACTGCTGTCAATGCATGGAGAAATCATCTCCGTGCTTGTGTTTGCACAATGTCTTAACATTTCGAGAAATTTCACTGCAGGCAGTTGAAAAAAAACAACTAAATGAAATGTCAGCCAACGTGTCAAAAATGTGATGTGAACAAAATGTGTTTTTGTGCATTGTTTAGATAAAGTAATGATATCACACAGGATAAAAATGTAATATTTTGTTGGTTCTGGATTCCTCAGGTAGTGCAAAAACAGATAATGGGTGAGGTGAAAAACTGAACTGTTATTTGATGTTTGGTTGTCTCAAGAATATTCTTACCAAATATTATCAAAATCTGATAATTCTTGTTTAAGTTCCAATCAAAAATGTTTGGGATGTTTTTTGAGACACAGTGTACAATATAGGCCTACTACATGTAAACCACAATGCAAAATCCTAATCCATGCAGGCCTAACTTTTTACATGGAAAATTGGCACACGTTTACTTCTACCAATTTAGTTTTTTTTCTATGTTTTTGTCTTCAAGACAGACGGACTGACAGACGGGTGGATGGGCAAGACCCATTACAGGTCAGTTAGTACGACCGCACTCACAATAAACACGTTATTCTCACATATGCGTTAGTATAACCCAAGCATTTTGGTACAACGGTAGCGTTGTTATTAGGCTAAGCTACCAGTACTTATAAAATAGAAAAACATAGATAAAGAAATATATAGTAAATATAGATACACATTAATGCACACGCTGGTTTAATATATTACATATTGAGCAGCCAGCACCTTTAACCGACTGGGTCAGTATGACAGCGGTCCTGGTAACACCGTTTTAGCAATGGTTGCAAACACTGCCATTACTCATTTTGTTTACTCACGGACGGATGGCCATGACTGTTGGTATCATTACAGGTCGGTGCATGAGCTACGGTGATGGAAGATTTTCAGCCATCAAACTTAAACGATCTTCAGCAGGTCTAAAATATCTGCCAGCATCGAATGACATATAGTCGGGGGCTCTGCGTGCATCTTCGCCCATTTCTCTGATGCACATTACTTCCAAAAACTGCGTGAAAAATTGTGACTGACCTGCAACAACAGATTTTGCAAATCAGTATCAATTCTCTGTAATGTAATCACCAAATAATTGAGAAAAAAAACAGTAGTGCAGACAACAGTAGACAACAAGTTAAAGGTAGAGGTAAAGATTCGGATAGAAGCTTGATAGTTTTGGAAGTGGCGGATGATTGTTAGAGGCTAACATTAAAACTGCAACCATTATGCAGCCATTTGTTGTAAGCGATTTCGAACAATATTTATATCCACCGTGCAGCATGCAGAGGTTGCAGACATAGTGACAGACAATATCAAAAATCGATAGTAGGGGGCCTACATTGTACAAAAGTTGTACAGTTGGAACATCAGTGCTACAGAAAAAAAATAAACATCCGACAAAACGGCAAAGCTCTTTGCATGGCAAACACAGCAAGCACAACAGCTGCTGCAAAGCTAGGCAGATCAGGATTTAGGAATATAAGTCCGGATTCAGACCCGGATTGCTACCAGTAGTCCGGAATCCATAATCTGACTGGTTAGTCCTTGGTTTACTCGCTACTCTCTATCATAAAGGTTCACTATTGTCTGTCTAATGCAATGCATAGCATTGGACAGAGTATAAAATTACCTTTGTGTCAGTCCGTGCGTGCGTCCGTGCGTCCTACATTCTTAAGCTATCTTCCTTCCACCTTCTCTTTCCCTTTCCCTTCTTCTTCTCCTTTTCCATTTCCTTCCCTTTTTCCTTCCCCTTTCCTTTCCCCTTCTCCTCCTCTTTTCATTCCCGTTCCCCTTTCCTCTTTTTTCTTTCCCCTCCCCTTTTCGCTTCATCTTTTCCTTCCTTTATCCCTTCCCCTTTTCCTTCTCTTTCCCCTTTCCTTTACCCTTCCCCCTTTCCCTTTTTATTCCCCTTTCCCTTCCCCTTTTCCCTTTCTTTTTTTTCCCCTTTTCCATTTTTCTTCCCATTCCCTTAACTTTTCATTCCTTTTCTCCTTCCCTTTTCATTCCTTTTCCCTTTCCCCCTTTTTCCTTTTCCTTCCCCTTTTCAATTCCCTTCCTCTTCCCTTTATCTTCCATTCCTTTTCTCCTTCCCCTTTCCCTTCCTTTTTCTTTTCCACTTTCCTTTTCCCTTCCCTTCCCCTCCCCCTTCCTCTTTCTCTTTCCATTCTTCCGTCTTTCTTTCTGTGTCCAGGTCCGTGCGTCCAATATTTGAGGCGCCATATCTCCATAGCAGTGCATAGCAGATAGACGCATGGTCACTATGAACCACCCATAGGAACTCGAACCCCGGGAGTCGAACGGTTACGTGACCGATAACGTCACGTGACCTCAAAAGGTCAAACTCGTGACCCCATTATCTTTGAAACGCCATATCTCCATAACGGTGCAAAATAGACGCATGGTGACGATGGACCTTTTATAGTAAAGCGCTAGTGACGAATCGAATGGTCTCGTGACTGACAATGTCTGTTGTTTAGTTAAAATAATTCAGAAGGATGAAAGGATCTTTGGTGCTGTACAATTTGAAATTAAGCTGTTTGATTTTTTTCTACCGGTCTAAACGGCTCATTGACTATATTTATACGGACATATACTGTAAACTATCGAAATGCATTGGACAGACTCCGTGTTCGTATGAACATTATTTTGTTAAATTTTAAAATTTGTTTATGGATTATGATTTGTGTTTTTTTTGCAAATTGCAACTTGACACTTTTCTTATATGTCAATAATGAAAAAATCCTGCATAGTAATTCCGAATCACAACAGATTCAGCACCAAAATTTAATTTTTATTTTAAAATTCCGTCCTGCCCAACCCCTCCGCAAAATTACATCAACATCCGTTCACAAACGTTTGAATAATCCTGCCGACAAACATATAAGCAAGCAAATCCTGTCGCATAACTTTTTTAAGCACGAACATTATACATTAGCTTAGACATTTATATCTGGCTACTGAGAACAGATTAAATATCTAAGCTAATACATTACTTCGGGCTTATACTTTTTGATTTTTGCCGTGTTACATCAGCGCTTATACAACATTAAATGAATTGCTTGCAGTGTTTTTATATATAATATACCATATATCAGCAATACAGAGACTTCAACATAATGTTTGATTTTTTCTGTAGGGTTGCATAAAGGTAAAGGTAACAAGAAATATTTTAGATTGTGACCAACCTAATGTACTCCTCGTGCGCATTATTTTCTACTGTATTCTTTTAACTGCTTTTTAGTTTTTTTTTCACACCGCAAATGACGTTATCGGTCACGTAACCATTCGACTCAAGGGGGTCGACTTCCTATCAGTGGTTTATAGTGACCATGCGTCTATCTAGCACCGTTATGGAGATATGACCGTTCAAAGTTCTTCCAGGAAGGCTTTTCCAGGAACAGAGGTCGGTCGGTCGGTCCTCAATATTACACTGATCTTATATACTCCTCTTCGCTACGTTAGGAACGTAGCGCGCGAGGAGTAAAAATGTAAAGGTTCGATACGTGTTATAGCGCTTCTTACGTAGTGTTTACACGTTGCGACCGGTCGCCGCGACGATCGGCGCGATCGGTCGCCTGTATTCACTACAGGCGATCGGTCGTTGCGACTGGTACACTGTGTCCCAAAAACGTCCCAATTTGCCATTTTCCATATTCTCGCCAAATATTAACTGATTTTCAAAATTCTTTTACTCATGTACTGTGGACAACTAGCAATAAAGTAGTTGTTAAATATTTTACCACACTTTAAGTTTGTCGCCACATACCATATAAAACATAAATTTTTAAAAATCACTAAAATTACTATAATACATAAGCAAAAAAATCATCTTCTGAAACAATTTTCACTAATTTTTTATAAAAAAAAATAGTGAAACAATTTTCACTAATTTTTTTATAAAAAATTAAATTCACAGGCTGAACGGTAGTTCAAGCCATGTGTTAACGGCGACTTCTCTTTCCTATCGCAGAGCCAAAAATTCGACGCCCGACAGAATCAAAACCCAAGATCTAATTGAAATAAAATTTGGCACGGTTGATTACGTCGACTAGATGACCTTCGTGCAAAATTTCATGTAATTCTATCCAAGAAAAACTTCTCGACAAATAGGTTAAATAATACGCAAAATATACCTTTTTAAGCAACTCACCTAGAGGGCAGACCCCTCGGCGGATTTTTGCGCGGGATGGCTCAAATGACGTGGTCTCGCGCATGGATGTGCCTTTTGGGGGTTAAAAATTGAAATTAATATTTAACGTATTTATTTAAAAAATACCAAAAAAATTACAATGGCGCCTATGGGGAAAATTAACAATTCTTTAGAGTAGACGGTCATAACTTTGGCTGTGTATAAGATAGAGTCGCAATTTTTGGTTCTAGGGTTGGTTTTCGGGGACTGCCAATCTAATGGTGTCGTTTAAATTTGCCCCAAACTTTTCCAAGTTGCCACGGCAACGAATTTTGTGACAAAATGGGCTTTAACTCGGCTTTTGCTAGAGATATCTGCGAGATTTTTGCGTTTATAGGGGGAAGGGGTACCACAGCGCACTATACGGCTATCTATTGCCGACGCCAGCAAACAGTTGGACTCGCAGTTTGCAGCCAGCAGACACACCACCGCTCCAATCAGCCAATCGGTCTCTAAATTACTATGTTGTTTATATACACAGTTGTAACCTACAGGGTGGACCAAAAAACCGAACCTGTTTGAGCGTTGATAACTCAGCGATGGTTACCCGTAGAAAGGCGCGTGATATGTCAAAAGTTTTAGAATGTTGTAGACAAAAAGGGCCAAACTTGCATAGCAAATCATTTAAATATTCTTTGCCTAATTTTCATAAATCTTTATTACCCCTGAAATTAGGCATTTTCCTACACTCCCACGTGCCCGAGTTCATTGAACTCAAAAACTCACTGCCAAAAAGTCCAGATTTAAATTTTGTGAATTATTCAGTGTGGGGGCATTGCGACAGATAGCATGACCACAAAATTTCAGTAACCGACCGGCTAAAACGTGTGCTAATCGAATGCTGGGCTCAGCTGGTCCTGAACACATTGACTTTGGCGATCGATCAGCTGTTTAAAAGAACAGATGACAGTTCTGAATGCAAAAGCTGGGCAACTTCCTATGTCGAATTTTATCTAAACTCAACATGTGTGTTAATGATTGTTGATATTTTACTATATGCTGAATAAAAATCAACTTAAATTCATGTGTTACTGTCAATTTAGCATGAATTTAAGGGTGAACAGATCTGTGAGAATTAGGCAAAAATATTTAAATGCTGAGACATGCAAGTTGTACACTTCTTCTGCACACAATTTCGAAACTTTTGGCATATTACGCGCCTTTCCATCAATAAACATTGCTAAGTTATAAAAGCTCAAATATCCATGTTAAATCCATGTGTTACAGTCAAATTTGGCAGAATTTCGGGAGTAACAAATATTTATGCAAATTAGACAAAGAATATTTAAATGCTTTACTAAGCAAATATGTCGTTTATTCTTTACAGCATTCTGAAACTTTTGACGTATCACGCGTCTTTCTGACACTAGCCATCGCTGAGTTATCAACGTTCAAACAGGTCCGGATTTTTGGCCCACCCTGTATTTAGCGATTTAATGTAGGCCACTACGGCAGGTATAGGCCAACTTGATTTACGTTCTGTAAAATGTTAGGGACAGCAAATACGTACCGCGATCCAGTGACGGGGTTTGTGTTAACTGTTTTTGTGGTAACTGTTGTGGTATGACTATGACTACGATGCACAATGCAGCCATCTGCACATGATACATCATTTCACTACCGCTACAAAAGTGCATATTTTGCTATACCTGCGGATTACCTAGTACATAAAACAATTTAACCAATCGACTTTGTCAACGAGTATGCCTTTACAATACACCTTTGATTGCCATTTTGCAACTGACAATAGTGATATTTACCCAAAAAACGACACTCAATTTTTCGTCTAATTTTGAACGCCAGAACAGAATTCGGTTTATGGTTATGCTGGCAGTCCGCTTGAGACCGTAAGCAGTGAAGGCATTGCTTTTCGTTGCGTCTACCCTGGGGTTTATTAAAAAAACAAATGAAACCACTGAGCAAGCTCGGACCTGTTGTCAAACGGACAAAATGTAAAAGATAATAGCGTTATACTTTGTCGTGAACAGGTTCTTTATAAAATTGTTTCAGACAAATAATACTGAAGTAATTAGCCATGCATAGTGCATGTTTAATTTTATGCTCTCTAGTGTTCGGATAGAAAAAAAATGTTAGGCCTATAAATTTTGTATGGGTAATTAGAAATGGACATACGATCAGTCGGTTTTTGTCAGTTTATTGATATAATTTTTTTTCTTTGTTTGTACTGTGAATATGTTGTAATGGCTGTCGATTATTATATACATCGTTATTCACCACAACAGATGGTAGCAATTACAACATATAAAATTAGAATTTGCAGAGAAAGCTGCACAATATTTCGGCCATTAAAGCTGCCCATTTTGTTTTTCTGCAGGTTTACACGTCTTAATTTACACCGAGTCTCAGAAAAAAAAACAAGAAATTTGAGCTAATGCTCACGAAACGCGCGAAAGCCTATAGCAGTTCCGGTTCAGTATATTAGCTGAAAATTGGGGTGTCCACGCTAAGTTAATATACAAAATACCAAATTCTCTATCTGGATCGCATAATGATAGTTTCGCGCGGCTGACGGTGAAAATTTGGTAATCCTAGCTTGCACCGCTTTTGACTGATCCACCAGTGTGACGGACGGACGGACAGACGGACAGACGGACGGACAGAACTGCGATGGCTAAGACGCGATGAAAGCAGTGGCTGCTTTCGTGCGTAAAAACAGTCAAAATTGTTTTTCCCACAACTTTGTCAAATGTTTACTAAATTTGATAATTTTTGGCCTGAATATAGCCAAGACGATGAAATCATGCAAGGTGCACTCATCTTCCACCTTACCTAATTTATGTCAACGTATTACCGTGTGAAACAAGTGTTCCAAATTCTTGCATAACCCTGAGTTATTTTCCAAGTAAACGCTGTAACGACTTAATTAAGCACAAAATAAATATCAATGTAAATTATTTAGCAGAATTCTAAGTCTGTGTAACAAATCGCTTGCAAATCATTAGAATTTATGTCCAAAGTGGGCCCCGCATACAGAGACAATGGCTTAAATGCCACTGGCTGATAGCGGAATCGACAAACGACTGATCAAACGGCATTCACTTAGGCCAATCGATTAGACGCGTTTTCAGCTCATCGGTCAGCTATTTTGTTGTCTGCCGTTTTTATCATAAAATATTTAAATACCACAAAATTAATGAACCACGTGGCACCCTCTGTTGAATTGATGATGCAAAGGTAAGCAATCCGATACAAATAAAAAAAACGTAAAGTCCTACCCGAGGCTTAAGGCCCATAGGGCGGCGCTAATCTCCGTTTCCTTGGCCCTCAGCCAGACACCAGTTTTTACACTGCAAGACCACGGATACGGGGCCAGTGTATCGCGCGGTGTGCCTGTTTACGTCCCAGCGGTGAAGCCGGTACCAAATTATACTGCTTGGTG
>Ga0056128_1006828_pt1 | contig 14415 bp, 6 predicted proteins | sample WorMetLIZISLAND2_FD_71113 | JGI IMG/M metagenome (GOLD analysis project Ga0056128, IMG submission 71113) | Marine gutless worms symbiont microbial communities from Max Planck institute for Marine Microbiology, Germany - Olavius geniculatus... ... | reverse complement strand
TTCTCGTCTTACTGCCATTCTGGAGATCCGTCCTGCAGGCCATCAATCGGATTCAGAAAAGGTTGCAAGATCCAAAGATGAACTTTCGTGATGCGGCTGACGACATACTGGGCCTCAAGGAAATCATGAGGACTCGAGGAGAAATAGTTCTGTGTGGACGCCATGCAGGGCGGGATGAAAAAGTGTGAGGAGTGAAATGTCGAGATCAATCTTCGAACGAGGAAAAAGATGCCAGGAGAATTGAAAGCAGATGCAGCTCTTACAGCACAGAAAGAGACAATGCGTGTGATGAAGTCTGCTCTTGACACAATCGCGGCTAGTTTGGATACTCGGTTACAACAGCACAAAACTTTTTGCTTCCTGCTGGACACTGAAACGCTCATGACTGCTGACGCTATTGACCTTGATGACTTGCAGAGGAAATGTACAGATTTTGCGACAGCATTCCCAGACGACGTCGACGGTGCTCGTTTTGTGGATGAAATACAAAACTGTCGAATTCTTGCCAGCAGACGTGTAGGAGTTGACGTAAGTCCTCTTGGTATCCTCAAGTTCACTGTGTCATTTGGTGGAAATGACGTATTTCGGGATACGGGATTGGTGAAAACTGCCGCGATCACGGGATCCCGACCCGGGATCTCAGGATTTCAATCCCTAATGCGTAATGCAGACAACGCTTTACGGTCTTTGATGCAACGCGCGACCGGCGACTGCCGACGATGCCTGGGTCCCCAAACACCAAACTTCCGTCTTTTGGCCGATGCGTGTTTTAGTCTGAAAGGAAACTGATATCGAGAGTCAGTAAACAAATAAACAGTAAACAAACGATGGATGCGTCGGTAAAACATAGGCCGGGTATCTTCAAACAGACGAATAAGACCCACAAAACAGGACGTCACAGAAGTAAAGGAATCATACACAAAGACACAAAGGGTATGTTTACAAATTCGTAGTTTTTCCCCCACAAAATATTGCAGTTTTTACAGTCGTGTACCGTCACACGTGCTCGGTGCTCCGCTTTCTATGATCATCTGGAGGCTATATTTGGGCATTTGCTCAACCGACATTTTTGTCTAGCCGAAAATCTGTTGATGCTACGTACACCAAATTTTTTCTCTATTTGTAGGGGGCATCGAGGACTACCCCAAAATTCTGGGCGAATACATCGAAGGGATTTTGAGGAGGTGTGAGGGGAAATTTTTCTTTAACCCCTCATATCTCTCCCGTTAGGGGAACTAGGGGGCTTATTTTTTTCTCTAACGGGCCTCCGAGGGAGACATGTTCTGGCAAAATTTCAGCCCCCTTAATTGAACAAGGGACAAGGGCAAAAATGCTAAGTATGTTTTTCAAATTTTGGGGGTCAAAAAAGATGAAGTCAGCTTTTTGGAACCTATGGGTTTTATCAGTATGTTTCGTGCACCAGTTTATCAGGGAATAGTTTTTATATGTCATGTGGGGGTTAAATTCCAATTTCTACATCTGGTTTTTGGCTCAGCGCCAAAATTTTCCAATTATGTATAACTCACTCCCCACAAGTTTTCTCAGCCATTTAAAGACCGATGGTCACCATACTTGTGGTACTTGTAAATATTATGCTCCCTACAAAACTTGGCTTTATGCCAGATTTGCAGTAACGGTTTGACCGCTAGGCTATTAATTATTTATCCATTAATTAATTTATCCAGCAAAAAAAGACCACAGAAAACAGATATAGCACAAATGTAACATATTTAGATCGCAAGTATAATTGAATTGAACACCTTAAAATCGATACAAATGAGTCTTTGTTGCTGTAGTTAGGGTTCGATAGTTTGGTTAATGTAGCAACGAGATATAATGTGATTTATTCATCTGTTTTTTTTAATTTATCAAGCACAAAGAGAACATAAAACGAATATAGTAGAAATTTAACATATTCAGATCATCAGTATAATTGCATTAAAAGTCTTTTAATTTGATACGAGGAAGTTTTTTTGGACAGGATAAGATTTGAATCGGACAATTTTTTGCAGCAATAGTATCACGGAAAATATTTGTTGCCTAGTGCATATGCGTAACCGCGAGTTGAATCGAGGTCAAAATTTGATCGGTGGTCAGATGGCAGTTCAGAATTGAACAGAGATCAACGCTTGAACCGCTTTGGAGCAACACAATTTACAGCTGAACTAGGTTTAAATTCAGAGTTGATCCGGGTTCAAAGTTGAACGACGTTGGTGCAATGCGCCCTTAGTTAGATTGTTGTTTTGTTTACTTCATCATTATTTCATGATGTGCAAAATGTGGAAGTGTATCGTGTCGTATGCATGTGGACAAACAGGACGTTCTGCTGTGGTGGCTCTAAGCAGAAGACATAGAGCAGCAGTTGATCGGCTCCAGAGACATAATCAGGTCTGGTTACTGATCGTAACAATAAATAATAATAATAATAATATGGCCATACACCACGCCCTTAACAATCTCATAGCCGACTCATTTGTCTCTGCCGACATTTCAGTTACCAATTAATCACATGGAATATCCCGAACTGATGGCAAATGCCTCGTCGGGATGACACTTATTTTATGGGCTGGAGTTAAACCCCTGACATGGGACATCATGGCTGTCTGTCCAGTTGCAATGTCGTATCTGGATGCGGCGGCCAACAGTGCGGAGTCAACCGCAGAGTCTACGTCTTGGCGCAAAACCGCCAAGTCTGCGAACCTTGGTACCCAGTATATATTTTCCAGCCCATCACTGGACCCCATGCATGAGTCAGCGAGACATTGAAGACTAGTTTCTTGCCAAACTCGGGTGAAAAATTGCAGCTTGTTTGGGGGATGACCAAGGTGGTCTTTTTTGTTTCTGCATATTTCAGTTCTGTTATTTTTAGAGCTGTCGAAGCATTAAATTTTTTAACGCATTAACGCACTGCATTAATTTTTTAACACATTAATTAACGCGTTACTAACGCACCCAGGCCCGTCAAGAGGGAGAGTAAAGGAGGAAGTTACCCCTGGCCTCAAAACCTTTGGGGCCCCCGCCTGTACAATAGGCCCTATAGATGGTTAGAAAGCAAATAAAAACACATTTTCAGTAATAACTGAAGTCATCGCTAGCACAGAAATCTATCAGCCTGTCATCTAAATAATATTTATTTACAGTAATGATGGAACGGAAAATACAGTTCGGTTACTTGAATTCATTCGATTGTCAAATAACTTTTGCTTCACAGAATTTTGTAAATTAAATAAATTTATGCATGGGCGTCATTTTTTTTAATGCGCATTAATTTATTAATGCACTAACGCATTATTTTGACAGCTCTACTTATTTTGTTTTAGTTCTATTTTGTTGTACAACAGTTTTGTTTCAGTTGATTGCTTGGATTGATAGCCAGTCCATCTGCTTGATGTAGCTAATTTCTGAGACACCTTTGGGTTTTTCCAATGGTTAAAAAAATAATAATAATATTATTATTTTTTTTATTTTTCGTACCCCCGGTAGTAAAGATCCCAGGGATTAAAAACTAAACTAAACGTTAAAAACTACTGGGATGACCAGGTCCGATGTGTCGCTTGTACAAAAACTGTCACAAACAAGAACGGCATTAAAGTGCTGCATCAGGACCAACAGCCGCTGAAACAAAATACGCCCTCGTGAGCTTCACTGGAGATGGCTGAAATTCTGTGGCCCAGATTTTCCACAAAATGGCATATCAGCATATTGTATGCGATTGTTTGCAATTATTGTAGGCTAAATACTTGAGGAAGTTGAAACGCGAAGAAGTTTTAAAGGAGAAGCGAAGTCGTGGCTCTGCAGGGAGTCCACCATTTCTCGTTGTCAGTATTCACAATATTTGTTAACTGGTGTTATAATAGTTATGACACTACTGTGTTAAACTAATTTCTATTGTATTGATGTTGGTGGATTGGTGGCAACTAGCCAATTGGCGTTATGTAAAGGTTGATGGTCTCGGTCCACTTGATGCTTAGTGATTGCTCATGAATGATAGTTGTGTAACTTTTCTTGTATTGAGTCTGGTATTCAGGCAATTTTTCCAGCTGATAAATGAAGGTTGAACCGGACAGGCATTTGTCGTGTTTTTTGTGTTTCTTCCTAGTAACAACATTTTTTCATGTGTCTTGCTTGTTTTTTTCAAGAATACTAAATATCTGAAAAGATTGACTTCTGCACATTGAGCAGTGCATTGTTGTCATGTCACTGGGTTGGGTTGGTGGCATGGCATAGCGTTAACGTGTTTCATCCGATAACGAAGTTACTCTACACCGGGCCGGGTTAATACTGCGATGGGTGACTGCCTGCGGGCAGGTAAACCATCTCGGTATGTAACCAGCCGCCTAGGGATGGAAGGCTGCCTCTGGGGTAGGTAAATCGAGTACCGGCTTGTCTGGCTGGGGTTAATTAAGGTGGGCCGCGTTCACCTGTGTCGGGTGGCAGGTAACACTGTGTGATCCCATACGGCAGGTGACACTTTGTAGCTGTGAGATGGGCTTCCCATTAAGAGCTATATCATCCCCACCATCACCACTGGACTATAGATGTATACAGTATAGCTTATATATTAAAAGATCATATACAGTAGAGTTGTATCAATTGATTAGTCATTTAGGCCCAGTCCTTGGTTCATTGACCGGCATTTTTGCACTAATAATCCAACAACCAGTATCCCTGTTGACAGTGTCATCAGCTATATTTTGGGCTTGAATGTGGTGTGAATTTGCCGTAAATTTGGCGATTTGCTCAAAGTACACTTCAATGTTTTCTCAATTTGTTTAATGTTTACCATGATTAGTAATACAGTACATGACGTGTGTGGTGCTTATGATATGGTGTTTGTCAGGCAGTTGTAGCATTGTCTGCAGATGTGGACACACAAGCTGTGCTTGATACCGTCAGGTCCTGTGATGGAGCGGAATTTTTCAACTCTGACTTCTTGTGTCATCTCTGGTCAGTTACTGTACAGTCTACGGGGGTCCAACTGAACACCGCGGATCAGACCAACCACAGATAGCTCTGATCCAGTGGTTAAACTGTCTGTTCCATTACGATTGTAATGGTTAAACTTTCTGTTCTATTATTATGTATATGTGCATTGCTTGGAAAAGCCATCTCTGAAAAGTTAATGATCTTTACTGTGACAGGTGGGATGGGAAGGGGCTGGGGAGGTAGCACAGTCCCTTCCCAGAAAATGTTTGATTTATTTGTGTGTGAAAATGAAGTGTTTTAGTGCATTTTGCTGCTATTTTGAGTAACCGAGTAATTTTTAGGGGGGGGCGTGCCCCCAGTGCCCCACTATGGCTACACCAGCGCTTTGATCCCAGACATTGCTTAGTTTTATGTTAGTGCACAAGTCAGTTTATGGTACCACAGATCCAGCAGATCACTTAGACTTGTCTATTTCTGTGACCCGAGCTGCTGCTCCTTAGTGCCACAGACTGATCTGTGGTTACTAGAGCTTTCACTGTCAAACTTGTTGAAAAAATTAACACTTTGATACAGGTAGTGGTTACTGAACATAAGTAATTTCTGGATTTGTGGTTGCTCTGCAGTGATCGGGGTTTTTCAGCAGACTTAATTTAGACGCTGCCTTTAACTTAAACTAGCTAGCTTATTTTTTTCTTTGCCAGGTTGCTACTTCTTATAGCTGAAAAATGTTAAGAGTAGTGTATTTTACAGTCAAAAAAATGAACTGCATTTTTTGCCTGCACTGTCTACAGTGTAAGGTCGGTCATTCAGCATGCCATGAAGACACATATTGACATAATGTATTTAATTTGTGTGATCGTATGAAATTTTTCCACAATAGTGCACAGTTTAGGTTTCATAGGTTAAAAATCTCTGTGTGTTGTAACGTCATTTTCTACCATAAGTAAGAGTTGAAATAAGCTTTATTGATCATTGGAAATTACTTCTTGTTGTTATAGGTTGCCGCGTTTCCGGCAGCGGTTTGACATCATCTGTCCGGCGTACGGTGACATCTGTGCTCTACTTGACGTAGCAAAGGTAGCTGACTGTCTGCTCCTCACAATGTCTGCTGCAAGTCAGGTCGTTGATAGCTACGCAGAGCATGCTCTCACCTGTCTACTCTCACAGGGACTGCCAGCATGTGTCTTCGGTATTCAGGTAACAACAGTGTGACTGCTTGATAAGTTATATCAATTTATCGATATACAGATCTTTATTTTTATATATATTGTTGACAAGGGGTTTACGCATCTATGATTGTACAAGAAATATTATTAGATTGTGACCAATCTAATGTACTCTTCGCGAGCATCATTTTCTTTTGTATTCTTTTAAAAGCTTTTATGTTTCTTTTGGCTTGTATTAGAGACCCGACGTCTAATTGAGACCCGTTTAATATTATACTAATAATGACTGGCGTTGAAGTCATTATTGGAAATTGTCTCCCCGAAGTTCATAAAATATTGCCCAATTTTAGGAATTGAGTGGAAAAAAATTTGAATAATGATCGATGACGCTAGTTGCCATTTGTCTTGTTATACTTCAACGCATGCATCTATCTGGCACCGTTATGGAGATATGGCGCCTCAAAGATAATGGGGTCACGACCTTGACTTTTTGGGGTCACATGACATCTTCGGTCACACGACCATTCGACTCCCGGCGGTCGACTTCCTATGAGCGATCCATAGTGACCATGCATCTATCTGGCACCATTACGGAGATGTGGCGTTTCAAAGATAATGGGGTCATGACCTTGATCTTTTGGTGTCACGTGACGTCATCGGTCGCGTGACCATTCGACTCGCTGGGGTCGATTTCCCATCGGTGGTCCATAGTGACCATGCATCTATCTAGCACCGTTATAGGGATATGGCTGTTTGAAGTTCTTTCAGAAAGGCTCTTCCAGGAACAGAGGTCGGTCGTTGGTCGGTCGGTCCTCATTATTACACTGATCTCATATACTCCTCTTCGCTACGTGAAGGAACGTAGCGCACGAGGAACAAAAAATGTTTCAAAATATCATCACTGCTTATGGCATCTGCGGTGTGTGATCCGAACATGTTGCTTTTTTGTCTAACAATTTAATTTTACCGATTGACAGCCAAACAACAGGGATATAAGTAAATAAGTCTGTTACAGCTTTTCGTGTGTTGCAGGTTTTTGATTGTTTTGATATCTTGTCTAGGGTTTGAAGTCTTATCCAGTCAAGAAGCAATCCGATGCACGCAAAGCCTGCATGAAACAGCTGGAAAAATGGTAAACTAATTCAGCATTCTACTTTGAATGTTAATGAAAATGTTTTACTGCTGCATGTTATGAAATATTAGTCATTATCCGTGAATTAGTTATTTGTTATTTATTTTAAAAACTAAGTTGAGATAAAAGATACGGAAGCATGAAGAGCAGAAATTAATATAAAGACTAGCAAGTACAGCGTACAGTACACTGCACTGTGTCATAGAAAAATCTTTCTCAACACTATTCTACCACATATGCTGTTGTGCTCTCCACTAATGTCTTAGACTGGGAATAAAATCAGGGCTGAGGCGCTGGACTTGACTCTCAGGCATTAGCTAATGCTGTTTGCTGGTTTCCGTCAGTTTTTAAATGATGGCTTTTTGAACTTTTCTTTTTATTGGAAGCCAGTCTCAGAGCTACGGAGCATCACCTGCCATATGGGATCCCACAGTGTTACCTGCCACCTGACACAGGTGAACGTGCTCTGCCTTAACCCCAGCCAGATAGGCGTTACTTAATTTGCCTACCTTATAGGAATGGAAGGCTGAGTTGATTTGGGTGGCTGGTTACACATTGAGGTGGTTTACCTGTCTACCTGTCTGCTGACGGTCACCCATCCAAGTACTAACCAGGCCCAGCGTTAATTAACTCCTTTGGTGTGACCAACGTCGTTACCATCTAAGTCAAAACTGTCATCTTGATTATAAAGACGACGCTGTGTAATTGGCGCATGTGTGCTCAGGTTCACAGACTGTAAGCTGCATAGCATAGACTCCCCCCAGGATGCTGGCGTCGTGCTGAGAACAGTTGCTAGTCAGAAGATGAGCAAGATCTTACTGCGGGAATACCGACCACATCTGCTGGCAAACGCCATCAGCTATGAGCCAAACTCCACCCAGCCGGTGATTTGTTTTATTCAGTGTCAATCGCTAAATCACAAATTCACGGAATTTGCACAATCTGCGCAGGATGGCCAGGCTGAGTTTCTTGGTTGAGTACCAAGATTGAATGGCCACCCATTTCAGTACTACTCATTACTTCGTACTTTTTTTAAGTAACTTATCGATAGCATCAGTTAGTCTTATCAGCAATATGAGTATAGTATGTGTTGTTTATATTAATTTGGTGTTAAGTCTGGTCAGTTGTACACTGTTCCATGTAACACTGTGTATATGGCATCAACGCTTCAGCAACTGCGTAACGCTGCATTTTGAACAGAACTTATGTAAAACATTGCTATGTCGGCGAGTGTTTTGTCATTTGTTTAGGCTTTCATCAAAAATTCAGACATATAATATCTAGTTTTGTCTCTGCAAACCACGGGACGTTTTAGTAATTGGAAAATGTTTCGATTGATCCATTGACATTAACACTTTTGAGGCTGATGTCCACTTAAGTTGTCTGCTAGGCAGAAGGCGGGTGTCGACAAAAGCTGACGTTGGGAGGTAGAAGGCTGAATGTAGCTGATGACAGACGTTTCAACGCAATGTCACAGTGCTCAGCCAGATAGTACTTTGCCTTGAAGGCTTATGGGAAAAAATTATTCAGCCTCGAAAGAGTTAAATTGTTTAATCCGATTGGTAGGATGGTGTAACACAATGAGTATTAACTTGCAGTCGGAGGGCACCGGTGTGCTGAAAGTGTCGGGATACGTTCGGGGTCAGTCATTGTCAGCCAATCAGTTGGTGCACCTGCCGGGCCACGGTGACTTCCAACTGCTACAGATTGACACAGCCACCGAGCCATACCCCGAGTCACGACCCAGGGTTCACAACAATAACAAACATGGCATCACTCCGATGGTAATTTCCACTCATTTTAGAAACATTGTTGGTGGCATAGCATAGTGGTTAGAATGTCGGTCATGGTCGGCGAACTTTCCCTATCCTGCGCTAGACTGCTGGATGGCCATTTGACCACTTTGTGGGTAAAGCGTTCGCTATTAGTCAATCAACAAGGCCACCTCAGCCTACCATCCCTCTGCAGTTGGTTGAATGAGTAGTAACAAGTAACTCATTTATATGGGTTACGGAAGGTGGTGACCTTAGTATAGCTGACTGGGGCTGCCTAGCCGGCCGCTGCGCTAGCCTGTGTCTGCAGGCTGCACGTGGTGACTGTGCGGCCAGCGGCTCTGGTTAGTGACGTAAGCACATTAGAGGTGGGTTCGCGAGGATACGCTATACAAATTAACGACCTTTACATTTACCTTTACCTTATTTGTAAGTTACTCGAAGTTTTTCTAAAAAAAAGTTGGCAGGCAGTGCAGTGACTCAGACATCAATCGAGAAACATTAGCTTTGTTTCTATTTGCATGCTTAACATGCTTTTGTTAGCTTCATGAATTTTGACATTGTTGGTTGTTACAAGCATTTCATGCACATTTGCCATGCACGACATTCTCAACGGTGAGGCCTGAGGATTTGTGCATTATTGGAAAAGAAAAGAAAATGAAGTTAGCCTAGTTATCTTTTAGTGTACCGGGGTAGTTGTATTTATTTCAAGTTGTGGTTCTTTCCAATTTTAATATGGCATAATGCTGTGGCATAACTGCGAGGACACATAACACAAAGTGAGTGAAATTTGAGGTCTGGAGAATTTAAAAAGAGCGTTTGCAGGCAAACGGAGTGTTTATCGACAGGAATCTGCGAATGAACAGTTTTGTTTTTGGTAACAGCCAGCTATTCCGAAGGTCTGCTATTTCGAAGGTCTACAGTGCAAACACGTGCCACAGTGCCAGGGTTAGGGCTAGGGCTAGGGTTAGTTATGGTTAGAGGACCTTTGGAATAGTGGACCCAAATCTTGTTTTGTGGCTCTGCCTAACTCTTTTAAGAGACTGTGCCAATGTAACTGTGTGTACAAAGGGATGACATTTTTTTCACATTTAACCAACAAGGATTACTAACTTTATTTTGCTGACTTTAGTTGCCATTTATTTTTTTGTTATTTTGTCCATTTCGTTATTATTTGTTATCTGTTGTTTTCGACCGTTGGTCCAGGATTCTGACATAACTGGAGGTGATAGTGACACTATCGTGCTGGAGAGATGCAACGCTGAGCTCCAAGTGTCATTAGATTCGGAGGCGGTCGTTGACGCGATGGATGCCGAACAGACCTGGCCTACTCCCGATGAACTGCATGCTGCTGAAGGTTTGCTGATTTAATGTTCTAGGTGGCGTGGCATAGCGGTTACGCGTTGAATCAAATCAACATAGTTACTCTATGGTGGGCCCGGTTAGTACTTTCTGTCCACAGTACGAAGCCAAGCCAACTAAGTCGACTCAGCCTTCTACCCTCCATGGGATGGTAAAATGAGTACTGGCAGTGGTTACGGCTATTGCTAAGGAAGAAGCGGCGAGTTCTGCGGCCAGGACTGCAGGTATACTGATCCAGTTGGTTAAAAGCGCTGGCTGTTAATTTGAGCCAGCCATCCGGCCGACTTGGGCTGTATGCTAGCTTAACTGTGCTTCATTCTCCCTTGCTCAAAATGCTACTAAGGGGATGAACTCCTATGCAATGGGTTTAGTTCAGCTTGCTGCCTTAGTGCCTATGCAAAATCTTTTTGATCTTCTTCTCAGTTGGTCATAAATTGGTTTGGCTTGGTGGTTCGACAGGTAGCATGTCAGAACTACAGGAGTAATGATTGCAAGGTTGTGGATTTGACTCTCGGCCGATACACTATCAGATTGCAATGTGTGCCTCTGTCACAATCAGAAATTCGCATAATTCATGTTGATCAATGCTCATGAAGGACTCCCAGGCTGAGTTGGCTTGAGTGGCTCAGTTAAGTGCTAAGATGGTACGAGGTATATCCATGAATGGCCACTTATCTGACTACTACTGAGCACTCCATACTAATCTGGAGTAACTCAGTTTGCTGATAACGTCATTAGTCTTGTCCGCAAAGTGAATCTGAACTCCGTAGCATAAATTTGATTGTGAGAACTTTTCATTGGCTCTACACTGCACTGTTTTGTGTCACATATCGTCACTTTAACAACAGCGTCTCATGTTGCACCTTTTAAGTGGAACCTGCAGTCATCGCTGTTTTAGCTAGTGTACGATTTGGTATCAGACTAATCGGTGGGAACGTAAATAATGTGGGGGAGGATGTAACTGAACTGTGTTTGCAGCTCACTGCTGGTGCAGGGCATATAGCTGCCTATAGGCGGATCTGTTGGCACAGGCCGACCTGCTTGATATAAAAGTCAGTGGTGAATCTTGGCGTTTACCAGGTTCATGTGACAACTGTAGCACAGTGCCAGATGGATGCTAGCCAACAGTAGTATTTATTATATTTATTCACTATGTAATTGTACTTATGGTACACAAAAAGAAAAGAAAAAAATCACATATTGATATGTATGATATCTATTTGTATCTTGGTATATATTATTACCGTTACCAGGCTGTAGTTAGTGAACGGTGCCTGACCAGAGTCTGGTTGTATCGTTGTAGCAGAGCTGCAAGCCAAACGAAGGGTTGTGAAGTGCGTTCCTAAAGGCACATCAGACTATCAGGCTGCTTGGATCATTGACAGTGATGAAGAAGACAATGAGGAGGTTTGACTGTTTGACTGATCATTTAGTGGCCTGTTTGTATCTGTGCACTGTAGCTTGTAGATATGCACTGTGTTCGGTAAATATGAAGTTTCGATTTTTCTCCTGGGTACCAGCACCCTTCCATTTTGTTACATTCTGTGAAAAAAATGTGTATATTGTCGTGGCAGTTGGTTAATATTTGGGGGTTGCTATGAGTTGTCAAACTATTTACATGGTAGGCCTATATATACACATAAGCATATAATGCAAACTTTGATAAAAACTGTGTAAATGATTGTATTTTTCACTATGATTCATTAATACTATTTAAATAAATATAGTTACATACTTTATGCTTACTTTTGCGTACCTACTGTATGTTCCAAGACAGACTCGGGTGTTCACTCTAGAACAGGGGTGCACAACATGTGGCCCATGGGCCACATGCGGCCCGCCTCGCCTGCTGTAGAATAAGGAAAACAGATGACAATTTGCATGCCGTTATGCGTGTTGCTTGCTCCCGCTTCTCTCCAAACATTGAACAACTGGCTTCAGACAAGAAATGCAATATTTCTTACTGAGTGAGTGCACTACAGCATTGTGGCCTACATTATTGCGATGAAGAACTTGAGAAGCATGAATTATTTTAATTTACTAGAGTAGATTGTTGCACGATGTGACTGCTTTTTGATCACCAGTCGTGGTTGTCATAAGTCTCATTTTCATTCGAATGCATGTCTTTGTTAATTTTTGGCATTATTTGTGGATTGAGCCAAACAGTGGCATTGTGGCCTACAAGGCCCTACAATACAGCCAGATAACTGATAACATTTATGAAGCATTCATGATGGCCTGGGGTCGTGCGGCCCGCCAGCTTAAAATCTATCTCCCATGTGGCCCAGATGCCCAGAGAAGTTGTGCACCCCTGCTCTAGAACATTGGGTGATGAGGGCTTTCCACTCCTTGCTATTGCTAACATTAGACCTAGCCTCTTCCCAGTTAACATCCAACATTTGGCGGTCATATCTTTTTAGTCTTCATCTTCTTTTTTCCCACCTTCGAGATTCCATTCTACTGCTGCACTGACTAGTCTATGTTGTAGGCGTAAGACATGACCAATGAACTATTTTTGTCTTCCGTCCACTGTAGTGTATGATGACGTTGCTGTAATACTGTTGCATTTCTTCTTTTTGACACACAACATCTATGCTGTAGGCGTCTATGGCACGGGTTGTCGTGTGTCCGTCTGTCCATCTGTAACAGATGTATTGTGGCTAAGCGGTGTGAGATAGGGTTTAAGTTGCTGTTTATCACTAGTAGTAAGTCACATATTGGTTTTCAAATGACATGAAAATCATTGACCTTTTATGATCTTAAAGGTTAGTATGCATTATTGTGGCCAAATGGTATGCCATGTCTTGAGCACCAATAGGAAGTTGCATAAGCCCTTCACATGACACAAAAATCTTTTGCTGGCATTCCGACACCTGTGTATGGTCAGCCGTCCCTAGCGACAGCTGGGCTAGTTGTTAACCAAGTGGTGTGTGTTGATGACAGGCGGAAGATAGTGAAACTGATAATGAAGATGCAGTAATGGTTGATGCTGCTGCGGAAGCTGATAACGATGATGATGCAAGTAGTGATGATGATGATGATGATGATGATGTTGCAGAGAAGGAATCGGTAAGGCATTTTATCACAATCATAAACATATACATTGTGCCGCAAAATTAGTGACACCCTTTGCTTCAAACACACAAAATATTGTACGTTGCGCTACCTTAACATTACTTACTGTCATATTTATTATGACATCCATATATTAACATATGTGCTCGTTGTGACCACCTCATTATCATTTAAGAGATTGGTGTTTACATTAGAGTTACGTTGTTATTGGCAAGATGATCAAGCAGTGGCACGTCTACCAAAACGCTTACATCAAGGCCAAAGGCAGTCACTTTTGGTGCAAACTTCAAAGACTAGTTCAGAACGACTGTCTCCATGAACATTTCAAATTTTGTAAAAAAAATCAGTCAGCTATTAACAATTTTCCGCTAACTTATTTGTAGGTGTGTCACTAACTTTGGGATCTGGTGGCAGCCATTAAGGTGTGGGCTGAACATATTTTCATGGCCGTTTACACAGAGCACATAAAAAGTCTCGACATTGCTATTAGTACCTAATTGTTTACTTTAGACCTCATAGACCTTACATTTGCCACTCTAATAAGTAGCTTAATGCTGTATGTACTGAGTTCCTCAGTGCAGAATTGTAGCAGCATTTGTATTTGCATACTTGGAGTATTTTTGTTTGCGGTAGCCTATGCTGTGAACACCAGAGGCTTCTATCCTTATACCTGATTAGCGCAGCATGCACTCAGTGAAAAACGGGGGGAATTTTGCTAAGGGCATATGCAATATTGCTATAACCAGAAGCACTGTTATTAGCTCAAAATGCACCACTAACCGTTTAGCGGCCGGGCTCTGCGCGGACCCGCTGGGGGAGCTTACAGTGCTCTCACAGACCCCCTAGCTGGAGTAAGGGTGTGGGCCCTTCGAAAAGGTGAGGGAGGATGATGGAATGCGAAGGGGAGGAGAACAGAGTGAGGGGAGGGGAATAAAAGGTTAGCAAAGAAACGGGAGATAAAAGATAGGGAAGAGGACTGGGG
>Ga0056128_1006825_pt1 | contig 14418 bp, 2 predicted proteins | sample WorMetLIZISLAND2_FD_71113 | JGI IMG/M metagenome (GOLD analysis project Ga0056128, IMG submission 71113) | Marine gutless worms symbiont microbial communities from Max Planck institute for Marine Microbiology, Germany - Olavius geniculatus... ... | reverse complement strand
GTCGACCGAAATCGGGCCAAATTTTGCATGTTTTTGGCCCCTAAAAATTTTTTGGGAGGCTCCCCCAAAATTTTGGACCGGGATTATAAAATTGAACGCAGCAACGAGCATCGTGCAAACTTTCGCGCCGATCGGCCGACGGAGCTCGGAGATTACGCGGCGAGAAAAAAAGAAAAAACCACAGCAAAACAGAAGTCCTTCCGAAAACTATCGTTTTCGGGCGGACTAATTAACGGAATTAGACGGAAAACAGATGATTGTAAACAATCCGACAAAGTGCAGTTTGCGGTGAGAAAGTAACGTATACATGAGTATAAAACGAAATATTACAAAGAATGGATGGCAAGAGTAACAAGAAGCCCAGTTGTCGCTAGGATAGCCGACCGTGCTGGTTGTCAGTGACCTTGAAGGTAATTCAAGGTTAATGATTTTTTTATCTCATCTGAAAGGGCGTATGCGATTTCCTGTTAGTGATCAATAGAGCAACCTTGGTCTTATTTCGCACCGTTTAGTTACAATAGCTTTAAGATCATCCAAGGTCATTGATTTTTTATGTCATTTGAAAGCCAATATGGAACTTCCTATTAGTGATTAATAGTAACTTTGGCTTTATCTCTTAGTGTTCTCGAGATATGGCCACTTATATCTTTAAACATTCCGTTTAAAATTGCGGCCAAACTGCTGCAGATAGAAATAGGCTATGGTTACTATTGACGGCCTATAGAAAGTTGTTAGCGCCGTATTTGATAGTACCATCGCTGACCTTCTAAGACTTACCGTTTAGCCACAATACCACACGATTGCCATGCCATAGTGCTTTATGACCCTTGAAAGTCATTTAAGGTCAATGATTTACATGTCATTTGAAAGCCAATATGGGACTTCCTACTAGTGATCAATAGCAACATAGGCCCTATCTGGCACCGTTTAGCCATTTTGCGACAGACAGACGGTCCGACAGACGGACTGACGACAACAGTCGACAACCATGTTAATAGCTCGAGAGTTACTTAAGTATACGGTCAGCTAAAAATGTAGCTGAAACGAGCATTAGTTACAGATCAGCGTAGAAATAGTTGTAACAAACGTTCATAGACATTATTTTAGGAACAGTTTAAGAATATAACAAAAACTTCACCATGTAGGTTAGAAACAACGAGTTCCATTAATATGTCAAACTTTGAAGATGACCACGAATTTATTTAACGTTCACCAATGTTTTTCTTATAAGAAATGCATTTTATATTTTGTCTTTACTTCTGTTAGGCTACTTCATGAAATCAGGAAAAGAAAGAAAGTCGTAATGACAAAATCAATTGATCATTTAATCGATTAATAATCATTAATTCGCCAAATAACAATAAGCTTGACGTATTCATGCAATGATGCAATACGTACCGGTATTGTCGTAACACGGCAACAAAGCAGAAGATTGCGCTCAAGTTGCCATTAAAACACAAGATGCACAACTGTTACGGTCTCAGTTCAATTTGCATTTAAACGCACATGAAACAAACATTAATCCATCGAGAAAACACTACCTGCGCAGAGGATATAAAATTGTAATCTGTACACGACAAAGAGATGCTTACAGAATAATTAAGTTGCTAAGACGACATAATGCATTTTGCTATTAATTTAAAATATGACTTAGTGGTATATTGTAAAAGCCAGAAATTTAGAAATTTAGCAAAAAAATTAAATAACAGACAAAGGTTGTAATTAGTAATTTTATTTATTATTACAGATTATCACTTGCAAAATATGTTTTATAAGCTATTTTGCAGACGTTTAGACACAGTTCCTTACGCACAAAACAAAGCACAACACACAAAATCAAATGTTTTATAATTAACATGCGAATACTGACAGCCTGGCAAAGAAAGTTAAGCAGAATTATTTACGTGGGGGTTTTAGATACGAGTTGGGGGTGCAAGTTCTGAGAGGGGCACACGGTCTTATGGCGAGAGCGGAGTGCAGACCCACATCGGAGGTCTGAAGGCGAAGCCCCCCTAAATCTGAAACCTTTTGACTTTTGGACGTTCAATGAATGCCGCAAGTTTGTCCACTTTTCTAAAATTTGAAAACCCCAAAAATTTGATACTTGTGCTGTTTTGCAAAAAATAAAGTTCAGTAGGCCGCAGTACGTCACAGAATAGTCTAAATAAATGAAAAGTAATACCAGTGATGCAGAAATAACATAGGTTTCACCAGATATATTTGATTTCAACTACAACACCCCTGGCCACTTTCTCGTTGGGTAGGAGTGTCAAGATTTTAATGAAGGTGTAAAAGCTCCACAGATGGGGGGGTAAATAATAACCCGGTCTGCCAGGTCTGGCAGAACAACGTCGACCAATAAATATCATGTTTAATGACTGCTCTGTTTTCCGCGATGATCAGCGGCGTAGAGAATAAGAAAAGTTAGAAAGTTGCAATTTTCCCACTAGACGGCTGTGAATTTCCGACAAATTAAAATATTATTAATGTTCAAGTCAGAATTGCAATTTTGCTCTAGAATTACTCTGAAACTAAAGACTTTTCGAGCTAAATTTTGATTTTTGGATGAAAATTTTACTACAGGCAAATGCCTCACATAGGCCTATCCCCCTTGTCTCGACGCCAGTGTCGGCGACGACCGCAACTCTGCTAAAAGCAATCGGTCTGCTAGACGGATATGATCTCTAAACAATTATTGTATAGGACCAAAGTCAGTGTTTACCAGTGGCGTATTTAAGGGGAAAAGCCACGATGCGATGCCCCCCTTTGGCCCGAGCATGAAAATTTTTACAGGCCACTAAATCCTAGGAACCAAGCTTCGTATGCCAGTGTCATACTATCATAATGTCATGCGACGAAGTGATCTATTTCACTGAAGAGATGGACAGTTTGGACACACCCGCCCGCCCGCTGTCTTACGTACAACATTTGCTGCCAGCCCGCCACTCGCACACGGAACAGCTAGAAGTCAAAAAAGGGATAGACAAAATGTAACTATGACCCCCGTTATAGGCTCGCGCTCTGCGCGCTCGCCATGCCCCCCCCTTTGCCAAATTTTAAATACGCCACTGGTGTATACCAACACACATGCACAGAAACTCGCAGCTTTTATCGCATTCATTTTGTTGCAGTCGCACGCGACACAGAGCAACAAACTAAATGAGTGGTAACATGAAACAAGCCATCGAGTTACTATGTAACTGTTTAAAAGGCCGCATTATCGTACTTAAGTAGATCGATGAATATAAAATAATCTATATCTTAGAGCAATGAAAGCCGAATGAACAGTATCATGTTTTCATTTAACGTACACAAACTTTTTTTAATTTTCGCTTAACAAAATCACGTTATTATTAACTTTCCACCGTTTTTACGTTACCTGTTTTAAACAGTGAACGATAAACAACCTTATTGAACTGGGTACTTAGTACCTTGCCCCCGGGCTTGTAAATGTCGCAACTTAAACAGCGTACGCGTACCAGGAAACCACGCCTGTAACTTTTTACGAATTATACGGAGTTAATTAGACGGCGGTTTCGTCGGACTGTTGGCTCGAATGTTGCGAGGCGAAGCATTTGCGTACAACGCCGACGCGACAGCCGAACGTCTGTCTGAGTTCGGCACGAAACTGGCGTCCAGTCGCCACGTAGACGAAGAAGTTGTAGACGAAGACCAGTTTATGAAGCTGTGACGTGACTGAGTAGACGCGATCGGACAGACGCAGGCGAGGCCTCAGAGCTTTGACGCACCACGCCGGCACCTCACGGATCACAAGCAATCAGTACATAAATCAATGGGGAAAAACTGCACCAGCGCCCGCCTCCTATGCAGTCCTATCCTTGAGGGCAGCGCTCAACAATTAAAAACACTAAACTTGAACAATATAGCAATCAAACTACGTCAAGTTTGTTAAATGGCAATATAGCGCTGCTTACACGAGTCAGACTGGACAATTCGAGATTCGAGCAAATTTCATTACGGCTAGTACAGCTTAATTTGGCCACAAATTATTTTCAGTGTCACGCCTCTGAATAAACTCTGTCTGGCAATATTTCTTGCTGGTAACCCGACTGTTGAGTCAAACGAAGCACGCATATTCAACGATTGGTATGCAAGTGCATAAAATTTTGAGCTCTAAAAATTAACAACTTATTACGTTATTAATTGTTTAATCGTTAAAAGTGTTAATAAATCGATCGATAAATTGTTCGACAAAATTTGCATCACTAAGAAATTTAGCACTGTAAAGTAGTTAAGATATGTCCTTTAACGTGTAAACGGATTAACTATTTAGCTCAGCTAGAGTGAGTGAGTGAGTGAGTAGAGGTTTAATGTCCCGTTCAACACATAGGCCTAATAGTTCATTTCGGAGACGGGCTTTCCAGGCAATGCATCACACACACATACACCCTAACACACACACAATAATAGAACAAAAAATGTAACTTTTACAGAAAAAAAATTGATATGAAACACAAAGTTCCAAAAATCGACCTAAACCTTAAATTGTAAAATCTGTTTATTATGTGCGTGCATTTGTAACAGTAGGCCTAATAGCAGTTTTATTAATCTTGCCTGTTATCCTCCAGACAGTCATTAATCTCAGAATGCTGTCTATTGGAGGATGATGGTTGCTCAGCTGGATAAATTGTCTACAAAAAGCGATTATCTCTTTCTCCAGAGAACGTCATAGTCTGCCTACAAGCCTAAATAAAAACCACTTACTGATTGTCGTACAGCATTATTTTGAAATAGCCGTATGCTGAGTAATACCCCATCATCAACATCAAGCAAACATGAAGCAAACGTTTGCTTCATCTTTGCTTCATGTTTGCTTCATCGTGTAAACGGGGTATAACTAATAACTTTCCTGAACAACAAAATACGTGTTCTTGGACAATGATCCCAGTTAAGTTTTTACTCGAAAGTAATAAAATAATGTCTAGTTAATCGTTATTTTTTAAAGTCAACCATTTTATTATCAAAGGTTTCCGGCTATATAAGATTGTAGTAGATAACCGGTAAACAATACCTCATGCTTGGAGCGAGGCAGGAAACGAGTCAAGAGGTAAGAGAGAGTTGAACTTGAAGACAGGATGACGTACAATAGGGACACGGCCAGTAACATTGTCGTCGGTACTGCTGAGTTCGTGTTCAACGTACTCTGACGTCCTGGTATAGTCATTATGTTTATGTTTATGTTTATTCGCCAATCAAGGCAACACTACATGCCAGACATACAGAGATGGACAGAAACAGTGAGACGGACAAACAGACAGACAGAGAATACAGACAATATGACAAACTTAACAAAAACAGAAGAGAAAAATAAACAGACACATTAGCCAGCACCAGGCACTTTAACAACTAAATCAAAATTACTCACAACTGCAGAACAAATAGCACTTACGGAACAAGAACAAACATCAACACCATATTTAAGACATGATGAGGCCATACAGTAAATTATTAAATCTAGTAGTAGACCTAAAATGAGTCTATGAGAGTAACAATAATGCTTTTTGATTCTCTCTGTCTGTCTACTCTACTGTTTTATATGGGTTTTAAGTTACCTGTAATAAAGAAAATAAAACAGTAATAATACTAGTAATTAATTATATCAGCTATATGGGCGGTAGACCACACCTCTCCCATGCACTGATGTTTCGTTCCCGGCGATGAGGCCGGTACCAAATTATACTGCTTGGTGACAGAGGCACATGTGTGTAAACAACTTGCCCAAGGTTGTTACCTGGCAGTGCACCGAGCGAGAGTTGAACCTGCAACCTCAGGGTTACAAGTTCGACAGTCAACAAGCTACCGTTACACTACCAAGACACACAAATGATAATAAATATTAATAATAATAACAAGAAAAAAATTTTTGAGCTAATGCTCACGAGACGCGCGAAAGCCTATAGCAGTTCCTGTACGCGAACTGTCAGTCTATCTCTAGCCATTTCGTCGCAGTTTATTCTTGGAGTGTGCGTTGCAGCCGAAAATCGCAGAAATCAATTAAACCCCTTATTTTGGAAGTTCAGAGTCTTTCAAAGTCATCAATGTTGATACGACCAAAAAGATCGCCACAAGTGTTTGTTGCGATAGTCAGCATGCCCATGCCTATTTGCTACCGTTTTTACGAAAGACTGGCCAACAACGGTAAAATAACGAGTTTTGCGGGGGTACCACTACTTGAGCTTTCGTGCGCAGGTTGTCCTGGTGTCTCTCCATTGTTTTCGGCGCAATTCGCTCTTAAAATGTGTTTCGCAGACGAAAATCGCCAAAAATCCATAAAAAACATATTTTAGTGTCTAAGGTCATCCAAGGTCATTGCTCTTGGTGCCAATCGAAAGCCCGTGTACCACTTCCTATTAGCGATTAATAGTAATTTAGGCCGTATCTCGCACCGTTTTTGAGATACAGTGACTTATTGGCTAAAAATCGCAAATTTTTCTACCCCGTTCTTATTCAGCGCCCTCGTTCGGGGTGACCCCGTTCGAATTTATGGAAAAGCTTTACGGTTCCTGAAACTAAACTCTTCCAGGCAGCCGACAGTAATGATTTGGTGATCCTAGACTGCAGTTGCACCGTTTTTGACTGATCCACCCGTGTGACAGACGGACAGACGGACGGACAAACAGAATTGCGATGGCTAAGACGCGCTGAAGCAGAAGCTGCTTTCGCGCGTAAAAAGTGTAATATCAGTCAGACAATCACAGACACCCTGCTTGAATTTAAAGGTCACTATAGTTTGACACGTTGCAGCTCGCGAAATGCTCGCGAGCCTACAACCGTAAACGTTAAATAACGAACCAATAAACAAATAAAAGTGTATAAAAAGGAGAAAAGTCTAGACCTATAGCATCGGAGTTGTTGCTGGCGCGCCGAGCGTGATGAATAACGGCAATGTTAAAGACCAGTGTCATGAGCGGCAGAACGACGAAGAAGACGAAGATTGTGATCCATCTGGTCAGAGTGACGCCGCGGTGGACCTTGCCGTGGTAGACGTAGTCAATCAGAGTCTGAGATATAGGGACAAGAACTGCTACTGTCGCCAGCACAACGACCGTCTTCTTTGATCGACCGACTGTGCAGACGCGCAGCGCCTTCAAACAATGAAGGCCAGTGATTAAATCAATGAAAACAGTGCTGGAAATTAAAAAAAAACAGCAAGACTAAAATAGCCGTCGACGCAGCATCATAAGAAATGCTTATACGCGATCTCTGGAAAACACAATCGGAAACACAAAAGCCTTAGCTTATGAAGTAGCCGGATGACATTTTTGACCATCTAAAGTATTTGTTTTCAAATACCTTTCCGTGATTACATGTAGTACTGCCCAGTCAATAATTGATTTTAAAGGATAATGCAACAAATAGGCCCTAGTTTTGTAACGATGCGAAAAAATTGTCTGAACCTGTAGCGGACGTGCTATGGCGATAAGACGTTCCAGAGAGAAGGCTGCTACTATGAGAGGCTCCAACATCTCGGCAGCTCGGCGCGAGTTTGACAGAACAATGAAGAACAGCTTCGGCCAGTGCCTGGTATCAACCAGCTTCAGGCAGACTCGCGTCACGAAGTACAGCGCCAGGAATACCAGGTCGGCAACAGCTAGAGCACCTACCATCATCATCATTAGCAGCAGCATCGATCACTGTATTTACTTTCCAAAAATAAACACTGCAACAAAATTCACACAACAGAATGAGTCGATCAGTCAAAACTTACAACAAAACCTATCAATCAAATGTTTTAATTATTAACTGAACACAATAACCGACCAAAACAACACAATATAGCAATAAAAAACGATAGTAAAATGAAAAAAATCATGTCAGTAATTACTATGGCATTAATCAGACTAACAACACTTAATCGAATTTTAAAAAAATTACATTGACTGGTTGTTTGTGTATAGAAAGACGAAAAAAAACAGTGTCATGAGAAATTAACTATTAGCAAAACGTACACAACTACAACAGTTACTTAACCACGAGACTCGAGGACTGATTTCACGCATATATGGATTGTAACGATATTCCTGCCTGCATTCTTTAGCCTCAGTTCTCGTTATTTTTAAGTTTTTTTTATCTCAAGATTCCTATCTCTTCCAGAATCTGTCTCTTGATTTATTTTGATTGTTACAGCGCAATAATTGTTTTACGTCCGTGTAAAACAGTTTTAGTTTTTTTAAATTTACGTGTTAGGACAGCTTTCCTGCCAGGTTTACAGTGTAAAACATGCATCATATTGTATCATATCGGAAGCACACCTAGGTAGACGGCTGACGAGTTATGACGGGTGATGCTGGTGCGCAGCCATACACAGGCCGATAGAAGGTTGCCCGGGATACCGAGCGATAAACTGACGTAGAAGACAACGTGTGCGAACATGTGCAGAGCCCGCTTCTCGTCACGTGACATGGAATACAACTGACCGCTGCAGTTGACCACCGGCTTCCGACCGGCGCCCAGTGACGTCACCAGCCATGACGTATTTTGAGCGTCAGTGAATGTCACCGCATCGGCTAGCAGCGACATTGTGCAGCTGGCACCGACTACAGCAGCTGCATCATTACGTTAATTACCATCGTCGTTACTATCATCACACTTATTATTGAATATATGTAAAAAAAACTTACCAGTTTACAACTGTGTGTAAGGACGATGTGGTGATATCAGTCCTCTAAAACAGCAAAAATCGTTTGGGTAACCTTAGATGGGGCTATGCATATGGCTTCCTTACAAGCTGACTTTAGTCACAAAACTAAAACGAGATAAGCATTAGCTTTGCAGCTTAACTTTGTTAAACAGCCAAATTGCATCATTCAATGATAACATTATTTGATTTGTAGCCTATTTTTAACAGAAGACAGATTTGCAATGCGTCCCGTGTGACAGTGTCAGTTACCTACCGCGTGATTCGCAATCGTTCTCGATTCACTACACATGTACTTCTAGGCCTGTCTTCATAAACTAACAGACTGACGAACGTATCTAGTACAGTTCTGTATGAAATAATATTGATTTCAGTCTGCGACCTCGTCAGTCATGTAGGCTGGCTTATGGCCTTCATGCTCGCAGTCAACCGCTGCTCAACCATGGCTAGGTCATTTATCTAATCGGCGGTGGTGGCGTAACTATACGGGAGACAATAACGAAGGCAACTGACTGCAGAGGTGCGTCAGCCCCAAAAGGGGCGCCATGCAGCATCCAGAGCTCATTCTTAAAACAGTACCATGGCGCTTTATAAATCATTTACTTACTTACTTACTTACTAATACCAACAAATAAACCCACCCCGCTTTCATTTAGGCCTACATGTTTGCGAATGCAAAAATTAGCAGGAAAAAATTGATACGAGCCTTTTATGAGGCCGTCGTTCAGAGTTCAGACCAACAGTCATACTGTTAGTGTTTCAGGGTGCATTGATTTAATAACTTAGTAGGCTACAACTGTTGAGTCTGCCTAAACACTGTCTGACCAGAAACATTAATTTCTATCGCAATGACGTAAGGCTGAGATCAGTGGCGGATTTAGGCATGTTCGGCAAAACGGGGCCCCTACAGAAAGGGCCCCACAAGACAGAAAATGTCGCATAGCAGCGTATCTTGTAGCATCTATATCTTTACAGCGGGTTGCGACATTCTAAAGTTCACTTGGTGCAGCACGACATAAGGCTTCTCAAATCAGGTAACATTATTATTATTATTATTGACATTTATATGGCGCAAGTTCGAAGAAAAGAAATGCAGCAAATGCGCCAAAAATGCAGCAAATGTGCATAACCTCGTACAGTTGTAACACTAAAGTCGTAGTAATTTTTCTAGATTATTTTTCTACATTAATGTCAGAAAATTTGTGAGGGTCCCCACATTTTCAGTACCCAACGAAGCCTAACCTGGTATAAATCTGGCCCTGGCTGACATTTATAGGCTGCTGAAAAACGCACTACAAATGGCGGGCCAAAAGCCACGCATTATCTTGCGTCCCGCAAGGTGCAGACTGCAGACGAGTTACGCCACTGCTAATCATTGTTGTATAGACCTAGCTCCTACAATAAAACCTATCGCCGGAGACCATAATACGGGCTTGTGCAACTGCTGAAATAATAGACTACTGCTCGCCATACAGTCAAGTTCATCTGGTGCTCCAGCTGCTTCATGACTCGTTGTACAAACCCTCACGTTCATTTGCAACGCGACATAATTACGAAAGCAGAACAACAAACAAGATAACGTTAATTAACATAATATTATAGTATTATGGTGGTGGTCTGGCTCAGTTGGTAGCGTCGTTGATTAAATCAACAAAGTTAGTCAACACCAGGCCCGGTTAGTACTTGGATGGGTGACCATCCCGGTATGTAACCAGCCACCCAAGTCAACTCAGCCTGGCCATCCCTCCGTGGATAGGCGCAACGAGTACCAGCGAAAGCTGAGACGTAAACAGGCACACCGCGCGATGCACTAGCGCAGTCATCGACGTGCGTTGAGGTGTGACACGTACTGAAAATCTGAAGCCAGGTAGCCAGGTGCAGAGCCGTGGAGGCAGTGATACACTAGCACTGCCAGCCGGAACGAAACTCGTTCTGGCATCCGAAGCCAGTGTAATCTGCGCATCCAATCAGCGACGGCATCGACACAGTCAGCAACAGGACAGAAGCCGTAAATTTTCGCATGAAACAAAACGCCACGTGCTAACCCGGATAATTCCCCGAGTTCCGATTTAATCTCGTGGTCGACCGTAACCCGTGCATGATGGAACAGTCGACGATTGATTTTTTTGCGTCTTTAGAAAGGCTTCGGCGCACATATCGAAAGTAAATTGTGCCGAAGGCAACATGTGTAAGTTATGAAATTTTTATCATTAAACAAAGATTTGGCAGTTTAAGTATCGACCTCTAGGTTTAAGGAGACTTCCATCACTTTCACACATTCAAATGTGAAGTACGCCAACTATGGAATCTACTTCGACGTGATTTAATGGAGATCATATCTCCTGCAATAAATTAGAAAATAAAAAAAACTACTTAATCCACAAGGTAAAACAAAATAGCAATCCAGTCGTATTATACAAAATTTTAAGCAACCACATAAGAATTTTTTGACGGAACTTCGCAATTTCTCGCTTGTCTCTTTGAGCGAGAAAAGCGAGCGAGATTTGCCTACGAGCGAGCGAGAAAACGGTTGATGAGTCACTTAGGCCTACAGGTCTATAGTAGCAAAATTAGTAAACGCTGCCCATAAAGTCCTAACAATGCAGCAGCGTCGTGGTTTAGAGAGTAGGCGAGCAGAAAGTTGCAGTCTTCCAAAAGACAGCAACAAATTTCCAACAGAGAAGTTTTGGGTGTTCAAAATTTAAAATAATGTCCTATATTCCCCCAGCTGCCGTGCCACGATGCTCCTGAGTCGTACTGTAAGACCAGAGAATACTCGCACCTGCAGGTACGAGCTGAGTACATTGTCGGGTACGGGTATACAAAGCTAGGGTATCGTACAAGCGGGCTTACGTGCACTGTTAGCAATACTTTGGCTATTTCTCCCGCACACTGTCTACATTTCATATGTGACCGAGTCTTTAGTTTCAACAACGTAACAAAAAGCTTGTTTGACGCCACTGCAATTACCATTACAATTAGTGTAATGAAACTTATTGCTTTCACATGCAGCAGTAACTGCAGTATATTGAATACAGTTCTCTACGACATGTAATCCGACTTCCGACTACTTTCTGCCATAATCCAATTGCTAGACTCTGTATTAATAGATCGTGTTTCATTATATCTACTGCCAAAACAATGACATCTCTTGTTACTAACAGACTGACAGTAGGATTCTGTCTACATGCTTCTCGGCTGTTATGAACATATCATCCAGTCTCTTACTGCGTATGCTATGTATTAAATTCTCTTGAACTTACGCATTTAATACAATTATTACCATATTGACGTTATTCAGAAACTCTATTCCATAAACAATATAATTATTATAAACAGTAGTTTTCAATTTGAGCTTTGACTTGATGGTAACACGTTGGCATGAATCAATATAGTCTTTCTATGTAAAAAGAGGGTAACATTATTACATAGGCAGGTGTCTGATGTGTATGCCGATCACATTGATAGCAGTGCATTTCACTACAGAAGCTACAGGGTATTTTCTATGTCAGTCACACGGTAACATTGTAATTTACCAGTAAGTAGAAACTGTTCCTATAAGGATTTCCAGAAGAAAATGGTTTTACAATAATTTATGCAAGTCGGAAATGATACGGCTTGAAAGCCAAAATGCCAGCAAATATGCACATAAATCTGGCTAAATATTATTCAGCCATTCTATCCATATTTAGCACAAATTCAATGTTACTGCAAAGATGGAACAGCACAACAATTGAACATTTTCAATAAAAATAGTCAACAGCTGAGATGCTAAATTCCACACACAAACCTCCAGTCAAAACACTTTCCTGGGGTTTCTGTAACAATCCTCATGAACAGCAAAAACATAGTAATAACTAGAAATATGTTCTGTGAAATGAGGTATCTCTCCATCTGACTGAGGTATCTGTCCATTGCCACGCTATATAGCCTAGCAGCTGCGTATAAGTGGGGTAGGTGCAAATGGTGCAATTATCTTTCACAGGGGCCAAATTGTAGTCAATTTTGTCCCAAAATTCATTACCATGGCAACAGGGGTTGGCAGGTGAGAAATTTAAATGACACCATCGAATAGCCCGAGCACGAAAACAGGGGTGTAGGTAAAAACAGCGCATAATTATTTTTCACATGGGCTGAGTTATATTCAATTTTTGTCCCAAAATTTGTTGCCATGGCAACAAGGATAATCATGGGAGAAATTCAAATGACACCATCAAATAACGCAGACCCAAAAATAGGGGGGTAAGTGCAAACAGCGCACAATTGTTTTTCATGTGGATCGAGTTAGTCAATTTTGTCCCAAAATTTGTGGCCATACATGGATCGGCAGGGGAGAAATTTAAATGACACCATCGGATAGCCTAATAATAGAAAATATGGAAAAGATGCAAACAGCGCACAACCATCTTTTACGGGTCCAAGTTATACAGCTCTGAAATCTCCATTGGCTGTAATGCAAAATTTTGCAACTTTTGAATGGTTGCTGTGGCAACAGGTGGTTCTTAGGGGGTAAATTTAAATGACACCGTTAGATTGCCGGAACCCGAAAATAGGGGGGTAGGTGAACACACAGCATGCAATTACCTTTTATGGGGACCAAGTTATACCGCTTTGAAGTCCCCATAGGTCGTAATGCAAATTTTTAAAAATTGGGGGTAAAATAGGGGAAGGAGTTATCAGATTTTTATCCCAAACAAACTTGATCTTACCTTTCGGGCCCTAAATCAATGTGCAAAATTTCATCAAGATCAAATCAAAATTGCGGCTGCAGGAGTGTTTACAGACGGACAGACAGAATGACAAAAATGATTTTATAATCTGTCCCATGCTATGCTATAGCAATAGGACAGATAACTAGCAAATAACTGTTCAGAACCAAGACAACACAGTTCAAACCAACAACACAATACACAATAAAAGACGCACAGAAGAATTCTAGAATTCTAGTTCATCGAAACAGAGACAACCGGTGAGGAAATCGACCATCGCGACTGGTCAAGGCAGTTCTGATGTCGTCATATGGCGGCAGTTTGGACAAGTTGCCAAGTGCTGCAATGGACGGAGACGACCGCAACATTCGCCGAGCGACGCGCTCAATATCGGCCCTAGTTATCTTGCCTGCGCATTCCACACACAACTCAATGTCACAGCAGGGAAATATTGCAAGAATCTAGCAAAGCGATTATTTACTACAAAAATATAAAAACTTCTACCAGTGCCTCACTCTGATCAAAAGCCATATCTGAGCATATATGTGTAAGAAACGTTGCATTAGTTACATAGCTTATAATTTGGAAAATGAAAATTACTGTGTATATACTATTCTCTGCAAGTCCGTCTTTAAATACGTATGCATGTAGCAAGAGTACTGTAACAAGAAGTGATTAATCAATTGTGACTGAGAATTTCTACCAGGCATTCATTGGCCAGAATACATCTCAAATCTGCCAAATTTATGTGAATGGGAAGAAGAAAGCCAAATAGATCCTGCCAAAGATGAAAAGCAGAAAGCCAGCATAAACATACAAAGACGATGGCACCGTTTATTAGTAGTGGGCAAAAGGCACACATATAAATAAACTGATTTTCTGCACTAAAATAAGAAGAAAACCCTGCTCTCATATAAATGCCAAAATATGGAGCTCGATGGCCGAGTGGTTAGAGTGTTGGACTCAGGTCAACTTCACCAGAGCGAGAGGTCCTGGGTTCGATTCCTGGACGGACCCCTCAAAAATTGCCAGGCCTCAGGACAGTCACGT
>Ga0056128_1006824_pt1 | contig 14418 bp, 5 predicted proteins | sample WorMetLIZISLAND2_FD_71113 | JGI IMG/M metagenome (GOLD analysis project Ga0056128, IMG submission 71113) | Marine gutless worms symbiont microbial communities from Max Planck institute for Marine Microbiology, Germany - Olavius geniculatus... ... | reverse complement strand
TTTTTTTATCTGTATATTGTGTTGCTGCTGTCTGTATGATGAAATAAAGATATATATATATATATTGTTTCATGGTTGTGTTTGAACATTTGTTTTAGGAAAAGCCGAGCCAGTAAAGAAGGCAGCTACACCGAAAGCAAAGGCTGGCAAAGTTGCTAGTACGTGTTATTATGTTGGGATTGCTTGTTGTTTTCATTTATGACATATTGGTCGTTTCGTCTGGATGTTTTTGAATACGTGACTGACTGTTCTAGTTCTATTGGCACTCTTCTGAGTTCTTTAGCCCACTCACTCCAATGACATACTGGTCTGTCAGGGGCATATAATTTTAGTATACTACTAGTGAGTCTAGCGTACTTATTGCTTTATAGAGAGTGGTTTACAAACATCACGTTGTCAGCTTGTGTCTTATGTCTATAAATATAATCTTCTACACCAGAGGTAGACTTGCAGGTTCAGTGATACATTGCGTTAGATGGGGTCCCTAGCCAAAGCGTGCAGTTGTAAATTGTTGCTGCCACCTGATGAATAGAAACAAGGAGTGATTCCACCTTTTACCTAATTACTTTGTTCTTTTGTTATTGTTATCATTGAAAACTTATTGTGACTGTGTGGTGTGTAGAGCGTGGCCGTAAAAAGAAGGCGAGCCCAAAGAAGGGAAAGAAGGGCGGAAAGAAGAAGTGAATTGAATGTGCTGCACATTGCAATGCATTCTAGACAGTTGTAGTGACGTGCGAACAGTTTCCATTTTGTGCTGATTGTTCTAATATTGTCCAATGCTGTTTGTCGTAGTTCGTTGTTGTATCATGACTAACTCAAACTGTGTCGTGAAAATCTTTTCATTTTTTGCCCTCGAGTCATTTCAACGACTGCAAAGTAGTGACTTCATTTTGTGTTGTCTGATCTGCATAGATTAGAAACTGAACTTAATGCAGTTTAACTCTAGTTTTTTGTAAAGACTGTTTTTTATAATTGATATAGAATTTTATCAGTGCAGTTGATTGTCGTGAGGTGCAAAAAATTTAAAGAAGATCAAGCTGTGCCACATTGATGTATAGTGCTTGCAGAATGAGTGTTCTGGAGTTAGTGATAAGCTGGCTGAGTAGGCTGACTGCACATTAACGTTTAAAGGCTGAATTGAAGCAGTGTTTTATCTGAAAAAAATTGTACGTGCATTAGTTTTTACTATTCATTGATTTCATTTTTGTTAGTTTAGTTTTTACGCGTGAGAGCTAGCATAGCTATAGCGCGTACTAGCTACGGTAATTCTGTCTGTCTGTCCGTCACCGTGTCACGACCCGGTACTGTTTCAAGACCAGTTGAGATAGAGACTTCTGGTTTTCACCACATGATAGCCTAGGGTCTCTAGTATTTCGTGACAAAATTTCATGCCGATGGGTTAAGGGGGTCCCCCCGAATGAGGGAGCGAAAGAGGGGCACCCCTCCTAAAAAGACATTATTCTACTGCTATTGCATTCGCAAGGCGGCGACACGCACTAGGTCGTTATGCTATAGCCCTGGTATGGCATTGCAGTAAATAAAATATCAAACTTGATCGCTTTCGAGCATCTGCAAACCGCCTTACTATCCATAGCTTAGGCTAGAATTAAGATTTTCTTCTCAATCGCCGGTAGATAATTCAATGACAAAATTATTAATGTTAAGACACCCAACTTTTTGCCATACGTCATGCAAGTATTCGCTAAAGAGACGTTATTTTGCGGCTATTGGCTTGCGTAGTGTGAAAATAATTGCAGATAGGCACAGATATGCTGCTTATCATAACAAGCACTGGCGACGAGCTTTTTAGAAATGTCAATATCGATGACCTTTAACCCCCATATTAGAGGGTTTTAGTAATTTTTTGTGATTTTGGGCTGCGATATGCATTTTAAGAGTGAATTGCACAGAAATGGCTGGAGATAGACCAAGACAACCTGCATATGAAATTTTCAGCATTGAATGTAGAGTTTAGCAGTCCACATTTGGACCCTCTAGATTCAAGGAGGCCTGCGCATGCAGGTGTCAAAGAGGGGTGCCGCTCTAAAAAGTGGTTATTTATTTGCTGTTGGTTTGTCTAGCGTGTAAATGATTGCAGATAGGCACAGACATGCTGCTTATCATAACAAGCAGTGGTGACGAGCTTCTTAAGAATGTCAACATCGATGACCTTGAATGACCTTGAACCCTAAGAATATTGATTTTTGGCTGCAAATGAGTGAATTGCGATGAAATGGATGGAGATAGACCAAGATTGCTTACGAACAGGAATAGGTCTTGCACATCTCATGAGCATTAGCTCAGATTTTTTGTTTGTATATGCAACATGTCTCAAAATATTTGGGCCACTTTTTTTTGAATAACTTCGTGAAATATTGGCCAATTTTCACACTTTTTGGTATGCAAAATCACGAAGAAACTTGATGAAGATGGCTGTAGTTCAGCCCATTTCACATTAATACCCTCACTACACTCTTGTAAAATGCAGAAGTCGTAGTTTTGGTATTTACAAGAATGAATCCATGCTTTGTAGCACATGTGTCGGCTCAGAAAATCACTGAGACCACAAACTTATTGAAAATCTGTTATGTATTTAATATTAATGATGTTCATTTTAATATTATATGTTGACGAACTGAAATGATGGCTCTGGGTCGCGCATTATTGAACATGCTGTTAACAAAAGGCTTCACTTGTATTCGTACTAGAGGAGATTTCGAGCACATGCTGTATTAACAAGAAATGTAAGCTAATGCTCACGAGACGCGTGAAAGCCTATAGCAGTTCCTGGTCGCAAACTGTCAGTCTATCTGCAGCCATTTTGTGGCGACTTTTACGGAGGTACTGCTCTTTGATGCCCTTGTGCGCAGGTTTCCTTGAACCTAGAAAATCAAGACTTGGACCGTTGAAATCTACGTTCAATGCTGAAAATTTCATACACAGCTTGTCCATGTCTATCTCAATTGATTTCGGCGCAATTTGCTCTCGAAATGTGTCTCGCAGCCCGAAATCGCCAAAAAAATCTATAAAAACTTTATTTTAGTGTTCAAGGTCATCCAAGGTCATTGAATTCGGTGGCAATCGAGAGGCAGTGTACGACTTTCTACTAGTGATTAATAGTAACCTAGGCCCTATCTCGCACCTTTGTTGAAATACTGCAACTTATTGGCAAAAAATCACAAATTTTTCCCACCCTCCTTCCTGTTTAGCGCCCTCGTTCGGCGTGACCCCCTTCGAATTTATGGAAAAGCTTTACGGTTCCTGAAACTAGAGTCTTCCAGGCAGCCGAACGTGAAGATTTGGTGATCCTAGCTTGCACTGTTTTTGACTGATACACCCGTGTGACGGACGGACGGACAGAATTGTGATGGCTAAGACGCGCTGAAAGCAGTAGCTGCTTTCGCACGTAAAAATGATGTGATGTAAAACGTATGACTTTTTGAGAGATTACTCATGTTTGATGCTATTCAGTTGACCATTTCTAAGCCGACACATGCGCCACCCAGTATGAATTCATTGTTGTGAATGGCCAAACTACGGCTTCTGCATTTCACAAGGTGGTGTAGTGACATATTAAGGTGAGGTGGGCTAAACTAAAATCATTTACGTTAAGTTCCTTCATAATGTTGCATGCCAAAAATTATCGAAATCAGCCAGTGGATCACAGAGTTGGGCCTATTTAAAAAATAGAAATGCCGTGGTTTTTTTGAGACACTGTGTACTTATTCTGAGCTTTAGGTAATTGCAGTGAGTTTTTGATAGTGATGGCCTACTTCATGACTGCCCTTAGCTTTTGGCAAACCGTAAGAGCTGATCAGTATTCTTTGTGGTAGAATAGTAATAACTTGAAAACATTCACAAGAATAGACCCCTGTCATGTCAACGATAATAATGAAACTGCACAGGCTGATTCCATGGCATGCATAGCCTACCTTAGTGGCTATCTCAACAGCGTGCTTTACCATTGCAGTTAATTCATTCTTATGCATACAGTCTATATCTTTCCATTGCAGAAAAGAAATGAACAGCTCCTAATGTTGAATGGTAATTGTAAAATTTCAGGGTAATCAGTTGGAATTAGCAAATTGAAAAAGTTACAGCTAGCATCAGAATTAGCATTTAGGCCTATCCCATCATTCACTAGGCCTAATTACACTGTGTCTCAAAAAAACATCCTCGACATTTTTGACTAACTTTAAAACCAATTATCAGATTTTGATAATTTTTGGTACGAATATTCCTGACACAACTTGCCATCAAGTGACTATTTAGTTGTTCACCTCACCCAACGTTTGTTTCTGCACTACCTACGGAAATCAGATCAAGCAACGTATGTGTTAAAATAAACAGAAAACCTGAAAAAACATCCCTGACATTAGCGATCGTAACTTGAAGAAAAGTTAGCAGATTTTAATAATTTTTTGCGGAAATATTTCTGACACTACTGGCTATTAAATAAGTGTTTTAGTTTCCACCTTACCCAAAGTTTGCTTTTCCACTACCTGGGGAAATCAGACCAAGCATAATACATGTTAAAATGAATGAAAAAACGTCAATAAATTCCATCTATCCTAATCTGTGGGCCCCAACAGCCGGTCTATTACAAGGTTTGACTGTCATGCAGCAGTGTGTCTACCAGATAAAGTTTAAGAATGTTTGTGAAGTCAAGAAGCGACTGGTACAGCCTAGATTGGTCTGGAGCAGAACATTGTCTGTACTGCTGTCAATGAATTGAGAAAGCATCTCCTTGCCTGTGTTCGCATAGTGGGTCAACACTTCAAGCAATTTCACTGTATACAGTTGAAAAATGGACAACTGGATGAAATGTCAGCCAAAGTGTCAGAAATGTGAATTAAATGTGTTTTTATGCATTATGTTAATTAAGCAATCATATCGCATTGGATAAAAAAGTGATATTTTCCGCGTTGCGTTTTCCCCAGGTAGTGCAGAAACAAACGTTGGGTGAGGTGGGCAACTGAATAGTCGTTTGATGGAAAGTTGTGTCAGGAATATTCGTGCCAAAAATTGTCAAAATCTGACAATTGATTTTCAAATTACAGTCGAAAATGTCTGGGATGTTTTTTTAAGACAGTGTACAATTAGACGTAAGATTACATCAGAACAAATAATAAGAGTGAAATATCTTTTGATAAATTACCGCCAAATGGTATATAGGAAGTTGTGAAATAAAATGTTAAAAACAATCAGATTTCAAAGTTTAATAAATAAATTGGCAGTAACTGCAAAGGAAGTAAGTTTATGATACAGCAAGAGCTAAGAAAATTGATAACAAAGTATGACCATCGTCAGCCAATTAATTGGAATTAACAGTTTGAATTAGCTTAAGCTTGCCTGTAATTAAAATTACTATTAGAGTTAGTTTGTGTTGACTAACTAGTTAATTACAGCCAATTAATTACTTTCTAGTTTCTAATTAATGTGATGTGGATGTGGAAATGAACGATTAAATTATCGTTAAAAAATTAACCGACTAGCATTTTTTAATCGATAAAAATTTTGGACCAAAGACATGACTAACGTCACTAATCTGTGCATATCCAGTACGCCCCAGATTGTAAACTAAAATGAATTGCAGGCCATGAACTTACAAGACATGAAAGTAATCTTTAGACGTCTGAATAGACTGAGTAGGCCTACATTTAGATTTAGCATTGCTTCTTAGTCGCCTTTTACATCTTTGATTCGAGGACCATCAATGCCTTTTGTATGATATTTTATAGTGCATTTTTGCTAATTATAAGCGATTTGTTACTGGTTTGTTCTGACAATGACTTGCTGTGGTGGTCAACTTAATAGCCTACGCGTATATGCTTCTGCTCTTGGTATGACGTCACGTAAGTTCCTGGGATGTGCACGAGACCTTTTAAGCTGAGACCGAGACGTTCGGATCTTTGTCCTAGACATGTGACCGAGTCGAGACGTTTAGAGGTCGACCGAAACCGGATTTTTTTTCAGTTTCGGCCGAAACCGAAACTGGGGCCGCCTACGTGCACCGAAACCGAAAGTGAGCGTCCAAATTCGGCTGAAACCGAAACTGAAGCTATAGGTGTCACTAATACAAACGTATGTAAAAATACTAAAGCATATAGGTCTAAAACTGCAAAAAATACTGATAAAATATGTTATTATGTAACTAAAATGAAGTCCAAACAACATATTGAGCAACATTCACACACTTATTGTTCGCGCTGGTTGCCTGTTCTAACGTCCAAGATCCATCAGTATGCAAATCCGAACAAACGGATGTTATACGGCAGTTTTTTGCGTATTCGTTATTCTGCGTTTTCGCAGCGAAGGCTGCTGCGTCTATCGGCGCGACCGGCTGAATTTAACAGTTGTTCACTTGCCACGGACTGAGAGCTGAAAGTCGGAGACGTAGAAGCCTAAAATAATAGCCTATAGATGGCGTCTGGAAATTCAGCTGTCAATAGCGAACGCTGGCTCCCTACCAGGCCAGCCTCTCCTCTCCAGCGTCAGCAGCAAGGGACCGAGCTCAAGACACTGCACTGCTAAAATCTATCCGGACTTCCTTTCTTGAGACTAGATGCACAGATGTCAGCAGAACAACTGCCGCATGCAGACACTGCGCTGCTGGTAGCGTGGACTGGCGTTAATAAGTACAAGACGATAAGAGGCACAGTCAAAGAAGGCAGTCAAAGAAGGCAGTCAGCATTTGATCACTTTCGGTTTCGGTGCCGAATACTCATGAGTTTCGGCCGAAACCGAAACTCATTACAGTGATTCCCACCAAAACCAGACCAAAAGTGGCTTTATTGTCTCGAAGCCGAAATTCGGTCGACCTCTAAAGACGTTGTACTTCCGAGACGTTGGCCGAGACGCTGTACCCTAACTCCCGAGACGTATAATAGGTCTAATAATAATAATAATAATAACGTTAGCGGCTGTGGCCCTTTGTCATTAAATTAAATTAAATTAAATTAAAACGTATTTCGCCTAAAAGCAAAAGTCGCTAGGCGCCAGGGGGCAACTGGCCCCCCTAGTTGCCCCACAGAAAAAATTTTGATGGTGATAATGTGCCTTCTAGTAACCATACACATGCCAAAGTGTGGCTTATTAAACGTCATTTTTGCAAGATAACACAAAATTATATCTGTAATTTTTAGCGTTTCCAAATATTAAGAAGGCACATTTGCAGCTTTCATTGAATGTACAAAATCCAATTGTTTCAGCTTCCAGGGGGGTCGCCCCTTTGATACCCCGCTCTGCCCCTGAACTTTGCTTAGCCGCTACGTCTTTTTTGATGCACAACTGAATAAGGTCGACATCTGGCCCGCATACAAAAAATTTATTGCCCTCTGTAACTACCGCGCCCTCTCTCGATGGGCCTGGGCCTTTGCCCCCACTCCTGTTGCCCCCTAGCTTCAGATTCACAGCGCCGCCATGATCGAAAATGACAAAATTTTATGTGCATTGTATTTTCTGCACTTACAGCTGTGTTGGCATTAAAATAAAATGTCATAAGTGCCATTTCAGGCGACTAATTAGCGTGTTGTTGTCATTTTCCACCTTATTTTTAAAGAATTATCACTGATAAATCAACGGATTGCACCGTGGGGTTTTGCAGACGTGGGCTTTATCGCAATTTGCAAGCAACTGAGACCACTGAACTGCAAGATTGCCGTGCATTGTCTGCATTTGGCTGACACAGTTTTTAATGATACCAGACACTTTATTTTTATAGCGACTGACTGCTCTCTCCATTTTTCGTTATTGAGGTCATTTCGTGACGAACAGACTGAGATGACGTAATTCTGCTTCATGATAAATAACTAAACGAAAGATAAACAGCGCTGTGCATTTATTTGAGCACGAATTAATGACTAAAGCATAATGTCACACTGGATAGTTATGGTCTAACTGCAGCTATGCAGGGCACACGAGTGCGCAAAACGTCTCGACGAGACGAAATGGTGCAAGACCAGAGACGAGACGTAATGCGCCGAGACCGAGACGAGACCCGAGACGCATAGGTCCAAGACGTTGAAAATTTTGTCCGACACGAAACAACATGCTAATTACACTGTGAGGCATAAAAACACCAAAAAATTATCGATCATAACATAAAGGCAGATTATTGGATTTTAATAATTTTTGGTACAACTATTCTAGACACAGCTTGCCATCAAACGGTTATTCAAGTTTTCACTTTACCCAACATGTGCTTCTGCACTACCTGGGGAAATTAAAACACATGAAATCAACGTTAAAATAAAAAAAAACGCCAAAAAACCATCCGTGACATTACTGATAAGAACTTGGAGAAGGATAACGAGATCTTTTTTTATAGTTTTTAATATAAACATTTCTGACATAACTGGTCATTAAATGGCCGTTCAAATTCCCAGCTTATCTAACCTCTGTTGCTACATTACCTATGGAAGCAGAACAAGTGCAACAGGAGATAAAAAAGAAAGAAAAACATTAGTAAATTTAATCATTACAGATACGTAACAGCTGTGATCACAGTCCATTCGACAGTATTTGCAGTGTCAAGCCCAAATTCCTTTACGCCGACTTTTACCGAAACTTCCAAGCGGGGAAAGTCGTGGACGCAAATCATGAAAGTCGCGGACACAAACGGTGAGAAATCACGAAACTATAGGTTAATTTTGGATCGTATTCTTATTGATTTGAGGAATTAACTTTTATAATGAGATAAGGAACGAGGAAAGGGATCGAACACAAGACGACACGAATATTTTCCTCTGCTACTGTATTTTTTACACTTTTCTTTCACATCGGGCGGAGACCGACTGCCGCAGAAGCGATTCATGCATGTGTGCAGGAGATGAGATCTGACGCGATTGGCCAGCGGTCTGACGCTAGCCTGCCGGCAGCGTCTAGACCGCTTCTCCTACAAAACCATGAAGTTTCGGTGAAAGTCGCGGACAAAAACAATCTCGACATGTCGAGATGCTTGCGACAAAGTCCGTGACAAGTCCGCGACAAAGTCGGAGAAAGTCGGCGACAAAGTCCGTGACAAAGTTCGCGACAAGTTCCCGACAAAGTCGCGGACTCGTCGCGGACACAAATCATGAAAGTTTGCGACATAAATCAGGCTTTCATGATTCGTGTCCGCGACAAGTCCGCGACTTTGTCGTGAACTTGTCGCGAACTTTGTCGCGCAGTCAGCGTAATGGAATTTGGGCTTTATGCAGCAGCAAGTTTATGGGACGCTGTTAAGTAATACATGTATCGATGAACTCAAAAAGCGACTGGTTGAAGTCTGAAGCAGAACATTATCAACACTGCTATCAACGAATGGAGAATGCATCTCACTGCCTGTGTTTGCACAAATGGCCGATATTTCGCATATTTACTGTCAGCAGTTGCACAATTAAACAATTTGATAAACTCTCAACCAAAGTGCTAGAAATTTTTTTTAAAAAGTGCCTAATGTGCATTATTTTAATCAAATAATGATATTGCATTGAATAAAGATGTAATATTTAGCTTGTTTTGTTTTCCCCAGGTAGTGCAGAAGCATATGTTGGGTGGGGTGGGAAACTAAATGGCCATTTGATGGCCAGTTGTGTCATGAATATGTGTACCAAAAATTATTAAAATTGGATAACCCTCCCTCAAGTTATGATTAAAAAATTGTTGTGCGTTTTTATGCCTCACAATGTAGTACGTCTCGAGACCGAGACCACATTTCTGGTAAATTCGAGCTCGTAGCTAGCAAACACTTCTCGGGCAGTCTATACCCATACACAGTGAACCATAAAAAACGTGACAACAAACTTTTGTCCATATCCTTGCTAAATAATGTTAACTAATTTTAAACATTTTTTTGCTTGCATATACACACCGTGGAAAATATATAGGATGTGCCAAAAATGACCCAACTTGTTTTTGTCAGAACTTCGTCAAATCTTCACCAAATTCGATACTTTTTGGCAAACAGATAGCCAAAACGATAAAATTATGTAAAGTATACTCATTGTTTACCTCGCGTAATATATGTCAACGCACTACCGTGTAAAACGCAGATGCTCCAAATTGTTACATTACACGGTGATTATCAGTATCAGATTACTCACTTGTGCATTATCGCCATGGGATTTAATAATTTTGTGATATTAAACATTTTACGCTGAAAACCGCAGACAACAAAATAACTGATTGATGAGCTTAAAGCACATTTTATCCATGAATGAGTGCTGTGCATTTTGATCAGTTGATCGTTAATGCTGCTGTCAGCCGTGGCGTCATTTCAGTAAATCGTTGAAGGTCTCACTGATCCTTGGGGTCTAAGTCTGTGTAACATATTGTTTTTGCAGCAGTAACACTGCTTCAAAGATGCGATTTACAGGAAAAAACCTACAATCGTAAATCCGTGGGGGTCCGTACACCCATCCATCCCCCTTAAATAACGCCTCTGCATCACGTCTAAGCTGTTCTGTACACTTTGGGCACAAATTCTGATCATCTGGAAGCAGGTTGTTATACAAACTTATAATTCGCTGAATAAATCACATTGTAGTTTATTGTGGGTTTAATTAACTCGTTAAAACTTCACAAAGACAACAACTAATCATTATGCAACAATTTGGACCATCTGCGTTTACACGGTAGTGCGTTGACATAAACTAGGTGAGGTAGACAATGAGTGTACCTTACTTATTTATATTGTCTTGGCTATCTGTATGCCGAAAATTATCAAATTTGGTAAAGATTTGACGAAGTTCTAACAAAAACAAGTTGGGTCATTTTTGGCACACCCTGTACAATTATGTGATTATTAAAAATTTCACAATACCTTACCTCCAGGAGGTACGGGTTGATGCCAGAGCAAGAGTAAGAACAGATGAGGATCGAGTATTGCATAGAGTTTGGAAGGACAACATACAGGGAGGTTGATTGGTATATACAGGGTGGGCCAAAAAACTGGCACCATATTTCATGTTTCCTGGCGCGACATTTATTAATATTATCAATCACTAAGAGCTTAAAGGTCTGAAAATGACGGCAATCGCCATTTCTAGGCAAATCGGCAAAACTGCGCTATCGGCGCGCGCCAACATTTTGATAACTTTATACAAAGTTAGAATTTATAATAAAAAATGACACCATGTTTTTTGGCATATGTTTGCTAAATACAGTTAACAGTTTTTCATTGGCACACCCCGCGAACAATTTGCGATACAAAATTCGTGAAATATCCCATCACACTTTGAACCTCTGCGCCTCGAGCGTTGGAACGTTTGTCGCACGGATCAGCTGCAGCCGTCGATGTCACGCAGCGCGTGATACTCCACGACGACCAACTTCCTGCTGGCGTAGACCCGTCTGTTGCACGCTTCTCGGCTGCCGTCCGGTGTAGCGGTGCGCTGAGCATCGCAGCTGACGGAGACGACACTCCCGCTCAGAGTCACGCCGCTGCAGCAGCTGCCCAGCATGTGCGCCGCCGAGCCCGGACACAGATTCCGGTTCATCAGGCCGTAGATGGCAAAGTTGAGGCTGGCGTGCAGGTGCGCTATCATCGACGAGTACAGGTGAACGGGCAGCGACAGACTGTCCGAGCTGTCGTCCTCCGTATCACGCCTGATGCACCGTCACACCGATGTGTCATGTCCGAGCTGTCGTAGAGCAAAACGACAATGTACGGGCTCCAGCAGCAGAAGAACGCAACGAAGATAACGAACACCGTTTTCACTTGACGCACGGCTTGCATCCTTGCAGCGTAACTGGACTCACCAGACACCTGTAGCAGTTAGACATCCACATAGTCACAGTCGAAACAAGAGTGTGCAGCCGTTGAGGGGCTGCCCGCTATGGGGCCGTCCTTGCAGTTGAGTAGGCCTACGTGCGTGCTACCACACGGCAACAGCAAGTGCTACCATCTCGTGAATCATTTAGACTTGACGACGCTACATGGTGAGCGTGCTTTGGTGGTGGTGGATTTTTTGCCAACAACGCAATTAGCCGCCGTGACCTTGACCTTTGACCCTTTGACCTTGAAATTTGTCCACGGGGTGCTCGTGTCCCGGGGATTCTTCCTACCAAGTTTGGTATTCGTAGGCCTTTTCGTTTTTTCTCTAGGTGGAGGCACGGAACAGACGGACAGACGGACAGACAGACAGACAGACAGACGGACAGCATCGATACATGATGGGGCCGCCTTCTAGGAAGGACGGCCCCATAAAAACACACACACAGTGCTATACAACAACAACGACGACGACGACGATGATAACCCGATAGGCATAATTATTACCTAGCTAGGTACTGCTGTTAGTTCGTATAATACATTTACTTTTGATTATTAAAGTTTTAATTAATTACAGACGTATAATCATCAACTGAAGAAAACTGGCACGCAGTCTATGCTCTTAACTTTTTTCATCTAAGACTTTATGCATAACTGCTCATCTATATACTTTGTTTCATTTTGAACCAAAATGCGATGTCTTGTACCTTTTATTTGAATATTTTACCAGCAATTGAAAGCGTGCATGTGATGCACATCAGCACCGTTTTAGACGTATGGTGATTGAAAGAGCAAAAGAACCACTTTTCCGTACCTCTTCCGTCCGTAATCTTTAGTCGGGGCGAGATTTTAGAATTTATGCATGTAAACTTAATTTCGCGCAAAAACTGGAGTTCTGATTTATTTGTCACTAAAACGGCGCGATGTCGGGTCGTTTTGGCAAAATATTAACGCGGGGCAGACAGACAGACAGACAGGCATCTCCACGATAGCTATAACGCATAGCCATTTATGCTGGCTCGCTGTAGGTCCATGGACCATGCATACATGACGACCTTTCATGAGACATGATCACGCTTACCCAGTCTGTGTCAGATGAAATATCGGTCACTGCCGAAAATCGCGCAGCTGCCATCATGTTTTATACATGACACAGCATGCACGAAGCCGAACCTGATTGATCTTATATCATGTCACATGGCGTTATGTAACACCGCGCTGCGCGTCACTTTCAATCTACTGTCATTGAAAAGAAATTATTTATTGCACAGAAAGACCATAAAATTTGTCAATACAGCTGCCAGTGTTCACGAACGAACATTGTTGTTTGTCACTTAAAATTTCTTCTTTTGACCACTCTGACCTCCAAATAGGCGTACGAGCCTGAAACAACAACGTTATTGAAGTGAGTTCTTTTCAGCATTTTGATTGTGCACAGAGTTCGAGCAGATTTTGCAGGGCCACTATGAAGACGATCTGTATTAGCTATGGCAAAGGTGCATGGAGTGACACTATATGTAATTACGGGCTTTCAACGACCTTGAAATGCGTGAAGACTGCAGTGTGGTCGATAAACCTATCGTAATGAATGAAATGCCATTTTATCTTAAAATCTGTTTTCTGTTTCGGTTTGACTTTTTCCTAGTTTTCGGAAACAACTATGTGAAAACAAATAAAAATAGCACCTACTTCACATTTAAAAAATAAAATGTTTGTCAGGGACTTTTAGTTCTCGGCATGTAGACATTTTTACGTAAAATTCTACACGTTGCACACGTCGGAGTGTGGACAGAATGTTCTACATGTCGCCTGTATCCGGAGTCAAAAATCGATTTTTACATGTAGGCCTATCCAGAAGTTGAACATGTTCAATAAAAAGTTCGGCATGTCGTCTTCTACACGTGCGTACATTGTCTAAGTGAGTAATGAGAAAGCTATGGCGATCAATATTGTCGGCCTACAGCGAAAAAAGTATGCATTTTTCCACTTCAGTGGTTTTTCTCATCATAATTATTCTTGCTTGCGTTTTGCCTTCAGTTTTTAGCCGACCGTAAGTAACGGTCGAGCTTATGTTACGGTTGTCGACAGTCGTCTGTCCGTCGTCTGTAACGGATGTATTGTGACTACGCGTTAGGTCGTAAAAACTTTTTACATCAGTAATTAGCTTTGCGCATTAAGCATAAGCATGCAAAATTTCAGCGATCTAATGCAAAGGAAACATTTTCAAATTAAGGGTTAAATGGAGGGGGTGTGGATATTTCAAAAGAAAACTAACCATATCTCGGAAACGGTGAGAGATACCGCCAAGGTTACTATTAATCACTAATAGGAAGTAGCATACGCCCTGTCAGATGAGATAAAAAATCACTGATCTTGGATGACCTTGAAGGTCACTGACAACCAGTACGGTCGGCTATCCTAGCGACAGCTGGGCTTCTTGTTACTTTTTCATTTTTACGCGCGAAAGCAGAATGTTTCGCGCGTCTTTGCTATCGTCTGGGCGTCCGTCCGTCCGTCTGTCACACTCGTGATCTGTATCAAAACGGTGCAAGCTAGGATCACGAAATCTTCACTGTGGGCTGCCCCCCAGGTATCTAGTTTATCGTGACAAAATTTCGTGCCACTGGGTGTAGGGGTTCCCCTCGAACGAGGGCGTCAAAGAG
>Ga0056128_1006822_pt1 | contig 14420 bp, 13 predicted proteins | sample WorMetLIZISLAND2_FD_71113 | JGI IMG/M metagenome (GOLD analysis project Ga0056128, IMG submission 71113) | Marine gutless worms symbiont microbial communities from Max Planck institute for Marine Microbiology, Germany - Olavius geniculatus... ... | reverse complement strand
ATTGAGCTGCAGGCCGTTCTGCAGGTACCACAGCCTGACGTCAGCGGTGCAGGCGGCGAGGAGGGCAAGACCGTCGCCGGTGTTGTCTGTGTGCATGGACAGTTGTAGCTGTGTATCGTCTGCATACTGATGATACTTGACGCCGTGCTGTGCGATGACGTCAACCACTGGACTACAGTACACAGCAAACAACAGTGGGCCAAGTACCGAACCTTGCGGAACACCGACGTTTAGCCGGGTGGTGTCTGACTGGTGCTGGCCGATCTTGACGTACTGTGTGCGATCACAGAGGTATGAGTGTAGCCAGTCTAGCGCTATATCGGTCACACCGAACTGAGACTGTAGACGCTCGATCAGCAGCGAGTGATCGACAGTGTCAAACGCAGCGGACAGATCGAGGCCGATTAACACGGAAATCTGTTTGTCATCCGCTGACGTGGAGACACCGTCATATTTTTAGCTTCATTAGCTTCTTTCATCCAGCTTCTATCCAGTTCAGAGTTCATAAGACGACACCTGAACAAGTTAACTGGTATCGGAATCTGTCACACTACATTTAGCCGGCATTACCCGAATGGCGCCAATACAAGATTGTAAACACTACATGATGGACTGCTAGTGATACTCCAAGACTGACATTCTGACATAAGGCTAAGTAACCGAGCCATATCGTATATGCTATGGCTTACGCAGACATCACGATAGCATTGTGTTGCAATTCGTTGCTCAAAATTAACACCTTTAATCGACAATTATAGCCGAAATTCAGCAAAACAAACGAACTCCATGGATTTGATACAACTAATTGCTGCATCGAACCACTTAGTGCAGTCAACCCTGCGCCCAGAGAGTCACTGTGTTCTAACTGTTCTTTCATAATTCGGCCTTGACATTCGTTAGGTGTTTGTTGAAAATGTGATTGAATTAGCGATTAATACCGTTTCAGAACTTTGGAATGTAGTGTAAATTGTAAGTCCGTTTCTCCAGCCCGTCCAGGCGCGCCCAATAACGGGAGAGTGACAGTGGCGCAGCCAGGATCTGGATAAAGTGGGGGAACTCGAAGGGGTGTGGTCTGAGGGTCCGAGACGGGTGTCCCTTCCCCACTAGGTATGACTGAAAACCGCAGGGGAAAACCGTAGGACCCCGCAGGACACCTTGACTAACCATCAAAAAGTGCTGAAAACAATAAAACTATAGGTTTTCTTTAGAGCATTATATAGCCACATTATTGCAGTGATTCATGGAACTTTTGTACCCGAGAACTTTCGTTCCCTGACACTGATAATTACTGAACCCCTTATCCTTACTCAGTGCTTATAGTTCCACGGAAAACAAGCTCCATTTGTGTGTCACTCGCTAAACGTATATAGCTAGAGTTTCAACAGGATATAATAATAATAAGGAAGCCTGTTGCTAGAGAAGACGCACTACAGCTTATACAGTTCATGTTGGAGTACTGACTTTCAAGGTCATCCAAGTTCCATGATTTTTTTCTCATCTGAAAGGGCGAGATATGGCTAGTTTTCCGTTTTCCCCCGTCTATTAAACCACAAATTTGAAAATGTTTCCCTTGCACTGCATCCCTGAAATTTTGTACACAGAGAGCAGTGGCACAGAACTAATTATCCGTGCAAAAAGTTTTCCTCTATGACCCATCGCTTATCCACAATACATCCGTTACGGACAGACAAAAGGACAGACGAGAGACAGATGACAACATGAAACGCCTACAGCATGGCTGTAATTTAAAAAGTGCGTCAAAAGTTGTGTACAGTATAGGCCTAATAATCAATGTTAGGAAACGAAAGTTTCATGCTAATTTTGATGTTGAGAACGAAAGTTCCAGGGAATGAAAGTTCCACCTATGGAACTTTCGTTCCCGGGAATGAAAGTTCTCGGGTATGAAAGTTCCAGTTACCATAGCGGTTATGTGACGATACTAATATTTCACCATGTGCAAGAAAACCGCAGAACACATACTGGTAAATGTATTGATTGTAAGCTTACACTTACTTAGCACTTAGATCCTCCGGTCCTTGACAGGACAATGGGCACAGCTCGGACGCTGTTCCAATCAACTCCTCGGTTCACCAGGTCTTCTTTAAACGTAGACCGCCAAGTCTTCGTTGGACAACCTCATCATCTGCCACTATCACGAGGGGTCCATGACATGGCGTGATTGGCTGGTTGTCCAGGTGGCATCCTGATGATATGGCCTGCCATCCGAAGTCGTCATCTCTCTTTTACAATGTCCTGTAATCTTCTCTGCCCAGTCCGGCTTAGCACCTCCATGTTAGTCACGTGGTCCTTCCATGTAATGCCCAGAATCTTCCGTAAGTTTCGCTGGTGAAAGACATCCAGCTGCTGATATATTCTAGCTGTACTGTTCCAAGTCTCGCTGGCGTATATGGCTGTAGAGACAATGATGGAGGTGTAGAGGTCCAGTTTAATCTTGAGGCTAAGCATGCTGGATTGCCACACGTTGTCAAGTCGTCGGAAGACTGCGCTGCTTTTGCCAGTTTTCGAGTGTTGATATCTGCTTCAACATCTCCATCGCTAGATATTACACTTCCCAGGTAGGTGAATCTCTGTACATATTCTATGTTTCCTTATGCAATGGCTATTGGCTGTGGTGATGAGCGAGGGGTGATTCCCATGGCCGTCGTTTTTTTCCCAGCTTATATTCAGTCCAACTTGTGCACTTCGTTCCTCGAGCTTGGTAGTCATCTCTTGGCATACGTTCTCTTCCTCCACCACTATCGCTATGTCATCAGCGAAGTCCAAATCTGTTAAGCGGTTACGCTTCTGCCAGACGATGCCGTATTTTGAATTGTCCATAGTTCTGCGCATGACGAAGTCGATGACTATAATGAAGAGGAATGGTGAAAGGATGCAGTCTTGTCGAACCCCTGAGACAATCTCAAAGAACTCTTGTGTACCCACTTGCAGTCTTGACACAGCAGCTGGAGTTGTCACACAGTGCCTTGAAGATGTTAATGAACCGGTCAGGAGTGCCGTAGTATGCCAGAATTTTCCACAAGGATGGCCTGTGTACACTGTCAAATGCCTTTTTGAAATTGATGAAGTTAATGATGAGGTCTTATTGATGCTCTAGGCTCTGTTCAACGATGTTGCGCATGGTGAATATTTGTTCAGTGCATGAACGCCCTTTTCTGAATCCTGCCTGCTCATCCCGTAGGGTGCAGTCTACTGCATCTTGCAGTCTGTTTAGCAGCACTCTGCTGAAGACTTTGCCAGGTGTAGAAAGTAGTGCGATTCCTCGCCAATTATTGCAGTCCTTGAGACTTCCTTTCTTTGGCAGCTTGATAATCACACCTTTCTTCCTATCTTCTGGGACATCCATGTCCTGCCATATCATGTTGAATAGTTCAGCCAATTGTTCTGCTACTGTCTCCTTGCCATGTTTGAGCATCTCAGCAGATATCTCATCCACGCCTGGTGCCTTGTTGTTCATTAGGCTATGCAACAGGCCAAAGTGACAGTCATACAAGTGAATGCACCAACAGAGATGGCGGAGGACAGCTAAAAAGATGAATTCTACAGCCAACTGCATGACTCTCTAGACGAGATCCCAAGCTACGACATAAAGCTGTTGATAGGCGACCTCAACGTGCAGATTGATAGTGACCGACGGGGCCAGAATGTTGCTGTCGGGCCACATGGTACAGCGAAGGAAACCACTAAAAACGGTAAGAGACTGACCAGTCTATGTGTCAACAATGGACTGAAGATTGGAAATACATTCTTCCAGCACAAACATATTCACAAGAAAACCTGGCTATCACCTGACAGCAATACACGGAATGAAATTGACTACATCAGCATCAACAACAGATGGGGATCGTCACTGTCAGACGTCCGAGTATTTCGTGGTGCAGATGTGAGCACAGACCACTGTCTGCTGGTGGGCAAGATCAGGCCGTATGCAGTGACAAAGCTGAAAGACCCACAAACATCATGCAGATACGACTTGGAGCTCTCGAACCGTTTCACAGTACTTCAGGAAGACCTGTCCATGGAAGAGAAATGGGAACTCTTCAGCACCAGTGTGAAGGCCAGTGCATAAACTGTTATTGGATCCAAAAGAGGCACAAACAGACAGCACTAGATATTAGACAGAACCTGGAACCTTATTGATGGCAGGAAGGAGGCAAAGAAGAGAAAAGATCAGGCATTTACAAGAGCAAGAGCACAGGCTGAAGCTGTCAACTATCGAAAACTTGACAAGGAGGTGAAGAAAAGCTGCAAACAGGACAAAAAGGATTGGATAGAGTCCAAGTGTACAGAAGCACAGGAAGCAACCAGTCGGAACGACATCCGATTACTTTACGGCGTAGTAAGGCAGCTCACGTGTACCAAGGACAATACTAATGTACCAATCATGGCAAAGGATGGACGATGCCTGCTTCTAACAGAGAGTGAGCAGAACTTAAGGTGGAAAGAGCACTTTGAAGAGGTGTTGAACCAGCCCAAACTCTTGTCCACACCAGACTTCGGGGACACTGTTATGGCGGACTGCCTCGAGGTCTACGAGGGAAACATCAACCTTGAAGAAGTCCAACGTGCAGGCAGTAACCTAATGATTGTAAGCTTAGCCAGTACAGAATTTGAGAATGGGAGTGGCGTGAATGAATGTGCAAACACTGACAACATGAGTAACGTACATTGTGAATTTACGCGTCTTTGCACACGTCTGACGTACTGCGTACGCACCCTTGGCGTCAGGTATGTGGCCTGCATCTCAGTGTTGGCGTGTGGCATTTTGTCCCTGTCTCTAGGCATCTGGTGGCATGCTGATTTTGTTATTTTTGCATTGTTTAGTGGTGTTTATTTAAATTTACTGAACTACTGAAAGGTTAAGTCTTGTTTTTGCATGTAAAAATCGTTTTGTGGTTATTATTTATGTGTCCTGCAGTCTTTCTATGGAGTCCTGCGGTTTTCAGGCATACCGTCCCCACTAGGGGTTCAAGGGTCTGGTAAGGGGACTGTGGCCTTTCCCCAGAATTTTTTTTTGGATTTTTTTGGTGTGAAAATAAAATGCTTTGGAGAAATTTTGCCAATTTTTAGCGCTATTTTCACTGACTGAGAAGCTCCTAGGTAGCCATACTAGATACGGCTGTGATTATCCATACTGGATTCTGAGCCATACATTTCTCTGGACAAAACCTTGGCGTCTAAGTATGTTGTCTGCAATGACATCATGGCCTAGCAGGCAGCAGCCTACCAGCCTAGCACTAGGCTAGCGGGTTAGCATTGGCTGCCTGAGCAGATGACGAGGCAAGATAGCCGTCATTTAGTTACTTCACATTGTTATTACTAGTGCTGTGCGATACCTTCGATATCTCGGTAAGTATCACGAGTATCGACGTTTCGATAACAGTATCGTAGTGGTCTCGATATGTCGCGATATTGCGTGGTGCCACGATACCGCCAAGTATCATGACGTGACAATACCAGTTTTGATACCATTCAGTCGCTCTATTGTTGTCAAGTGCACACTGCGTGACAGCAATGAAAAAAAGCACATCATGTTAAAGCCAGTCTTGTAAATTAGTAATAAGTTTGCACATGAGTGGGCTAGATGAGTGTTCTGTCAGAACAGTGCATCTCTATTAGTTCACTGTGGCGTTTCATCTATTTCAGCAGCAGACACTCCCATCTTCTGTCCTGGAAGGCCTTCAGCAATTTTTGTCTGTCTGCAGTGAGACTTTGCCACCAACATGACTGCCGTCACCATACGTTGGCTGCTGACACTGCCAGAAAGTATTGTTGCCTGCATGCACTGCATAGTTTAGCATGACCCAGAACAATGGCCATAAGCAAGGAGTGAAATCTTGTCAGGGAAACAGGCTGTTTTTATCATTTGTATTAGCACAGTCCTGTTAGTCTCATATTCTGGTGTATTTTGGAGCATTGCATTGCATTGCAGTGTCATACAAATATTACTGTTATATTGTGTGTTCTGGCTACAGATATTCTTTGAAATCGCTGCTACCGACACCGAAACATTAATGATCAGGTCTCCATTTAAAGCATCTTTGTTGAGGCAGTTTCTTCATGGGCATGTTGTACAGCGGAAACTGTCCACTTCATCATGTGCTTCGATGTTCTATGAACCTTACAAGGCGGGTGAGCCAAGGAAACCGATTGAGATTTCACCATACAAGGATTGGAAAGAAGGTGTAAAGCTTATCGGTGGCGAAGTTTCCAAATTCAAAGATGAAGTTGTTTGGAAATTCCGTTGCGACCATTTGTTTGCAGTGCAGCACGGCGACTACGAAATTCTCTGGAAATTTGATAATCAAGAAACAATCGACAGCTGGAACGTGACATCAGATAAAGATAACAATGAAGGTCAGAGTACAGCTGAGCTCGTAATGACTGCCAACCATCATGCGTTATTTCAAGGACGCCTTGACACCACTGTGCCAAAAGATGGAATCACCAAACGCGCTGGATACTGCAGCATGCGATCTCCTCCGAACTTTGTACGTTCACTCATACACATAAAACCATGTACCAATTTTGATTTCGTTTAACAAACTATTTCTTCCAGAGTTGTTCTAGGTTATGCCAAGGCCTGGGGCCGTATGCATAACAACGTCATAGATTAGTTTGGACGTAAGGCCTACGTCGCGACCAACTACTTCCAAACTAGAAAGTTGCGTTCGACGGCATGCAAAACACTGTCGTAGCGAGCGACTAACTACTACCGATGTAGTTGACATTGGGTAGTTTGACTGTGGAATTTCCTGGCTAAACGCACTCTGCCTCGGCCGGCCTGCAGCTAAAAATAGATATGGCCTGACTTGTCGTCTCCTGCAGTCACGGGCATGCTCAAGCCTAGTTGCAGCTCCATGGGCTAAGTAAGAATGCACGAAGCGAATAAATGAAATTTATCGAACGATAAAAGTTTTATTCAGCAACTTTTATTACTACAATAAGTTTCAATAGTGTAACTGACTCGCCAGAAGTCCTTTACGACGCATGATACAATTGCAGCTTCTCCTTAACGATGTTAGTTTACATTGATAACGACCGACGAAATATTTACGACAGGTTGCTAGAGCGACTAGAGTTAGTTCAAACGTAGGCGTCTGACTAGTGCTACGACGTCGTTATGCATACCGACTTAGCACTGCATCTGACGTAAATTGATTTTAGTTCAGAAGTAAAGTTACGACGTTGTTATGCATACGGCCCCTGGTGTCTTTTCTGTTATCCAACAAATAGTATTGAAACATTTGTTGGTTACTCACTTCTAAGCTTACATTTTCAAGTAGTCCTTTCGTAATTGCACTATTGTATTATGCATGAATAAGATTGTCATTTGATATCCCTTGCTTTACTTTCCCCCACCTATGGGGCATGCGGCAAGGTTGCCCAGACCTGAAACTGCACACTCTGTTACTTCAGTCCCATGGTGAAAGTCATTACTTTTTGCCTTAGGATTCAGCATATTTTCATTGTACTATGACTTCTATTCCCCACCGAGGTCAGCCATCTTGCCATGGTGGTGGGGCTCAGCACCGATGACCCGAAAGATTTCTAAAATCTGGAGGCAAGGAGCGACTAAGCGCTGACCAAATTCGTTTAGGCATATTGCTACACGATACCAGTTCTTTTGTGCTGGTTTCAGCTTCACAGCTGACTACGGCTTTATAGCCGTCTACTTACGGCTTTACAGCCATTTATTTACAGCTTCACAGCCGTTACAGCTTTATGGCCGCTACCTGTAACCTTCTGGTTACATTCGGGGACGTGCATTGGGCCGAGCTGATACGGCCTCAGCGCTGGGCAGGTGTAAGAGCCTGTCCACTCCGGAGGTAAGGTAAGGACTTCTATTAAACAGCAGATGTAGGAAAACAACCTATGTCGTGCAGTAGCTTTGTAAAAATTCGACAAAGCACTTGAGCATTGTGTGTTTTTAGGTATCGTTCAAAAGAACCCGGCCATATGATTTTTCATCATTCACACATCTGATAATGAGGGTGCGTGGGGATGGCAGACCTTACCAACTTCTGCTGCGAATGTGTCGTACATATGATGTTGCATGGCTCGATACGTACACTTACGTTCTGTTTACCAGAGGCGGCCCATACTGGCAGGTTGCAAAGGTAAGGCACTAGATCAGTTTAGATTCTAACCATTTGGTCAAAAGCGTATGTTTGCAGGGCTCCGAAAAACCTGTTTTGGAAAAAAGTGAAAAAAAGTGGTTAGGTTTTTTCGGGCTGTTGGCTTAGTGTACATTACAGGGAAAATGAAACACAAATTTTAAGACCAAGGAAGAACATTGTATATGCATTCTCTATCACATCAATTCCATTCAGTGATGGAAAATTGAAAATATGATCATTTTTATCTTGGCTGCACCACCGAATTATGGACTTCCTGCTAAAACTGGTTCAGATGAGGGAGGCATCAGATTTTGCTCATTAGGCACTGCATCCATGAAGAAATCCCATCTGTTCCTTTCAAGTTGACTTTTGAACAAGAACATATAGTCATGAAAATGTAGTGCAGTTTTTTTTTCATTTCTGAATTGGTTTTAATAGGAAGATAGCTGAAACAGTGTTAAACCTGCATTGTATTTATAGCAGTTACAAGTAGATTTTAACCATTCTGGATGAGGAACATTGGTTAGCATCACTTTTATGATAGCTGTTTTTTTGCGCTTTTCTCAAAAAATAATTAAGTGATATGCATCCCTTGTTGTTTAATACTCTAACCGTAAAAAGAAAATGTTCCATTCAGAAAAACATCCATTTTTATGGCACATTCTGTGTATTGAAAATCAGGCAGGAAAGAAATTTAAATGACACCGTCGGAAAGCCTGGGCCCGAAAATAGGGGGTAGGTGGTAGGTGCAAACAGTGTGCAGTTATCTTTTACAGGGACCGAGTTATACTGCTTTGAAATCTCCATTGGCTGTAATGCAAAATTTTCAACTTTTGAATGGTTGCTGTGGCAACAAGGGTCGTTATGGGGTAAATTTAGATGACACCATTAGATTGCCTGACCCCAAAAATAGAGGGGTAGGTAAACACAGTGTGCAATTATCTTTTACGGGGACCGAGTTATGCCGCTTTGAGGTCCCCATAGGCTGTAATGCAAAGGTTCAAATTTTTTTATAATTGGGTCATAAAAAGGGGTAAATTTTTAAAAAAAAATTAATGGAAACATATAAAGATCGTGTCCGGCGTCAGGACGCTTCGTTTGAGCCATTAGCGGCGTCGGTCGGTCCAACGGACTGGTCTGTAGCCATGCACAAGATGCCTAACGGCGAATTTTGCACATGCGCAGCCACGCCGCCTTTGAACCGATTGTAACCAAATTTTGCATGTGGGGTCGGGTGGGCGATGTGATCACTGAATGCCAAGTTTTATGGAAATCGGTTAAGGGGTTTCGCAGTTACAGGACCCCCCCCCCAAACGCCATTTCCTATACTTAACATTCATCGCCCTTACAACAGTGTCAGCACTACTGCGCTGCACTGTGATGGTACACAATAGTTGAACGTAGTATTATACAGTAATGTAATGGCATTGTATTTGCAGATACCATTTTCAAAGTTCTTCCTGGCATCGAAGGGTCGGATACAAGACAAGCAAAATGCAGTCGAGTTGGAAAGAATTTCAACTGTTGCCCTTACACTTGGTGACTGTGCGACCGGACCATTTCAGCTTGAAATTGACTACATTGGACTGTACTACGATGAAACTCATACCCATAAGTTTGAATACGAGATGTATCCAGTGAAAATGACTGCCATTTACTAGACTGTTGCTGGTCCTTTAATGCAAGCCTTGGTTGTTGTTGACTGATTATTATGAATGGGCCCGAGTCTTACTTTTCAGAAAGAAAGATTGTTTATGTTTGTGCATTGTGTCTTTTTAGCAAAATTTTGTGTTTCTGGACGTAAATAGTCCTTAATTATGTGTTTTTTTCAAAATTGTTGAGGCATTTGCTTAATGTGAGTTAAATCTAGGCAGTGGCGTAGCCAGAAATTTCAGTTGGGGGAGGCCTTGTCTCCCTTCCCCTCCCCTCCCTTTCCCAATTTGTCCCTCCCTTCTCTTTTTCTTACCCCCTTTACCCGTTGTCCTCTCCTGTTCCCCTCCCCTCCCTTAGAAGTAGGACCCCCTAAAATCGGGCTAGAGGTCTGGGGGAGCACTGTGAGCTCCCCAGTGGGGCCCAACAAAAATCAAATTTTGTGCATTTTAGCTTTAAAAATGAGATCTGGTAGCGACGATTTTAATTATTTTAAACTGACCAAATTGGCCAATTTTATGCAGTTTAAACGTATGCTTGTTTTGTCTGTAGGATTGGGGAGGGGGCCTAGGCCCCCTTGGCTATGCCACTGAATCTGTCTGCAGAAATTAATGATAATTGATTAATGGTTAATTTTTTTAATTATTCAATTATATTATGATCAAAATTTTAAACTTTTTGCAGCCTAAAATGAGTGATGATAAATGTGTGTAACCTATTTTATGTCATGTAGGACGTATCAATATTTTTACATGTATAGTGTTAGTTTAATAGTCAGTACTTTGTATTTTTCAACTTTTATCAAGTTTGTAAAAGATAACAACAACCACTAGTCTAAAATTCTGCAGTTTTCATGGTCTTTCTTGACTGCAAAAGTTAATCAAATAATTTTTGGAAATTAATCCATTAAAAAATTTTCAATCAGCTGCACCCCTAACTAAATCACATACTTTTTGTTACGTCAATGATTATTCTAATCAGAGCAAAAAAACTTTAAACAGTTTACAAAGCTATGTAAGGGCGATATGAGTCAAAACTCGAAAACGGCAAAAATGGTTTTGGGTCGATATTATCACGCGTTGAATTCCTGACTGGCCCTTACAAGATTAACCATCCTAAGTACTTGAAAAATATTGCTGTATATCCCAGGGATGTGCACGAGATCTTCTGAGCCGAGACCCGAGACCCATGTCTCTGAGACCAAGACAAGACCGAGACGTTGCAGCTTCCGAGATGCTGGCCGAGACATTTTCCGTGACGTATGGGGAAACACATCAACAATGAAAAAAATTATATGGATTAATTAACTCACACCATCGTAAGCGCTTTCCATTTGTGATATTGTGGGTTTTTGCACTTTATTTTGACATTATCGCTGAATAATTAACGGCTTGCACCATAAAGAATTGCAACTGCAGTGCTGTAGACATGAGCCATTATGTTTATCGCAATTTGCAACAACTGAAATTAATAAACTACAGCTGATTATAGCCTTATACGTCGACTAAATTTGGCTGATAGTATTCATTCTGACATCATGCGCTTTGTCTTCATTGCGACTAGATCATTTTGTGACAAAAAACAGACAGCCAGGACATAATTCTGCTTAATGATGAATAAATATATGAAAAACAAAAACACTGTAAACGAATATTTCTAAGCTCCAAATGTCATGCTGTTTAATAGCGCTCTAAATGCAGCTACAGTATGCACGGCGTGCGCCTGCACAAAACGTCTCAACGTGACACAACGGCCCGAGACAAGACCTACTGGACCGAGACCGAGACATGTTGCTCCGAGATGAGACCCGAGACGCATCGGTCCAAGACCGAGACATTGAGGATTTTGTCCGAGACGAGACGTTAGTACGTCTCGAGACCGAGACGTCTTGACAGACCTACTGTTGAAGTTTTTTGCTCTGATTTTTGCTGTTTTCTAGTCGAATTTTGTCCAAATTTTTGGTAGTTGATTTTATTACAATAAATTTATTTACTGTTTTCAGAATACCTCCGGGCGGGTAAAGAAAGTTGGTGCAAGGAAAAAATTATGTGTGATGTTATAATGTCTGCTGCAGCCAATTTTGTCTTTAAATAAGAACTTTTAGTTGTCGTGGCAACAGGTGTTGTCATAGAGAAATTTTAATGACACCATCGGATAGCCTGGGCCCGAAAATAAACGGGTAGGTGCAAATAACCTGTAATTATCTTTTACGGAGACCGAGTTATACCGCTTTGAAATCTACACTGGCTGTAATGCAAAACTTCACAACTTTTGAATGGTTGCTATGGCAACAGGGGTCGTTATGGGGTACATTTAAATGACACCATTAGATTGCCCGACCCCAAAAATAGGGGATAGGTTCAAACAGCGTGCAATTATCTTTTACGGGGACCACGTTATACCGCTTTGAAGTCCCCATAGGCTTTAATGCAAATTTTTACAAAATTGTGGCATAAAAGGGGTAAATTTTAATAATTTCAATTGAAAAGATATAAGGAATGTGTCCGGCGTCAGGCCCCTTCGTTTAAGCCATTAGCAGCGTCGGTAGGTCCAGCCGGCTAGTCTGTAGCCGTGCGCAAGAAAAAGAAAAAAAAATAGATGCCTAATGGCAAATTTCGCACATGTGCAGCCACGCCCCCTTTGAACCGATTGTAACTAAATTTTGCATGTGGGGTCGGGTGGGCGATGTGATTACTGATGCCAAGTTTTATGAAGATCGGTTAAGGGGTTTCAGAGTTACAGGACCCCCCTAAATGCCATTTCCTATACTTAACGTTCATCGCCCTTACAACAGTGTCAGTGATAGCAGTTTTTCCCTTTGAATTCACAAAGGAATATTGGGGGCATAATATGCTCTGACCCTGAGTTTGCAGAATTAACGGTATTTAGTGTGCATTATGCAATTCACCATGTCCACCCATTAATCTGCTTATCCTGCAATTGCCCCCAACACAAGAACACAGAGTGGTATGGCAACAGAGTAAAAGAAATTTTTTTTTCAATAGGCTACTGCAACGAAAAAGTAACTGTAATAACGGTAGTCTGGGGAACACTAAGTTCTCTCAGTGGGGTCCAGGGCAGAGATCCAGCTGCAACTTCTTTTAGAGAATTTTGCACCTGGTGATGCTATTTTGTTTGTTGCATTTTCCCCTGAATTAGCACAGAATTTTTGACTTTTCCAGGTTCAGAAAATTACCTGAGTGTGCCAGGTTTGTGGCGACCCTGTAAGTAATACTCTGTACAGCTAATCTGGCTGGCAGGTGCTGTTAATGTGGCAATGTCAGAGAACTTGACACCACTCTCGTTAAACAAAGCACATATTTAATGGCAATAAGCACATGTACACAATTGTAGCGCATCTGCTGTTATTTAAACTCTGTTACTGAAAACGAAGTTAATCTACAATATTAATAAATATGAATGATAATAAGCATGTGAACAGTGATGAAAAGTTATTCTGCAGGAGGTATAAAGCTATGGGGTAAACGAATGGCAACTGGCCTGAACAATGCATCCTGGAAATTAATACTTGGCTACTGAATTTTTTGTGAACAAATAAGTTACGCAATATACTACAGCAACAAAAACGTTCTGTACTGCTGATTCTAGTCTTTCTTTGCTTTGCACCACTAGCATAGGTAAATACATCGGGACTGCTCTAGTAGTTTCCTGGAGTTCAAATGCTGTCCTGCGGATCAGTACCAAAGCTAGCTAACTCGATACAAAAACTTACAGTACAATATATCATATGCAACAAAGGTGAATTGAAATCAAACACAAAAACAAAAGACCAACAATCTTGCTGACAATTTAGCTAAAGCAGGTACCAATTACACTGTCAGCTACTTCATGCAGAAAGTAGAAATGTACGAAACTCTACGTTACAACGGAATAAAATCATATATAAACAATTACATATACAAAAATAAAAAGATGGATGTTGGAACTTTGAACACCGGCTTGGATTTCATCAACGATACAAACACCAATAAAAACATCTCCCGACATTATGAATAGTAGTGAATTGAAAAAAAGTTAAAAGATTAAACAAATTTTAATAATTTTTGAGAAATTGAATAATCATTTGATGGCCAGTTGTGTCAGGAATGTCCGTGACAAAAATTACTAAAACCTAATAATCCTTTCTCAATTTACAATCAAAAATGTCTGGGATGTTTTTTAAAAGGACACAGCATATATAACTGAGCTGTAGAACACAGTACATTAATGAAACACTAATAGTAGCTAAATGCAAAAAAAAACACATTCTATCAAAAGTGATCAAATGACTGCAGCACAGTCAAGCAAGCATTTTCAAATGGCAATGCAAAGCAACAATCACAATTCCCCAGGTTAACAGCATTAAAAAGGCAAGGTGGGACTGGGAAAAATGAATCCATACTTCAATGATTAATAAGTGGGCTGAAAGTCACTATAATCAATCAATCAAGTTTATTTCAGACAGAAACGTCCATAGAACACAGGTAAAATAATAAAAGCAATAAAAGTGGCAAAAAAGAAAAGCAAAAATAAAACATATACACATCACAGTCCAATTCTTACAAAATATTTAACTACAGCATTATCACTACATAAGAACTGCATATAAAATGAATATTTATAATTATACAA
>Ga0056128_1006820_pt1 | contig 14422 bp, 7 predicted proteins | sample WorMetLIZISLAND2_FD_71113 | JGI IMG/M metagenome (GOLD analysis project Ga0056128, IMG submission 71113) | Marine gutless worms symbiont microbial communities from Max Planck institute for Marine Microbiology, Germany - Olavius geniculatus... ... | reverse complement strand
TGACGAATGTGAGAATAGCAAGATTTAGACAGTGCAGAGATTTGATCCGAGAAAGTGAGGTGTTCGTCAAATATGAAGCCAAGGTTACGAGCAGAGTGAGTAGTGTTGAGAGAAGAGTTAATAACGTTAAATAATAAAGTTCATAACGTTAAAAACTTTGGCCTATTTCTATATAACTGTTATAAACGCTCGATAAAATGCGATGCTTTTTCGTACTTACGTAGCACTATTCACTACGGTAGGCACCGTAGGCTCATACATTGTAGCATCAGAGACACTCACGCAAAACAAAACATTTGGGTAATTTTAAAAAAAATATTTCACAACATTTCCAAAAATGTTTTGCAACATTTTATTGTAGATGGAAATACAGTGTAAAGATGTATACACAGTTAGCGATCAACAGCGAATCGTGAACAGTGGCTTCTATCCCCATATCTGGTGGGCGCAGCTTGCGTCCAGTGAAAAATAGGGGGGAGTTTTGATAAGGTTGCAGATCAAAACTTCCCCCCTATTTTCACTGGGCAAACTACACCCTTAACAAAACTTTCTCCGTAGAGAGGGGAAGAAGCCCAAAATAGAGGGGAAAACTTGAGTCAGAAATTAAGGGGAACCTGAGCCCAAAACTGGAGGGGGGATTGCGCCCGATTTCGATTCCAGATTTGGGGGGATAGAAGCCACTGGTCGTGAACACAAACAAACCTGACTATAGATGAGGTAAACACCGGACGTCTGGATCAGAACCGAGCCGGAGCTCGACTCGTACTGAAACTTATCGGACACGTTCCGAGACCAGCCAGCCTCACGCCAGACGCGGTAGACCAGATGCCGATTTTGATTGTAATCTAAAACGCACGGCGCAGTAGGCCTACAATCAATATTCTCCGCGAGACTCCGTCAGAATACAGAGTAAGGCAACAATGAACGCATTGCCAATGGATTAAGTCGAATAAGAGAACTAAGATTAACGATAGCTTTAGGCTACGTGGTAAGATACGTTTATAAATATTCTGCCACACAGAAGCTAAAGTGAATAGGCCTACTCAACCGTTTCAGTTTCAGCAAATGCGCAATTGAACGTACGGCTATAGACCTGGGTCAGGAATGAAGCCGTTGCTATACCGCTTGCCAAAGTCGACGTCGATCGGCTGACCGTCACTCGGCGTGTCTAAAAACAAGCACAAAAGTAACTTAGTAAAGGCGAAATCGCTCATCGATGCTGCCAGTTGGAGAATCATAAGAATCGTAAGTCGGAAACATTATGTTTCGGCTGGGGGTTCAACCCCTCAAATTTTCCTTTCCCCTGACTGACCAGAAACCCCTCCTTATCTGATACAGTGTGAAACTGGACGCAACAAATGTAATAATTCGTCGCACGGTTTAAGCAGAGGGCACGAAGGTGAGAGACGGACAGACGACAGACAGACAGACAGACCACACAACGCAAAAAGTGTATGAGTAGGCGGAATCGCTTGCGCTACAAGAGTCACGAAATGAATGGACAGTTTAAGCGACAACGAAGTGCGTGCTATTATACTTTCATTAACTGTTGTTGCCACAGTAACGATCGACAACCTCGGTAGCCTATCAGTTAAAGTCAAGAAAAAGTCATCGAAGATAAAGAACATCTCTTGATGTGACTTGTGTTTATAGCGAAAAAGTTTTGGAGATAGCTCTGCTAAACGTGAAGTTCTGCATGGGTGGTTTGTTGTACCGCCAATAACAATTTGGCAACTGGCAGCATCATAATGGAGCGTCAGACAAATTAGAGGTACGTGCATGTAGTCTGTATTTGCGGACAAGGGTGTCAACGGCGTAGATCTCCAAACCCCTTAGGCCTAATCTGGAATATTGTTCTATGCAAAACAGTTCCTGGTGAACAGTTCTGTCTGCGGTAAGACGACGGGTGAGCGTAGAGATCGGCTGGAGGCACGTTGTCTAATGAGGTTTTAGGTAGGACTATATCTTCGCCACCGTCCACACACAAGACCGTATGCAAACAGCTAGCGGTGTTACCGGTTAATGTAATTGGCAAAGACATCGTCAGATGAACAATGCTCTTCAGCTGCGAAGATGGCGATCTCTGCGGAATAAAACAACAAATATAACAGTGGGCTATAAGTCGGCACAATAACGCTATTTTTAATAATAATTATTGACTCAAGTAGGCTTACACAATATACTTTTTTATGTCAAGCTATGTGCTAAATAAAGTTTAAGTTGGTCTATAATAATATAAGAACAATGTTCTAGGTTTCTTACGTCTGACTGGTTAATAGCTGTTGTAGCCATAGCCTACACATTTTCAACACAGTCACGGTTACGCTTGGTATCGTTTCTGCTTTTGCAGCCAACTCACTCTATTCGTCTTGCCCCGTAGCAAATAATATCATAATAATTAAGTTGGCAATAGCAGTTCGTTTGGTTAAACGACTTTGCGCAAGAAAGTAATTAGCTTTACATCTGGTAATAACATCTACGCCAGCGGCACATAAACCGAAGTCCGGCTTGAGTGCCACATCCAGATTTATTGCCAGTCGCGCATCTAATGGGGGTGTTTACACGATTCAGCAAACGTCCAGCAAACTTCCAGCAAATGTATTCAAAATACAAGTGCTAATGCTGGACGTTTGCTGGACGTTTGCTGGATCGTGTAAACACCCTATAAGGAAGGAACACGCGTGCTTACTCCCAGGTGCCATTCCACATCACGCTTTTTCGAAGCATTTTGATCCCATACTGTAATGCACTGCTACTTAAAAACACTTAAAGCGCACTATACCTACTCTTGCATTTTTCTGATAACTATTTATCAATAGCAATGTTATTCTGTCTATACACATTGTCGGTTATCGCACTAATCTGGCCTTCAGTGGTTTCAAATACCAATATACCACGTATAATGGCCTGCGGAAGCTGAACGAAGTTTATACGCCACCAATATAGGCTTAGGGGGAACTATGCATCAACAGTTGTAGCCGTCAGTCAAACTATGAAAAAACATTACCTTAATACTGTCGCTACATTACCTTGTAAAATGCGGAAGTCGCCAAAATTACAGCCATTTACGTCATTTTTTTCTTTATGTCGCATGTCCAAAATTATTAAAATCGGCCAATGTTTCACGAAGCTATTCAAAAAATAAAAGTGGCATATTTTATGACCCACGGTGCTTATTCGAGTTAGGAGCCCGTGCGGAACTGGCAAACGAACAGACGAACATAACCCGTAATGCGGCCTATAAGACGTTCGCGCAATAATACGGATGCAGGCCTACATTTCGCGGGTGTCTGTTGGCGTTTGCATGTCGTCGTGACTGGTCTCGTCTGCGCGATGATGTGGCGGACCTCACAAGTCGTTGACTGCGTGTGGGCGGCACGATGTTTTCATCTTCATAGTTGTTGACGGTTGATCGTCGCCGTCGACTGATGACGTCACTAGATGACGTCACTCGACGCTCATGCTCGCCAACTCGTCGCTCTGATGCTAATGTCATAACATTCCGCCCGCCAAGCTGCTCTGCTTGGGTGGTCCGAGATGCACCGGGATCGGTCTGAACACGCGTGGCAGTGACAGACAGATAACGACGTCGATTAGGCGGCGCCTGCGAACTAAAACAAAATGTCACGTACGAAAACTCGTATACGATTCTGTTTCGGTTTCGTTTCGGTTGTATGATCGCATATAAAGCCGCCGCCGTCAGTGTAACAGATAAAATAATTTTAAAAGTAATACGTAGGCTCCAAAGGATTTCGTTTTTGCCGAAAACTGACGAAAAGATGAAAACTGGCGGTCGTGATAGAAAATATTGATTTTTGGCGAAATTTGACGAAACTTACTAAATTTGGACTTTTTGACAAACGAAAAATTTCATCTTTGGCGGCAAAATCATTTGAAGCTTACTTATCATAACAAGCATTCAATTTTTGACGGCAAAAAAGTGGCGAAATTCGAAATTTGTGTCAAATTTTTTGACGAAGTTTGTAGGCCTACTTTTCGACAAACGAAAAAAAGTGGAAGCCAATAGCTTTAAAACCATTCTGGCAAGACTTCATAGAAACAGTTAACAGCAGTTACAGTTATACACTGCTGAAAAAACCTTATTTTCGAATAACAAAAAAAACGGACAAATTGGCAAAAATTTTCACGAAATTGCACTTTTTTACGAACGCAAAAAAGCATTTTGGCGGCAAAATTCTTTGGAGCCTAGTAATACAGCGTCTGCTGTTCGTGACGCCACGCCGGCAGCTTTCTGTCAGCGATTAAAGACTTATTTGTCTTGCCTTTGACTGATATTACTCAGCAGTGCATTGGCGACATCCTGTGTTAGCTGTGTATCTGTTCTAGAATGAACCAAGCTATTTTTCAAAAAAGCTTCAAGGACAATTTCAAACAGTTTGTGGAATTTTCGTATTTTTAATGAACATTGAACAAAGTTCTCACTGCAGATGCGTTTACCTGCACAGGTGAGGCGGCGACGGGATGCAGGTTGTCGACGATTGGATGACGGCAGCGGCAATCAGTTACCACCTGCGCCAGGTGAGAGTTAATCAGCGTCAGCTCACAGTGCACGTAGGTGGCGACTGCAAGCACTAGGACTATCGGTAGAACGCAGCCGATAATCAGGGCTGCTACCGCCAGACGCCAGTTGATTCGCTGACTTTTGAGGACATCGTCAGGATGATGGTCTGATGCGTTGGGACAGGTCTGCCGCTCTGGACGTTTACCGTCCGCCATTCGTCTCCCGCTTTGAATTGATCAGTTCTCTGTTAGATGAACTTTGACTGTCTACCACGCCAGACCTGTCGCTGCATGCTGATCCAGCCCGACTGCTGTTATAAGGTCGTCATGCGTCAGTGTAGTGTCAAGACATCGCAGCAGATGAATTCAAGACGTAGTGTTGAGATTGCGTACCAGGCCACATCACCTGTCGCTTAATTGGGTCGCGCATATTTGGTGCGTTGCACGAATTCTCGGCACACGAGTAAAGACTAATGTCGTTGTGAGCTTATGTGCGAACGCTCCGCAAAACACTACAGTTCCGTGGGCACTGTGTCAGTAAAAAAGATGCAGACAGGGACAGGTGTGGGCCTAATTTTGTCTATGTCGCACGTGCACATGAACAGCCGTCGCCGCGAATTCAGCGACGAAACAGAAACGAGCAAAAAATATTGCATGCGCAACATGTAAACTACAACGGTTGCAAACAGTCGGACTTCGGTCGTTGACGTGACGACATACTGGCGTGCCGTATATAGAAACTATAGGTTATAGCGCCCAGCTAGCCGCCGGAAATCTGCTATTTTGTTCGACGCTTCTGCTTCGGCTCATCTTTCGACTTTCGATCTGCCCCGCGCATAAACAGCTTAATCTATTGTCAGTAGTTGAAAGTAGTACTTGATTGGCATGCAAAGGTACAAAATAATAAGGTCTAGAATCTAGATGCAGCAGCTGCTGTCGTCGCGATGTGCTGCAGCCGGAACCAGGTTCCTATCCGTATAGCGAGGCGCTAAACGCACACTGAAAACAAGCAAAAAAGGTTGTAAGTCATAGGTCTGTAGCATTGAAATGAGCTAGACGTCAATAAAAAACTACATAACAGAAAAAGATGTCGGCTCCGAGTACCGACATGATATGCGTACGTCCGTCCAGATCCCGAGCGTTTCAGGCGTCAACGGTAAATTAGGTCACTCGTCGCACAAGTCTTGATACGAGGCTGAAAAACACCAAACTCAGTGTTGCTAAATGCACCGCTGGGGAACTTACAACGCTCTCAGACTCCCTTTTTAACGGCGGCTGGGGAGATGGATACCACTGAATTTGACAGAAGAACATAGAGACTTTGGGTGATTAAGTGCTGACAAAGGCCCGGCGTGCTGACTACACCCATCTAAGTAACATACGTCATCAGAGCATGACTCATCATGATCGAGAGAGGACACATATTAAGCTCTGACAATCATGTGTCGTGTAGGCCTCCGGTGTCTAGTGTTGCTAGATGGTGTCATCGTTTAGGCGTATGCAATACATTGCATGCTTAAGAAGTTACGCTTCGCTGACGCCCACAGCCAGCCTGCTAGTAAGCAACAATAATAGGCCTACCAACGTCAGCTGGCGAGGGCACAAACATGGCCACCTTCTGCATGAGAACGCACCGGAAACTTATTACGACCTAATTTGAGGGTTAGCTTCACCTATTTGCGTGTTTCGAACAGACGACTACACTACGCTCTGAACTGGTGAGTTTTTTTGCTTTCGACTGTTAAGTGCTATCGGCTGTAGTCTTCGATATATACAAAAGTAAAGGAATTCTCTGTGACGCAATAAAATTCGAGAAGAAAGATTGACATCCGACCAAAACCCGATTGTCGGATGTACTACTTTACCAGGAAAACGCCGGATTTTTTGAAAAAAGTGTTTTAAATAAGCAAATAAATTAACATTTTTCAGTTTTGCGTAATGAATCGCAAGTTAAGAGGTTAACAAGCCTCACTTCTCGTTAATTATTACTCTCTCCAGTCTCAACTTTGCAGTTAGTCGCCAGCATTGTCAGCCGCGGGCATCTGCGATCTGCAAGCCAGGTCAGGTACAGGTTCCACGGATCAGAATGTCAACCTACGGAAGTCGTTCTTCTGGACATGCCGGTCTATCTGCGGTACTTGGTTGGAAGTCTTCATTTTCCGTGTATGTGGACAGTTGAGCTCTATAGTCAAGATCAGTGGGGTTGGTGCGACCTGGAGGACCGAGGAAGGTTGCTTCTTGGAGTTGACGAGAGATGGACGCCTTGGAAATTTGATAACGGGCGACGTAACATAATTTTAGTCACAGTGCGCCATTCACTAACCAAATTGACCCAACAAAACGCTCGAAGCTGTCTTGTTGAAAAGAAATTGTTGTCCTCTGCAATGTTTCACTAGTTGATTTGTATTAAACTTATTGGGTGCTAGCTGACTGACATGTCTCACGTCGACCGGACGAATGTTGTGCAACCCAGTGCGTTCGCTATACGCTTCAAGTGGTGATAACAATGGAGGCTGCTGACCCCGAAGTAGGTCTGAAGACATTTCAATATTTAGTGAGTGACCCTCTGTAGAGTGTCAAGGCCAGTGATAATGCGATGTCTGGCCGACGACTGCGCGCTGGGTCTCCTAACCAATACACGCACCTGCGGTATACAAGTAGAGTAGCTGTCTATTTACATCAGAGCCTTTAACTTCTCTTTAATATCGCACAGTCAGACATTGCTACAGTGTACTGTATGCAGTGATCCTGATTTTGACGCGCTACAGCTATGATTTAGAGCGTCTTTGGCTCGATGTGTCGTCTGTCTGTCCGTCTGTCGCGGATGTATTGTGGCTAAACGGTAAGTCGTAGGGGGTCGGCGCTGGCACCGTCAGATAGGGCGCTGGCGACTTCCTACAGGTTGTCAATAGTAACCATGTCTCCATTTGCAACAGTTTGGTCGCAGTTTTTAATGGAAAGTTTCAAGCTATAAGTGGCCGTATCTCGGAAACGGTGAGAGATAGTACTTAGGTTACTATTAATCATATAGGAAGTGGCATAAGCTCTTTCAGAGGAGGTGAAAATCATCGACCTTGGATGACCTTGTACACTTTACGTCAGTACTGCAACAGGAACTGCATAGGCTGTAGCGCGTCTTTCCTAACTACAGCTGGGCTGGGCTTTCTTGTCTCAAAACCGGTTGCAAGACTTTGCATGGGCCAAGTCTTGCAAAGTACGTACTTTATCTGTAAAGTAACTTGTGTAGGTCTAAATTATGTTTTTTTTTCTTGCAGGCTTGCACATACTCTGCATGTAGTGGCGATTACTAACTAGTAACTACTTTCCAAATAAAAGTAGTTAGCAACGAGTTATAAATACTTTTAAAATAGTAGTTGTAAAGCACGCAATGACGAACTAAAGAACTACACCAATGAAAAAAACCGAATTGACTTGCTAGAACTTAAACTCTGTTACAGCTGTAGGCCTACCGGTTAAAGTTTAGTGGAACACAATTCTCTCATGTCGGCGTTAGCGGAAAAGCCTTCCTTAATCTTATATGAAACTAGAAAAGTATATCGGCCCAGTGGCGACATCGTCCGGCCGTCCTTAAAATACTATCAGCTCTAGCCTTCAATTCAATGTAGGAAAGCAACGACGTTATCCGTGCTTTAATATGATATTAACTTAGCTTTGGCCTTTCGAACGGGAAATATGCACACCGGTTAAACTTAGGCCTATTTGTGGCCTGCGAAGTTCAAGTTTCACACCAATTCATTTTTTTCTGCGCTTTTGTATATTTTTGAGTAAAGAGCCCGTACGCGGCAGACGGATGGACAGACAGACGGATGGCGACAGGCAAGATCCGTGATGCGGCCTATTAAGACGGCCGCATAATAAAAGCGCAACGGAATGCGGAACGTTCGTTTTTTTTCTTTCGAAACGATCTGAACGGCTTATATTAGATAGGTTAATGCAAAGGCTTAATTCTTCCGGGTTTATACAAAAGTTGTGTAAAGCCGGAGGCGTAGAGCCAGTGCCTTGGTGACTCATACATGTAGGCCGCTACGTGTACATTCAAATTCATGCACTGCATAGCTGGGTCGCAGAACGCTTTTGCTATAGGCTTACGTACAAGTATCGATGATTGCTAGTTTTCAATCAATTTTTTGCTGCAATGTCGTCAATTTTCTCACAGCAGCATGCAATTGTGACTGGGAAGGACTATAGTGCATGGTTAAACGCGTTGGCCTCGATCAACGAAGATGCTCTGTGCCAGGCCTGATTACTGCTGGGATGGGTGACTGTCTGCTGAGCCATAAACCACCTCGGTATATAACCATTGAACCGCGAATGTTAACTCAGTTGTCTGTTCCTGTGGGGCAAGTAAATCGAGTGCTGACATGCCGGCTGGGGTTAGGCCGTTAAAGCGCGGCACATTCACCTGACTATCAGGTAGCAGGCGTAACACTTGAATGATCCCATGTGGCAGGTGACGTACCGACGTCCCGTACCTATGAAATGGGTTTCCATGAAAAATTTAGGGACGAAATCGAAATTTTGAGCACATTCGCCACTTTCGGTCCCAACCTTTTAACCCACGACGCCACTGCGAGCCAGTCAGTAAAAATAAGCAGGCCCGTCGAGAGAGTGGGGTAAGGAATAAGCTACCCCGAGCCCCGCGACGGTTTGGGGGCCCCGCCGTCGCTTAGAATTATAAAGTAAAAAAGGTGTCAATTTGTACAGCTCATCTCGCGTACAACGCCTCTAATGCGCTTTTCGTCACTAACCCGAGCCGTCAGCCGCACGGCCACCACGTGCAGCCTGCAGACACGGGCTAACGCAGCGGCCGGCTAGGCAGCCCCAGTCAGCTGTACTAAGGTCACCACCTTCCGTAACCCATATAAATGAGTTACTGCTCATTTTACCGTCTCACGGAGGGTAGAAGGCTGAGTCGACCTAGCTGGCAGGCTTCGCACCGAGATGGTTTACCTGCCCGCAGATGAAGATGTTGATGTATTTCTGTGGAACACCGTATACAACCTGACAATCTCCCACAACGACTACCTGTGGATACTGTCAAATGTTTTTATTTTAAGTCTATAAAATTTATGTTCAGTGGTCTCTGAAATTCAATGCACTGTTCGGTGATATTGCGTAGAGTGAAAAACTGCTCCGTAGCCTACATGAATGGCCGCGTCAAAATCCAGCCTGTTCATCACGAAGTGATTCGTCCGCTGCGTCACGTACGTAAGCTGTTGAGCATCACTGTACGCAGGACTTTACCTGGGACAGATAGCAATGTTATGGTACGCCAGTTGTTGCATTCGCTAGGATCTCCCTTTTTGGCAGATTGTTCCATTTGTCCATTCATCTGGCACAAATTCGCCTTTTCAGCAAGTGTTCATAAAGTTCATAATTATCGCCTTTATTGTTTTCTCTTCTGTTATGAATAATTATTTTGACTTTAATTGGTTTTGGTTAGATAAAAACTTTACGGAGCGCAGAAAGCAACAGCAGTTGCTAATAAATAAAATAAGTTTTTGTTGTTGTTCTGGCTAGTGGCTATATTATTGTACCCAGTTTACACGATAAGGCAAACATGAAGCAAACTTAGAGCACACGTCGTGCACGTGTATCACAGGCTGAACGGTAGTTCAAGCCCTGTGTTAACGGCGATCTTCTCTTTCCTATGGGGAAACCAAAAATTCGACCCCTCACAGAATGAAAACCCCTGATCGGATTGAGATAAAATTTGGCGCGGTTGATTATGTCGGCGAGGGGACTCGTCAAGCAAAATTTTAAACAAATCCCTCCAAGGGGGGCTTCTCGGCAAATGGGTTAAATATACGCATTTTTTTTATTTACATATGCCTTTTTTTCAACGCACCCACAGATCAGATCTCTTAAGGGATTTTTACGCTTAATACGTCAAACGACGCGGTTCTGCACAAAAAAGTGCCTTTTTTGGGTTAAAAAATTAAAATTTAATATTTAACGTATTTATTCGTAAAAATCAAAAAATTACAGTGGCGCCTATGGTGAAAATTAAACAATTCTTTAAACGGTCATAACTTTGGCTGTGTATAAGATAGAGTCGTAATTTTTGGTTCTAGGTATGGTTTTTGGGCATGGCCAATTTAATGGTGTTATTCAATTTTACCCTGGACCCTCCCTGGTTGCCATGGCAATGAAATTTGGGACAAAATTGGCTATACTCTGTCTGTGTAAAAGATATCTGCGAGATTTTTGTGTCTATAGGGGGTTTTAGGGGATGGGCCATTGAATGTTGCCACTCGCATTTCCCCGACCGACCTCACGGCAACGAAATTTGGGACAAAATTGGCTATAACTCGGGTGTAAGAAATATCTGCGAGATGTTTGCGTCTATAGGGGCGTTTTCGGGTATAGGCCAATGCTGCCAATCGAATTTTACCCCGACTGACTCTCGTCGCAATAGGAACTAAATTTGGTACAAAATGGGTTAGGCTATAACTCGACATATGTACGAGATATCTCCTACATTCTTGAATTTAACAAAGAGTTTTGACGGTGGAGCAAGTAAATAATTTTAGCGTTCGCGACACAAGTCGCGAACTTGTCCCGGACTTGGTAACAAAGTCGGCGTAATGGAATTTGGGCTTAAATGGCGATAAACGCGTTTGTGTCCATCCACTATACTAGACTGGTAGTGTAAGTAATCGAGTTAAGTAAGTCAATAGGTAGGGCCTAAATAAATATGTAAATAAGTATGTAAGCGTAGTAGTCTGCATAAGCGTCGAAGCGATAATGTTAAGCTCTTGTTTACGCATTGTTTTGAAACATATTTTGTGTTTTATTTGACACACAGCAGCTAAGAGGTAGAGTTCTGAAGGCGGCTATAGCAAAGACTGTTAGTACATTAACATGAACATTATTACGCTGAACCCTAAATTTTCACAAGCTGTTTTAGGCTAAGTATTATAATGTCAGACGAAATCCGCAGTAGGCAGAAGAAGTCGTCACACCGATGCATCAGCTTTTGCTTTGTATATAAGATCGACCAGCGGAAACGGAACGTCTAAAACACAGAAAAATTCGTCACTGAAATGTTGTGTTAATACGACTTGAGCCGTAGTTAAACAATAAATATAACTGTTAAAGATAAATGAAAATATATTAAATTATTCAGTAAATATTTGTGGCTGCTGCAGTGTGACACAGAAAGCACTGCGGACCTATAAAAAGTTTTCTTACAATTATTGCAAAGGTTTGCTTATGTTTAACCCGTCAGAGACTAAAATATCTGGATAGTTTGTGTGCACAAACTGCACCTTGAGAATATAACGTAAGCTCATCATTCTGGCATCGCATGATCGCAAATGTCGTTAACGACGACAAAACACAATAATAACAACAAGAAAGTCAAACGTTAGCAAACAGTTTAAAACAGTGCTACATCGTTAGACATTTTAGCGAATACAAAAAAATTCATGTCCAGAAAAACTGTTTGCTGCTGCAAAGCTGCATTACGGTAATTAATTAACTTTATTGTGGTTTCACTAAAGCCACTGCTTTTTAAGAAGTGTCAAGTTTTTTTTACTTATTTGTTGATTAACTTTAAATAACATTTTGGGTGTTGGTTTGTACAAATTAAATTGTTTTGCAAAATATTCATAAAACATTATATATTTTTAATCTTAAAATCATGCAGGTAATTTCGATGGGAGTGTTTTTTAAACAATGATAAAAACAGCAATAGCAATTTTGAGCTTATCACAAAGGAAACAGGGAAACAGCATACACTATACAATGTGTTCCAAAACACTATTATTTTCTGAATAGCTCTGTCAGTCACTAACCAATTTTAATAATTTTTTGGCGTGCAACATCAAAAAACTGTCGTAAACAACTATAGTTATGACCACTTTATCTTAATGTTGTTGCTTGTAAAATGCAGAAGTTGTAGTTTGGCCGTTTAGAACAATGAATTCATACTGGATAGCGCATGCGTCGGCTCAGAAACTCACTGAGACCACAAAATCATTCAGAATGTGTTACTTTTTCTAAACATTAATTGTATTCAGTTTAAGATCGTGCGTCGACGAACTGAAATGACGCATCAACAGCGAGTGAGCTGCTCTGAGTCACGTGATCATTAAATGTGCTGTTGGCGAGTGGCTTCAACGTCCACAACGTCCAATAAGGAGGACATTTTGAGCATATGTTGTAATAACATGATGCGATGTAATACATATGACTTTTTGAGAGACAGTAATTGCCAGTCGTGTTTATTGCTATTCGGTTGATCATTTTTGAGCCGTCGCATGCGCTAACCAGTATGACTTCATTGTAGTAAACGGCCAAACGACGACTTCTGCATTTCATAAAGTAGTGTAGTGACAGTATTAGGGTAAAATAAACAAAAACTATATAGTCATTTGCGTCTAGTTTTTTTTGATGTTGCATGCCAAAAAAATTGTGGTCAGTTATTTTTCTGAGCTATTCACAAAACACAGTGTGTGTAACTACTCTTATGCTTTGCATTAATTGGTTAATTATTGCCTTTAAATGTCCTTTTTTGATAAAACAGAACGCAACATTAGCATGCTCTCATTAACATAACAAATTGTTGTTTAAATAAAAAGTGGCTTTCAAAAACATCATCAATAACAGTTACTGTGGTAGGCCTAAACTAAAACTAATATTAATGTAACTTAGTATTCAGTATTTTGAAGTTAATTAAAAGGAGCATGCAAAATTTGGCCTAAAAGCATGAACCACGAATAAAAAAATAGAATTTTGAAAAAGTGTTGTTTTTAAATACCAGTACAAAAAGCTCTTTATAAATGCACGCTATTGACGTCATTGCCACGTCATTTTTTCAAATAATAATAGACAGTGGTTTTAGCAATAGAGCTAAAATAGTCATAGGCTAATTTAAGTTTTGCGTTAAGAAAAAATGTGTCTGAACAGAGAATAATCCGCGTCATTTTTATATAAGTTGTTCACGAAATTTCATCGCATCGGTTTTGTGGTTTGGAAAGTAACAGTGGTAAAAAGCACAAGATGTGAAATGCTCAAAACGCTGATTCAGCCGAGAATCTGGTAGGCCCCTATTAGGCCTAAGTAAAAAAAATGCTCTGGCACTCACGAACAATTTGTTAGTTTTAAGAAATAGCAATTCCCCCAAACGTCAGCGCACAGAATTGAAAATTTTTTGTTGTAAACCTCATATTTTAGTGATTTACTTTAAATGTTAATAAAATTGACATTGATGTTTTTTTTAAAATTATGCCGTTTTACTGGCTTGATTTGCAGTTAATATGTTCTTAAAATTTAGACAAAATTATAAGTCTTGTTGAATGGTAGCTATTTGTGTTGGTGCCACTTTTTGTTGGGACACTGTATAGTATGTGCAGTGTTCTAAAGACAGCACAGTTGTCAAATTGCAATATTCGTTTGCAGATTTGCAGATTCCTTAATTTTCGACGTATTATTTAACCATAACTTTGCAATTGCTTAAATTTTTGGCAAAAATCCTATCACATTTCAAAGACGACTCGTCGTTAACTCGATACACGTGTCAATAAAAATATCTAAAATCAGTCGATATTTGACAATGTGATAAAATCATGCAATTTGGTGTTTTTTACAAACCATTTCGCCTTACACAGTTTGCCAATTTCACATTGGAGAAATTGATTACGTATGAATGTAAAAAACTTTGTGTGAATCATCGGGGCGACTGAAAACGCGAGACCTGACATCGCGAGACTGGACAACGCGAGACCATGTAGCAAGGGTGGACATCGCGAGACTTGTTTCAATGTTCGAGTATCTGCTCAGTAATAAGGTTTTTTTTGTTACTGTAAAGTTATACGAACTGTAGGTATCAGTTTGTCTTAATTGTCTTAGTCATCTGTGTATTACTGTATACCGT
>Ga0056128_1006819_pt1 | contig 14422 bp, 7 predicted proteins | sample WorMetLIZISLAND2_FD_71113 | JGI IMG/M metagenome (GOLD analysis project Ga0056128, IMG submission 71113) | Marine gutless worms symbiont microbial communities from Max Planck institute for Marine Microbiology, Germany - Olavius geniculatus... ... | reverse complement strand
CACCATTCGATGACACATAGTCTCATTAATAAGTGTGCCAAAAATTATTATAATCGGACATTCATTGTTCAAGTTATTGCAAAAAATGTAGTCACATGCTTTTTTTGAGACACAGTGTAGATTATCTGTTTAATTAATATTGCTATGTAGCATTTTGAACACTGCACAGAGGCCCTTTTGAAATATTTTGTGCTTTTATTCTCGGTGTGTTTGATTTCGTTTGATAGAACATATGTCTGAGGCATCATGTTCATTTAAGGTGCAGAGTGCAGTGACTAGAACTTTTGATCGTTATTGTTAATATATAGTAGACAATATGGTCATTGAAATGTTGTTTTGCAGACTGGAGCAGGCGCAGACTGCTCAGCGGATGGTAGCAGATGATAAACAAGACTTAGAAAGACAACTACAGGACATCGGACAGGCTAAGGTTGATCTATTTGACGTTCCTTACACTATCACTGACAAATGGCATTTATTAGCCTGTCATAAGCACTGAAGTTTAAGCACAGGTTACATAAGTGATAAGTTTTGCATTAAATGACTGCATTCAGTACAGAGTTGCAAACAGTGCCACATTAAGCAGTTGATGGTTGGCAGCTGTGGTATAAGGATTACTTACTGCCTCTCAGTGTCTTATGGTCAACATGATGAATTATTCTCCAATAGCTCCTTCATTCAGATTCGGTGGTCTGCCAGTTTGAAGCCACTTTTCTACGCTTTGTCAACATTTCCATCACTTAAGAAACTTCTGTACACAAGCCTGTCTTACGTTTAATGTATTCAAAATGAATCCTTTGTTAGAATTACTATTACTGAATTTTGTAATAATTTTCTTTTGCTCCCTTGTCAATTCTTTGCCTGTTGTATCATTTCAATCGCTTTGTTTGTCAATATTTTTGATTAAAATGACGTCACGAATGATGCAACGCATTTTACATAGATAAAACTACATGACCATAGATATAAATCGGCTAGAGATGTGTTAAAGTTCGAAATTTTACTTATTTCATTTGCGGTGCGTGTCACGACTTTCTGGCATCGTCATCGCATTATGACACACTTTTGGCCACCCGCTGTACCTTTGAGGGATGGAAGGCTTAGTTGACTTTGGTGTTAGTTATGTGCCAAGATGGTTTGCACGTCCACATAGTCACCCATCCAAGTAGTAACAACTTGATAGCGACCCTCTTGGGAATAGAACCCACCTCGCAATCGTAATTCCAACGCCCAATCTGTTAAGCCACCATAATAATATAGTCTGTGTCACTAGTGCTTATGACGCTGTCATTGTAAAGGCGGAAGCGGAGCGACTTCGGCAGCAGCGTGAGATGCAGCATGAAGAAGAGTTTTCACAGCTTAAACTGGCTGAGGAAGAACTGGTTCAGGTTCGCACTTCACACTGCTGCTGTACCGCTTGGCTTGTGTGTTGTGTCACTTTATAAAACCTGATTGGATTAAACTTGTTTTTTTTCGTGTATCTTGTACTTTCACAGTGGTCTACCGTTGAATAACTGATATATGAAGCATTTATTGCTTATTAAGTTAGTGGAATGTTCATTATTTAGTAAAGTATGTTGGCCCAGTGTTGACATTAGGCATCTGTTTGCATATTACATTCAGCACTTACTTATTTTGAATTTTTTATTGAAAGTCACAGTGCATACTGCATATTGCATGTGCATCGTTTTCTGGATGTCTTTGTTGCCTAGTGACCTTTATTGTTTACCAGTTATGCTTGCCAGGTGAATGATTTACAGCGATTTTGGTTTTTTACTTGGTTTTTGTCTTGTTTTCATCACTTAAGAGCTTGTACAAGACAGACAGGCAGACAGATGAGGGATGGAGATGCAGATGGGTGGTCAAGATTTGTATTGCGGCTTATTGACACAGCTGTGATGTTGTGATGCCGTAGTGAATGACAGTGTTTGTTCACACTCACATGTATGACCAGGGATGTAAGCTATGAAAATGTCTGATGTGTGCCACTGCACAAGATGTAGTGGTAGAAAAATACTTTTATACAGTATGTAGAAGTTGTACTTTAGTTTGTCCACTGTGTACATGTGTAGGTTCGTCGAGCACTGTGTGAGGCTGAGCGTCAGCTGGAGATGCGCCAGCAGATGCCATTTGCCGACCTGCAGCAGTGGCTGCAACTCACCTACGAGGTTGAGACCAAGTACTTTGAGGAGAGACGAATCTCAGCCGAGAAACAACTCATCAATGCCAAAGACATGGTAAACAGAACACAGTATGTTGTTGTCTTGGTCTTATGCCACTCTTATGCCACTCTGTTGTTGTGGTGGTCTGGACTGAGGAATCCATCGATGGAATTGTATGTTGTAAAGTAGACTGTTATGTCTTAGTGATTGCTATCACTGTTGAAAGCCCATATTACCTTATCTTGATTATTTCGGACTTTTGCTCGTTCTGAGCTTGACAACCATTTTGTTCACTGAGCAGCTAAGTCTTGTTGTATTGCATTTCTTGCATACTCATTTTGTAAGTTCATAAGTTGATATCATGCACCTTTGCATGCTGTGTCACGTTGTTTAGTGTGAAAAGATTCGGAAGCAGAAGGGAAAGTTTCTAGGATCGTTTCGTGTGGCTCACACAACGTCACTGGATGAAACAGACAACAAAATCATGAGTGTCAGGTGCTTGATAAGTGTGTTTATATCTGTCTCTGTGCACATTTTTTCTACAAGGTCATTCCAAAAATAAGTTCACAAAATGGCGCTATTCCTTTGATTCTGAAAATAGAAATAATCTGAAATATGGACTTCGTAGGGAATTTAATGCTGCACATCCGCAGAAATTTTTTGGATTATGACGTCATTTATTTGTGATGTCATCTGCTAATAGAACACAGTGTATTTGTGTATTATTTTTCCTGTCAGTAATGTTTTCACAACAGCATGGAAAAGAAAAAAACGAATAAACTTAACAAGTTAAAGGTCCTTGGACACCAAAATTAACTTACCATTTTCTTAATACAGCACAATTTTCTGAGAATTTTGTCAGTAATATTGGCTCCCAGCTCCTCTAGGCAACACGAAGAAACTTACCTTTGAAATCGACGATCTACGAAAATGCCGTAGAAAACGAGATGCCATGTTAACAGGCAGATGACGTCATTGCGTGTAGCCGTGTACTCAAAGTCAACGTAAAATATGCTCAGAAACACAAGCATTATAAAATCACATTGTCTACCTATGTACTGCTGCAGTTGTCATGCGACACAGTATTTTTGCCATTAAAAATATTATAATTGATTGGTAAACACTGACTGGGTCATGCGGTGGTATCACTTCCGGCCACTTTCAAGATTAGGATTTTTAGCATAACGTAACGCCATTTTTCGTTATATTGAGGCATTAATTTCATACGTTTATAAAGTTCAAATCATCATATTATATAGGCAATGTGAAATGTTTAATTGAGGTCTACATAAACTTTTGCAAGTGAGTTTGACTGCGGCCATGGATCTTTAAATGCTAAACATTAGTGCTTCATTTTTCAACACATCGTGTGAGTTTGTTCAAACATTTGTCCCATCTGTCAACAAGCTTCTGAATACTCGATGCAAAGAACGATGCTGGCTGCTGTCCAAGTCACTAACGAACGATCGATTGCACTTTGGTAACTGATGCAAATTTCTTCCTATCTAGCATTGTTTTACATTAAATATGTACTGTTTGCATTGTAAAATACTTGTTGCCATATGCTGGATGCATTTCAGAGTGAATCTCATTTGCATTACGTTTTTTTGCCCACAAAACAAACACAATAGCTTGCTGTTCATGATAGGACAATTTCAGTGGAAACATTGCCTCATTTAATGTTTATAAATAATGTCACAGAGGCGTCATTATAATAATTCAACTCACATCTGGTATTTAGAATTAAATTACTTACAAAAAAGTATTTTTTTGGATTTTTCTTATTTTTAAGAATTATTGGTATGGTGCCATTTTGTGAACTTATTTATGGAACAACCGTCGTATGTCTGCTTTATTGTCACTGTGTCTGTCGTTTTTATTTGCTGCATCCAATAAGTGCCGTTCTCTGCTCTATTAGTGTGCTGCAGCATAACACATTTATATATCTATCAGCCTACTGTACTGTGATGTTCTAAGATAGTGTAGCAGTCATTGGGTGAATTAAGATGTATAGATTACGGAAGAGTGTTAAACTTGGATGCAGAGTAACATTGGAAGGAGGTAGTTTAGTTTAGTTAAGCTAGTTCACAATTAATGGGAAAAATATTGAATGATGATGATGAGAGTTAATTAGTAGTTAATTCTTGGATGGATCTGGTACTGGCTTATGTGGCTTTTTCTGAAGTAATTTCAAGTTGTTGTTTACTTTGTAAAAACCAGCAATCTCAGCACAATTAGTATGACAATTTTTGTTGATGCATGATGATCCATGTGTGTGACGTTAAGAGGCTTGTGCACTGATAATGATGGCGTGGTAATGATGCCGGTAACAGGGCAGCGCTGGAAGACATAAAAGTCGAGCTTCAGGAACGAACGCAGCGCTGGAAGAAGATTGAGAAGATCTGTGGCTTTAACATCATCACAAACCCTGGCATTCCTTACCTGGACTCACTGCTTCGTGGCTCTTCTGTTGCACTGGTTTCAGGTTAGCAGTCCTCTTTCACACATTTATTACACACAGTCGATTTGTCTTCAGCTAGCCCACTTTTCCAGCATTACTCCACTTTAGTTTGGCCCACAAAAATAGACTTTTAGTTATTATTTTGGCAGAAGATTTAGAGCCTGTGTATCCTTTTTGTCCCCCCAGCAGCAACTTTAGATCACTGAAGGAGGACACATATTGACATATTTATCGTTTTTTTTACTTATTTCCCATTATGTAAAGGTAAAGCTGTGGGCACATGCTGTATACTGATTACACCAGCGATGTCATATTGCTGCTCGTATGAGTCAGACTTGTGATCAGAAGCGCTTTACAATCTTGGAACTGGCAGGTGATTGGTATGAGCTAATGATACTGCAGTGTACTATGCAGCCATCCATTACTCGCATCAGTGAACATTTGGACCTGCAGTGCAGTCAGCGGACATACCACCATCCCTACAGCCACACTAGGCATTTACCCGATAGCCCACCATGAACTGCTACTCATTTCCCGTTCTGCTGAGGGTAGTAGGTTTGCAACTGTCTGATGGTGAAATTCAAATTGCAGTTTGAAAGTTGTGAGTTTGATAATTGCAGGTAATTCAATGCATCGCAGCCGAAGCCAGAACAAGTTTCTCAACAGTGACGACAATGATGATGATGAAATCGCTTCAGCTATGATGCCACATAGTGAGTCGTTGTTCTATGATGCTTTTAAGTTTCTTGTTTGGGAGATCGGACTATACTATTTTAGTGATATTGTTTGACGTCTCTAGGGACACATTTGATTTGTTGTATTCTACCATCTATGTGTATTTCTATGATGTGTAATTTTATCATCAAATACATGATCACTAATTCCAAAAATTCGGATGTGTTGTGATTGACAATGATACATATTCTTTTACTGCTGTGTAATGCAATTGCTTTAGTGAACAGTTCAGTTGCTGTGCTTAAAAAAATGGTCCCAAGTTAGTCATCTGTGTTAAGTCATGACTAATTACTATTGATTCTGGCGGCTTAGTCGTATCGACTTGTGTGATAGGAAACGTTGATCAGTTTAGCATATTGGATTAAAGTGCAGAACTAGTCTGTTAGAAGTCTATTAAGGGAAAGATTGTTGAAAAATGAAGAGTAACAGAGAAAAAAACATTTTGAAAAGTTGAGCACAACAAAGGCAAGCAGCAACGTGAGGATGGAATCCTAGTTTTCGAACATAAGGGTAAACAAAGTATTTGCTAATGAATTATGTGGCATTTAAGTTTTAATGCAAATTTTAGGTAATATTTTCAGCACCGAATGTTTGCAGCAAGGAAGAACGTTGTCAGGACAACTACATTCCTTGGTGATAGAGCAGCGATGAGAGACCATAGACCTCGTATCAATAATTCACTTGTATTGCTGCATATAGCTTGACATGTAGTTGAAGAGTATGGCCTGTGCTGAGCACGTAGTACAAGCTTGCAGGCTTGGACATAAGAGATGAGTGATGTCGGTATGCTTGTCTACTGTTTGTCTCAGTTATGTGTAGTTTGCATTGTGTGTGTACATATGCTAAGAAATGGATTTTATTTTGGCTTGTAGCATGTGCATCTTCTGTCGTATATTAGGAGTTAGTGTTGCAGTTTTGGTCGTGTAAATTTTCGAAACAGACCAGGAGGGCTTTTTCATTAGCCTTGTGCTTTTAGTGTCAGCGTAAAACTTACCCCTAATTGTTGGCAAATGTATTGTTTCTGATGCTAGCCATGTGGACCATAATTATTTTAGCATTGACATTGCTGTAAATATTATGTTATTTCAGCAAATATTTTGGCATTTTTGGCATTTTGGCTTACTTGGTAACATTATTGGTCTCATCAGTGAAGTTAATCGATGGTGGTCCTGCTCAGCACTTGGGTGGGTGGCCATCAGCAGCCACCCACCCAGATTAATTCAGCCCAGCCATCCTTCCGTGGATAGGCACAATGAGAGCTGGGACGTAAACAGGCACACTGCTCTATGCACTGCCCATAGTCTTTAAGTTACAGTATTAGCTGGAGAAACGAAAATGAAAGACTTTGTGGCTGGGGAAGGACTCTTTATGTTTTTATAAACAACATTCTGATGTTAGCTGGACTGAATGTAATAAGTTTGTATATGTCAGTAAGTTTGTCTGTGTTTTGGTGTTTTCATTCCTTGCTTCTCATGGACATAAAGGACTTGCTTTTTCATCCAAAGTCGGTAACCAGTCTTCCTGTGTTCCTGATTTTAAGTCCATGTCAGGTAGGATGTGCTTGCATTATGTGCTTTCGGTGTTGTTTTCAAGCGTTTTGCATAGAGCTGTCAAATTAACTCGTTAACTTAACCCGTTAACATGTTAATAAATTAAAGAGTGTTAAAAAAATTAACGCACATATGTAAATTTTAGAGCTGCCAAATTAACGGATTTATGCGCATTAAAAAAATTAATGCGCATTAAAAAAATTAACGTACATACGTAAATTTATGTTAGTTTACTAAATTCCGTGAAGCAAAAGTTTCAATATTCCGTTAAGCTGCGGTTATTTGACAATCGAATGAACTCAAGTAACTACACTGTAGTTGCCATTCCATCACTACTGTAAATAAATAATTATTCCAACGACAGGCTAATAGATTTTTATGTTAGCTGTGACAGCAGTTATTGTTGATTATATGTCTAAAATGTGTTTATAACTTTCTATATTTTACAGGCGGGCCCCCCAAATGTTGCGGGGCCCTGGGTAACTTACCCCCCCTACTCTCACTGTCGATGGGTGCATTAATGATGCATTAATTAATGCATTAAAAAAGTTAATGCAGTGCGTTAATGCATTTCAAAAATTAATACTTTGACAACTCTAGTATATTTACTAAATACTGTGAAGCAGGAGTTCCAATACTCCATTAAACCACGGTTATTTGACAATCGAATAATATTCACGTAATTAGAAATTGTTTTGTGGTCGTTCCATATTGTCATGGTCCTGCGGCACAGGCACGACTTCATGAACCTCGTTCTTGTCATTCTCTCGATGTAGTCTACCTACAATATCGGCAATATTAATGACGCGTTACTAACGTGTTAACGCATGCGTTAAAAAATTAACGCAATGCGTTAGTGTGTTTAAAAAATTAACGCTTTGACAGCTCTAGTTTTGCATCATTATTTTATATTTCAGTAACAATTGTGCATGCTTCACACAAGATTGTATATTAAATGCAGTTATGTTAGTGGTTACTGGAGAGATATTTGTGTAATGTATGTGTTCGTTTATATGATGATCAGCTGTGGACACTTCTGTTTTATTAGTCTACAGCATTTGAATAACAAATTAGTTGCTATACCATACCTATTTGTGCGTGTAAACCACCTTGTCTGTATGTTAATAGTACGAGAATATGGGATGCAGCATTATGGTCAATTGGTTATTTATAATGTTATTTGGCTGTAGTTCAGAGTTTGGCTCAGTGGTTACACGGTGGTTTCAATCAATGGAATTTCTCTAATTGGGCATGATTAGTACTTAGATGGGTGACTGGATCTGTGAATTGGTTTTTGACCATTCCAACTCAGTTTGGCCATGCCTTCATGGGTAGGTATGACAAATAATACTAGCGATAGCTGTGGCCATTATTAATGAAGAAATTACGAGTTCTGTATAATAGTAACAAGAAAGAAGGTTTTGTTACCGAATTTGTTGGTTTGCTGACTTGGTTATAGGTGCTAGCTGGTAATGGAGCCAGCCATCTGGCTAACTTAGATTTTATAATAGAATAATTGGATTTATACCCTTGATAGCTTAAAACATTCCATAGAGGATGAGCTTTCATGCAATGGACTTTAATCTGGGCAGAAATCTTACTTTTTAAATAGTGTTAATATTGGCCAATGTATGCATGTTTGTTGAATGCGTCAGCCCTATTTCATTGTATTTATTGTTCGGTAGATCTGTTTTACTGCATCATTAACAAGTATTTCTCAGTAGTTCTGTGCCGTAGCTTTGTAGCATAACCTGTCAATATTCGCTGATGTCCATTGCTGTGAATACATTTTTGCATGATACCAATGTAGCTCTCAGCTTTGTGTTTGCTGAAATTGTCTCTCTACTCAACAAGGAAGATATATTGATAGTTGTTAGTTGGTTAGAACTCAGTCAAGTTATTGCTTTAAAGCCTGATAATGTTTGTCGTATAAACTGATGTTAGTTAACGTTGCATTCTGTTTACACAAACTTGAACATTTTGTGCTTTTCTGATAATGAATCTGATTGCATGAAGTCTGCAGTTATTTGAGATAAACAACAATTTGTATGTAGCTATTGATGCTCTATTAACTAGATTTGTGCTGAAGATGAGTCGCCAGTAATGCGCTATAGCATTGAGTGAAGTTGTAAATGTTGGCTGATGAGGTGTTATGCCAACGATTTTCTTTTTTTGTGTTTTTTTTATTTAAGTTTATTCTAGTTTTGGGTATTATTATTTTCTTCTTCTTAGTTTTTTTGTCTCAGGCTTCTGTCTTTTTATATAGCTCTTATATCTGTTTTTGGATTTTTAAAATTATATTTTATATAGCAGTACTTTTCTTGTGTGTGGATTGATGGTGTAACGGTGATGTGCCGCACTTGTAACCCTGAGGTTGCATTTTCGACTTCGGGCTGGGGCACTGCCAGGTAATGACCTTGGGCAAGTTGTTCACACACATGTGCCTCTGTTCACCAAGCAGTATAATTTGCTACCAGTCAAAGGGTGGTGACGCTCTGACCATGCGTCATGGATTCACGTGGTCTATCTATGTACGGGCTCAACAGCCAATGTATGGGAGATGAGCACCCGCCTATGCACCTGGTCTGCCTTTGACTTTTCTTGTTCACTTCTCTTATTTCAGTTTTATTTAAAACAGATTCAATTCTTTTAGTTCATGTCCTGGATTAAACTGGCAGCCAGTGTTACAGTGTTTCATTTATTCCTTCATTCAAGCCCGTGCAAATCATTAATGATATGATGTCATATGATGGGTTGCGCTGGTGTAGGGTGGTGCGCTGGAAAGAACGTATTTCCGTCTCTGATGCACGCTGGCATGCAGCTGTCGGTTGTTGGTGTTGGACTTCCTGGTCTTACCGGCTGTACGTTGCCGTTGCTCGCTCAACGGTGTTCTGCTGCTGGTGTTGTCATTTGTCTGCATGTTGTTGTTGTCGTTCTTGTTGTTGTCAGTCATTGTTATCATTGATTTGCTGTGTTATCACTCGGCGTTATTATTGGTTTGCAGTAATTTGCTTGGTGTGTTTATTTGTTGATTATTTTTCAGCATTGTTTGCTATTTTTTGCGTGTTTATGTTTGCGCCATGCATGATGTTTATTCTCAGGTTGCTCAGCTCTATCTCAGTTTATCTGTATGTGCGTGATTTCTACTAATTTCCATTTAGGATTTGTAAGCGTTCTTTTTTACATGATTGTCACTTGCTTGATGTTGTTTTGGCTTTAATTGTTTCAATATTTTTTACTTCTGTTTAATAAATGTGTTGAATTGACTGGTGACATATTGTCATTATTGTTACTAAATCCACATATTGTACATCATCTTCCACATCTTAGGAAGCGAATGACATCTTCAGCATTTAACTGTGTACATGTGGCTTGATGGTGTAATGGTAGAGGCTGGACTGCTGACCACAGGTCCCTGGTTTATTTCTAGCCCGGTGCAGTGCCAGGTAACAACTTTGGGCAAGTTGTTCACACACCTTTGCTTCTGTCACCAAGCAGTAAAACATAATTTGGTATTGGTCAAGGGGCGGCGATGTTCTGTGGCTGGGAAGGTAGCCGCGGGCCTGGTGGAAAGTACTGGCAGCCTACCGCAAGGTTTATGACTAGGTCACCTGTGGGCTGACTGCCTGGAGACCGGGATCAGCTCCGGTCCCTACACTTGCTATCGGGATACCTTTACGTTTATCTTTATGTATGAAATATAATATTTGTGATGTTTTGTTTAGTTCTGTTATTTTGCTTTTTTAACATTATTTGCACAGCCATGGTGGCAGCTGAGCTGTGAATATTTGGCTTGCATTTGCATTGACAGGATTTTGGCCAGAGCAAGATTATTACAACCCATTGCCTATTTTACTATGAAGTATAATGGCAAAAGCTTTGAGGTCAATTTAGGCACGTCATACAATGCATTGTTTTCTGTTGAGCTCTTTCTGGGTAGGTCAGTCTCTGATAAAGAAATTATGATTTTCTGTGGTCAACTTTTTAACAAAATGTTTATCAATGCAGGCTTATGTCAAAACTGTTTATGTGAACACTGTTTATGTGAACTGGTGCTGTCCATGTCATTTGACATCATCCTGCATGATCCTCATCAGCTGCAGTCGTTGCACAGCAGGGTTGTTAGCAATACTGGCAAAAAGTATTGCAATTGCAATAGCAATAGCAATACCTGGTGGAAACAAGAAATTTGAGCTAATGCTCACGAGACGCGCGAAAGCCTATAGCAGTTCCGGTTCAGTAGTTTAGCTGAAAAATGAGTTGTTCACACTGAGTTAATATACAAATACCAAATTCTCTACCTGGGTCGCATAAAGATAGTTCCGTGGCGCCAGCTTGTGAATGATGTGAATGATATAGACTTGTGTCGCAGCCCGAAATTGCCAAAAAAAATCCATAAAACCCCCTATTTTGGCGTTCAAGGTCATTCAAGATCATTGAATTGGGCGCCAATCGAGAGCCAGTGTACGACTTCCTATTAGTGATTAATAGTAACCTAGGCCCTATCTCGCACCGTTACTGAGATACAGCGACTTATTAGCCAAAAATCGCAAATTTTGCCCACCTCCCTTTCATTTAGCGCCCTCGTTCAGGGTAACCCCGTTCGAATTTATGGAAAAGCTCAACAGTTCTTAAAACTAAAGTCTTCCAGGCAGCCGACGGTAAAGATTTGGTGATTCTAGCTTGCACCGCTCTTGACTGATCCACCCGTGTGACAGACAGACGGACGGACGGACGGACGGACAGAATTGCGATGGCTAAGACGCGCTGAAAGCAGTAGCTGCTTTCGCGCGTAAAAACGGCTACTTATTTACTCGTTAATATTTCTCGTCTCGATTTTTACCTTGATTTTTGCTGCGTTCACTAACGGAATGAACGTCAGAAATAACGTTTTAATTACAATATACACTGTAAAAGCATTTTAATTAAATAACCACCGAGCAGATTAGCGTACCGGTAACAAACCCATTAACGGATGAGTGCAATGAAAGGTATTTCTCGCTTGCAGCTGCAGAGGTAGACTCATAGGGGTAAGCGTATGAGATATCATAGCTTTCACCTCCATTGTAAGTCGTTCTTCCAGCGTCCAACGGCTGCGGCTGTCAATCAAGCAATCAGTCAATTAATTTAAAACGCATTTAGGCTTTTAGGCATACGTCGCAAAGGAATCAAAAGTGCATAATCATGTACCACAACTGTGCGCTATCGTCATCGTCATTATCTTTTCAACAAAATTGCAAATGTTTCGTGTTTTATTTTACCAATCCACGAGTAAAACACTTGTACAAATGATTTAGGCAAAGAAATTAATACGAGGCCGAGTACCACCATGATGGGTGGTCGTCCGTGCAGTTGCCGCTTAGGCGTTTACGCAAAAACCTTTGCAAAATGTCAGGAAAATATTGTGGGCTGCTTAAAGCCGAAACGCGTGATGTGGTTACACATATAACAAAACATTATTCAAAAAAATTATTTTAAACTAGAAGGCGCTCGTGAGAGTGCATATCTCCGCCAAGTGAAGTAATTTAAACAGTACTACTACTAATACTACTACACCTACTATTACACCTGCTGCTACCACTACACCTACAAGAAATTTGAGCTAATGCTCACGAGACGCGCGAAAGCCTATAGCAGTTCCTGTTCAGTAGATTAGCTAAAAATTAAGGTGTTCACGCTAAGTTAATATACAAATACCAAATTCTCTATCTGGATCGTATAACGATAGTTCCGTGGCGCCAAGTGAATGATATAGACTTGTGTCGCAGCCCAAAATCGCCAAAAAAATCCATAAAAACCCATATTTTGGCGTTCAAGGTCATCCAATGTCATTGAATTTGGTGGCAATCAACAGCCACTGTACAACTTTTTATTAGTGATTAATAGTAACCTAGGCCCTATCTCGCACCCTTTCTGAGATACAGCGACTTATTGGCTAAAAATCGCAATTTTTTCACTCCCTCTCGTTTAGCGCCCTCGTTCGGGGTGATCTCCTTCGAATTTATGGAAGAGCTTTACGGTTCCTGAAACTAGAGTCTTCCAGGCAGCCGACGTGAAGATTTGGTGATCCTAGCTTGCGCCGTTTTTGACTGATCCACTCGTGTGACAGACGGACGGACGGACAGACAGACAGACAGACCGAATTGCGATAGCTAAGACGCGCTGAAAGCAGTAGCTGCTTTCGCGCGTAAAAACTACTACTACATCTACACCAAGAAAAGTGAGGGAGAAGGAAGTGCCGCTTCGCCGCAAGGAAAAAGGAGGAAAAAGTAATAGCCGGCGTTGCTGCTTGCGCTGTTGATGCAATGACGTCACTGCTATTATGAGTCATCATATACACAGAAGGAACGACGGACAGAATGAGCCAAAACAGTATCTCAGCCAGTGTTCACTACGTTCACCTTAGCGGAGATAAAAATTAAAAAGTAAAAATGCTTAATGTAGTGAATACACGAGGCGATCGTCGCGGCGATCGTCACGGCGACCAGTCGTGGCGACGATCACATCATGTATTCACCACATAAAAGATTAAAAGCCGTCGACTTCCGTGGACTTAACACTTAAAAGCGCACGGCCTAGAGATACGAGTAAAAGGTATTAATTAATTAAATGCAAAAATGTTTCAAAAGACTAGCAAAAACGTGTCCAACTTAAAAATATCCAGTTGTCATGTAAACCTGGATAGTACTCACAGAGTTTGTAAACTCTCCTGCATTTGGTAAATACGAAAAAACTTAATACAACAATTTACCCAATCTGGCAATAGTAAAGAATCCAGTTTTTATCCTGCATCCAGACGCCGATTCGCGGCACACCACAAAAATCGAATCACTTCTAAGCCCGGCCAAGTTTTACCCTGCTCGAAAACTTCAGTCAAATATCCATGTAACTTTTTGATTAATCGTGCTGACATACAAACAGAAAGACAAATATAATTAGATGATACATAAAAACAGCGAACAGCACAGGAGATAAGATTCCACCTTGTCTAACTCCAGTCGGATATTACATAGTGATAAATAAAACACTTTATTTTACTTGTCTGCGAGGAGACGGTGGAGGAGCACTTATAGAAGTTGTTGTTTGCGCATAGAGAACATTTCTGTCAAGCTGCTGAACAACCGTCGCTGAAATCACGTAAAAAACTTTTTAAAACTTTTTCTTCTCATCATTCGCGAACATATCACACCCAATATCGTGTTTATTGACTGACCTCGTGGCCCAACGCAACAATTTTCTCGCAGCTCTCTAGCAATAACGCCCCCTACACCGTGGTCTAATAAAAACGTGCCACTTTTATTTTTTAAATACCTCCGCGAAACCAGTGGCGTATTTAGGGGGAGGGCCAAGGTGCGATGCCCCCCCTTTGGCCAGACCATGAAAATTTTTTACAAGCGACTTTATATGAAAAGGTGCGTTTTTTGCCATTTTCCAGCAAGAATTGCAAAATTCAACAATGTTTGATGGTCTTTTGCGTTTCCAAATTTCAGAAAAATGGGCGAATTTGCGGTTTC
>Ga0056128_1006817_pt1 | contig 14423 bp, 5 predicted proteins | sample WorMetLIZISLAND2_FD_71113 | JGI IMG/M metagenome (GOLD analysis project Ga0056128, IMG submission 71113) | Marine gutless worms symbiont microbial communities from Max Planck institute for Marine Microbiology, Germany - Olavius geniculatus... ... | reverse complement strand
CAGCCAGAATTCATTGGTGCAATACTTTATTACTGTGGACATTGACTGACTTTTTCTGTTGTGTAGCTGTTGTGTAGCCGGTTAGACGCTTCTTTTCTTCATTTTCTTTTTTCCCTTTTTAGCTTAGCGTTTCTGTGTTTTGTGTATGTGTTCTTGTGTTTTATGGGCCATGCTGCCTGAGTCAAATAAAATGATGATGAATGATGATGATCATGATTATGGTATAAATTGACAAACTGACACGGGCTGTTTCTGTAGGCTTATATCTTTCAAAAACAAGAAGCCCAGCTGTCGCTAACATAGCCGACCATACTGATTGTCAGTGGCCTTCAAGGTCATCCAAGGTCGATGATTTTCACGTCATTTGAAAGCCAATATGCGACTTCCTATCAATGATCAATAGCAACCTAGGCCTAGGAATTGCGGTATAGGCGTGATTTTTAATGATCAGTCTATCGCAAATAAATTTGCTGCGGTGTGTGTCGATGACGATAGAGTGAAACCGACTTTTGAAAATCGGTTAATATATTTGCTCTGGATTTATATGAAACGTTAATTTGCTGGCTTCAGTTGTTTGGACGGATGGACCACCCACGCAGCGTATACTGACATACCGGTGATGGTGATGTGCTGTCGACAGTCGAATGTGTGGGATACTCGCATAAAATAGGCTAGGGGCCTAAATAGCCTATAATTATTACAGTGGATAATGGCGAACCGTGGGCTACGTCCGTACGTCGTGGCCTATATAATCCGTGATTGATTTTTTTACAAATCATCCGGCGGTCCGCTTTCTAGTTCCAGCTAAGCTACGCTAAGCCGGCGCCGCGTCCTGTCCTTGGCATACCAACCAGGCCAGGCCAAGGCAATGGCCAAGGCACACGAAGCCACGCCCTTGAAAACCATAAATCACGCCGACGTCCAGCCCACAGCTCAATTGGGTCACCCTAATGTTGCAGCGAGGCTTCGCCGAACAGCTGCTATAAGGCCACTTGTCGTTAATGTTTAGCTTCTCTCTTCTCTCGGTCAGCATTCTGCATCCTACTTGGGAGTATCGGCCTGCGCCCGTCACTGTTACTGGTCGTTTCACATTTCAGAGTTGAAACCCATTTAAATAAAAATAACGAGAAGCTCATTTACAGCTTAGAACACAGAATGGCAGCTCGTGCTTTCACTGCTTTCGTTCCATGCCACTGGCTACTCTTAATCTTGAAGAATTGCCTTTTCTGCGTCTGACGTTTTCAGCAACACTAATTGGCAAGTGGCACGTCAGAGAACCCGATGAATACCAGTAGGCTATGAAACATCATGTATTTTTGATAGTAGAGTTCCTGGCTACATTTTGCCGCTGATAGTACGATTTGTCTTCTTACAAATTTCCGTGCCGAACTTCGAAAGACGCGCAATTTTTATATTAAAGTGCCTAACGGCCGTTCAAGGTCATTCAAGGTCGATGATTTTGGCACCAATCGAAAATGCGTACACGACTTTTATTAGTGATGAATAATATATAGGCCAACCACGGTCCTATAAGCCAGGCTTGCAGTGGATAGGCCATATATTTCTGCCGCTGAAGCTAAAAGCGTTCTGGCAATTATACATGTGCAGAATTTCCGCTTAAATATTTCAGTGTTTTTAAAAATATATTTTTGCTCCACGCCCTCTTCGCCACCCCCTTTTGGATCCGACAGTGTTCCGGTGGCGGCGATGTCTTTCAACAAAGTATGCAATTATAAAAAAATATAGGCCTAACTGAATACATTACGAATTTTCGAAACCTACGGAAATAGAGCAGTTTTTGTGCCAAATTAGACGTTACTTAGCTATTTCAGCACGCAGACGAATCGTTGGCCCCCACGCCTGAAAGAGGCAGTATCGCGGTAAATCACAAATCTGTTGTTATGCTGATAGAAAAAAAGAGTGAGCGATGCTATTTTGCCAGCTTCAGTATCCATTTAAGCCCTACAGTTCTATGAACGAAGGCACACCACTCACTAGGCCTAGAGAGTACATATAGAGCACTAGAGCAGGAATAAGTACGCAATTCCCTGATGTAGAGGCCTGGCCTACTGAGCGAGTGACTGGTATAGTATGCAGCCAGTCAGCTGGCAAAAAAACGCTGCCGCACATATCGTGGGTGGCCATTTATAGCTAGCTCCGTGACGTAAGCTTACGCTGCAGGAAAAAAGCGGACGGTACACTGTTTACCTCTGATCGATTAGCCCACATAGTCGCCGTACCGCAGTGACTGAATGACTGACTGTTTACTGGAACACAGCGGTCCGGGAAGTGTTTGTGTATATTTAGGCCACAATGATTTAGGCCTACGTACGGTATCTGCGATATCAACAGTTCGGCATAAAAGTGGAGAGCGAACAAAATAGTTTATAGAAAGATAGGTCTATATAGTATTGACTATAGATTGAATTTACATGGGCTAATATTTGTATTATAAGCATCATGCATGTTAAAAAATTTATTATAAATTTTTAGGTTAATAATAAATATCAAAGTTATTTTCTGTTTGCCTATAAAAGTAAGAAAAAAGCTGTTGCTTATTAGCCTACATTTCCTGACACACTATTTGTCCAAGATGTTCGCGGTCCACCCTATACAATTATATGACAAGCAGCTCATGTTCGAAGGGGTCTTGATGTCATGTTATGGGAGGATTCGGAGGGGATCGCTACCTTCCCGACCTGGTAGCGGGTTCCGAGGGTATAGGCCTCTGTCAGTCCTTAAACTGGAGCGCATTTTATTTTTGGGCCACCCACTACTAGAGCATTAATGCGTTAATAAATTTACGCGCGTTAAAAAATTAACGCACATACATAATTTATGTTAATTTACTAAATTCCGTGAAGCAAAAAGTTTCAATATTCCGTTAAATTGCGACAATCCAATGAATTCAAGTAACTAAACTGTAAGGCCTAGTTGCCGTTCCATCACTACTGTAAATAAACAATTATTTCGACGACAAGCTAATAGATTTCTATGCTAGCTATGACGGCAGTTATTATTGATTATACGTTTAAAATGTGTTTCTAACTTTCTTTATTCTACAGGCGTGGCTCCCCAAACGTCGCGGGGTCCGGGGTAACTTACAGTGTACTTCATATACTCCCCCTCTCGGCGGGACTAAACTGTGTGTTAATAACGCGTTAATTAATGCGTTAAAACATTAACACGGTGCGTTAATGCATTTAAAAAAATTAACGCTTCGACAGATCTAGTCACTACGCATCATCGCATGACAGACAAGAAATCTGAGCTAATGCTCATGAGACGCGCGAGAGCTTATAGCAGTTCCTGTTCGCAGATAATCTTGGTCTATCTCCATGCATCTCGTCGCAATTCACTTTTCTGCAGCCGAAAATCACTAAAAACCCATATTTTGGGTGTTCAAGGTCATTCAAGGTCATCGATGTTAACATTCTTAAGAAGCTTGTCGCCAGTGCTTGTTATGATAAGCAGCATGTCTGTGCTTATCTGCAACCATTTTCACGCTAGGCAAGCCAATGGCGGCAAAATATCGTCTTTTTAGCGATTAGGCCTACTTGCGTCACGTAGGTCTACGGCAAGAAGTTTTGTGTCTTATTTATAATTCTGTCGTCGAGATATCTACTGGCGATTGAGGAGAAAGTCTTGATTCTAGCTAGCATAGGCTATGGACAGTAAAACGGTTTGCAGATGTTCGAAATCGATGAAGTTCGACTGTTCGACATTTTATTTACTGTCATGTATTATCTATCAACGATCGCATATAACGAATTAGTTGCGTGGCGCCAACATGCGAACGCAGTAGAGCTGCGCTTACGCCGAGTCTATATTACGTACGTGTCAGGCTTGCGTTTGCTCCTCTTTCTCCTCCTCGTTAATTCGGGGGAACCTTCCTCACCCAGCGGCATGAAATTTTGTCACGAAATACTAGAGACATATAAAGCTATCATACCTGGTGAAAACCCGAAGTCTCTTATATATCACGTGGTCTTGAAACGGTACCAGGTAGTGACACCAGGACAGACAGACAGACAGAATGAATTACCATAGCTAATACGCGCTATGCTAGCTCTCGCGCATAAAAAATGATGATGAAAATGAAAGCCAGACCAAACTAAGAGAACAGAATTGTTGCAAAGACAACACATTAACAAACTGAAGTAAAAAACGACCATTGCCGTGTTTGGATAGAAAAGGATAATTGAGTGGCAAAAGAAAAGAAGTGCAACAAAATTTGTGGACTTTTGGACATCACGGGGGTTCAGACCCTCTCCCAAGATCACCTCTTCCACACGGGTCTGCGCCACGAGTGAGTCTATATTTTAAATTTTTATACCAAAAATACATGAATCGATAGATAAAGCATAAAAATCGAAATAATTTAGGCCTACTTGGTTTAACAGTGGCCTGCTTATAGTAGTGACTGTGGTCTGTGGACACTGGCAGTAGGGATAGGTGATCATGTTTATTTCGTGTAGGCCTATTGCTGTGTTTGACGAGAAACACAGCATTGCTGCTGTTTGGCCTCACGACCTCGATTTATGGCCTTGTTTATGGCGGCGGGCTCAATAAAAGTGGTACGACCGCTGTAGGTGACTTTCAATTGACGTGTGTGTTCGAAGCTTGTTTGTTTGCGATAATACGAACGTTTCGTTGTCGAATCAGCTACCTTCACCGATACAAGAAGGTTAGACTGCTGCTTTTTCGTTGTTTTACTGACATTTTGCTCACCGAACATAGCCTAGTGGCTCAGTAAAACAGTAGGCCACTCCGTTTACTGGCCGGATATGGCGTACAAGGCAGTCTGTATTGCTGTAGCGGTAGTTACATTGTGCCTCTGTGAATTTTTGTTAATTAGTATTATCTTAGCGTGTATGCGTATGTAGATAATTTAATTTTTTGCGATATTTGTCTTAGTTTGACTGTTTACTATTGATTTTTGTTGTCATAATGCCAGTGATTGCCTGGGTAAAAAGTGGGCGTAACAGTAGCCTAGTTATAAGCTGCATTCATATCTGAAATCTGAGCCGTGTATAACAAGGCTAGCATAACAGCTGCATATTTGCACATCCACTGATCTGCTTTTTACCAGAGCCCCCTGAGTGTCTATCTAGAAGATAGGGATAATTTGGAACCGGTATTCGGAGGAGTGCCGAGATTGTGATATCTTTTTGTTCTTTACATTGTGAATGTATCGTATTGCAGTGTGTTAGTTTGCAGTTGAAAGGAATCCACAACAGCTGAGTCATGGAAAGTGCTGGTGCTGCGAAACAGCCGACACAGAAGATTATCAGTGCACATATTCTGAAGACCAAGTACGATGTAAGGAATGCCATGAATTTTGTCTAGTGCTCATGCTCGTAGGCAGCTGCATTACTGTATCATGTGTGTTAATGAGCAGGCCTGCTCTTTACTGATTGATCTACTGTGCATGAGTACGGTAGCCTATTTGAGTCATCTAATTGCTATTGTTAGGCAGGGTTGTTAATATCGCAGTATTGGTATCGCTACCAATACTATTGGTGATACTTTTGGAGTATTGGCATGACTATCGCCGATACTTTTCGTCCGTAGTATCGAAATGGGAATCGGCGATACTTTTTCAGCTATTTTTTGGCAATATTCGATACCAATACTTTTGTCAGTAAGAAACGCCGCTGCGGCTGCTGCACAACAACGCCCGAGGCACAACATCACGGGTGTCTACCCGAACGCACGCAGTTAGGCCTCGGTGCACCATGCAGGGAGACGTAGGCCCTAAACTACATGCGATGGACACACGTGCTGGGGTTCGTCTGCTGCGCAGATGGAAGAACAGGTGTCAAGACTCTTACAACTTACAGACCCGTTTGCTTTAAAACCCGACCGTGAGCTACAGTTTAGCTGACACTCCGCGCTTTTGCTCTGTGGGTGATAGCCCACCCCCTTCCTCACGCAACGTAATTAGTATAATTACTGCCGTCAACTGTCGACCACGACTCACTGACTATAGCACTATAGCCCTAGAAGTTGTTTATTGCGTCCTATTTAAACTGTTCAATTTTCTAAGGCAAGAAATAGAGATAGAGATTTTTCTCCAGTCTTGATTCTCATGAGTCTCGTTAAGATCTGTACTTAATTCATGGTGACAACTAAATTTACTAAATCACTGCATCAGCAAGCGACTAAACATAACATTACCCGAGGCGGATTCACGAATTTCATAAAGAGGTGGGCGAACGCAAACCTATAGCAGGGGTCTGGCAGTGGAGCCCCCCGGCCCCAGTGGGGTCCTAGTTTAGAGCGCCTAGTCAGAAAAAACTTTCAGCCTTTTGTCGCTTGACAATCAAAGGGCATCCGTTAGTTGTATGGGTGTCATAGTGGTAAAGTGTTTACCACTATGTATGGGTCTCACTGCCTATGGGTAGCATTTCTTATTTAGACAACAACTGAACTTAGTCTTATAGCAAGCGTGGCAAGCGAAAAAAATGAGACCACTTTGCTGTCTTTTGTTCTAGAGTCCCGCGCCTTTGGTTAACTTGAGGTGGAAAATATGTGGCATGCAAAATCTAACCCACCGACGAAGGAAAAAAAGCGCAGCCAGCTGGGCCTCCTCTCCTGTAATTGCTGAATAAGTAAAAAAAAGTATTGCCTGTAAAAGTATTGGTATTGGACTATTGGTATTGTCAATACTTTTCTGCAACAATATCGGTATTGGTATTGGCAATAGTTTTTGGCCAAAGTATTAATATTGGTATTGCCAATACTTTTCACAAGTATTGTTAACAACCCTGTTGTTAGGTCAACTCAACTGACTCAACCTAACCTTTTGGTCTTTCTTTTTTGCATACATTTATACATCCACGACAGAGTGCTGTGATTCAAATGAAATTTGGTATGTAGGTAGAGGCGAGTGATTCATATGATATGAGGCACGTTTCGCACTTTCTTTTCTCTGAGCTTCTCTGAGAAATAGTGAGCAAGATGTTCCTTTGCTATGTTATGCTAGTTCCGCCCACTTGCTTGTGAGTTACATCAAATTGGCTAGTGTAGAATTCTATGTTAGAATTCTCGTAGAATTCTTACTTGAGCGTTTCACACTTTTTGTGAGAACTATTGAGAACTACTGAGCTGTAGAAGTGAGAATCTCAGAGAAAGAAGTGCAAAACGCGTCTATGGTATGCCACATGACCTGATTCAAGGTCATAGTTAGTCAGTCATTTTTCAGAGTATTTAAAGTAGAAGATTGTGATGTTGTTTGTCCATTTTCATAGTATAAAGTGTATTCTCTGACATTCGCAGTATGAGGTTGCAAATAGGCTAACTAGTGATTCTTAAACTTTCTAAATTTTTGGGACCCACATTTATGATATTTGGCCTAGTTTTGGTGTCACGTGACTGAACGACCAGCATACAGGAGTTTACCCCATGGACTAATTTATTTATATTATATTATATTTATATTACAATATATTTACTCTTTTAAACATTTCCTTAAATCATTTTTGTTTCAGCTGTACTGATAACGCATTCAGCACACTAGAGATTTCTTTGAAATGATAGTGCACAATATAAATGTTCACTTATTATTATTATTATTATTATTGCATCTGAACTCAGAATTAGACTGAAGAGAGACGTCTGTAATGCAGCAGTTTAGTCCGCTCGCTATGACTATGAGTACCATAGAAATAAATATAAATTTCGGGCAGAGTCCAGTGTGAGTCTGCCCAGCACCATAAGTTCGATTGGGTGAAAATATAAGGGGTTAAAATTTCCCACGTAGCAAAGTTTTGTGGCTCAAACTCAAAAGCATTAGCACGCCACATGCAGAACGCGCAGTGTTGACTTAGGGTGGGTAAACATTAGCTGTGTAAAATCTGTTGTTAGTGTACCAAACAGTTCATCAATTTTTCATCCAACGCAATTGCCATTGTTCATTTGCTATTCGATTTTTGATATCTTGATCTCTTTCATAGATATTTGCAATCAAAGTCTAAAGTTGTCCGAAACCGCACCAAATTTTGGATGTTTTTCACCCTTTTGAAAAACATTGACAAAATGCCAATGACCTCAGCAATGGCGTCACTAGGCACAGGCAGAAGAAAACGTACAAGTAAGCAAAAAATTTTACAAAACAGTAAAGCTTTGAAGGCAGAATGCCACATCATGGTGCTTTTGTAAAACACATTCTGGAGGAGACCAGTGCAGGCCACCCTCTGTGTAGGATGGATTGCCAATGACATGCATTGATCAATGTACGGTATGTGTGTGTATAGCTGTGGCCACTGCTGGGCATGGTCGGCTTGGGCTGTGTTCTGGCCACTGTGTACAGTGCCTATTCCTTGGTACAGAAACCAGATGTCAGGTATTGTATCTTCGTGACCTTTGTGATTAGACTGAATTAGATTAATCTGATTCAAGTAGTGAATGGGCATTATGCATAGGCCTATAGCAGTTCCTGTTCGGTAGTTTAGCTGAAAATTGGGGTATTCACGACAAGTTAATATACAAATACCAAATTCTCTATCTGGATCGCATAACAATAGTTGCGTGGTACCATCTTGTGAATGATATAGACTTGTGTCACAGCTCAAAATCGCCAAAAAATCCATAAAAACCCTATTTTGATGTTCAAGGTCATCCAAGGTCATTGATCTAGGTGGCAATCGAAATCTAGTTTACGACTTCCTATTAGTGATTAATAGTAACCTAGGTTCTATCTCGCATCGTTATTGAGATACAGCGACTTATTGGCTAAAACTCGCAGATTTTTTCCATCCCCTCTCATTTAGCCTCCTCGTTTGGGGGGGACCGCCTTCGAATTTATGAAAAAGCTTTACGGTTTCTGAAGCTTGAGTCTTCCAGGTAGCCGACGGTAAAGATTTCGTAATCCTAGCTTGGACCGTTTTTGACTGATCCACCCATGTGACAGATGGACAGACAGTATTGTGATGGCTAAGATGCACTGAAAGCAGTAGCTGCTTTTGCACGTAAAAACTTTGTCACTTAGATAAAACAAGAAATTTGAGCTAATGCTCACAGGACGCGCGAAAGCCTATAGCAGTTCCTGTTCGCAAGCTGTCAGTCTATCTCGAGCCATTTCGTCACGACTTTTACGGGGGTACCACTCTTTGATGCCCTCATGCGCAGGTTTTCTTGAACCTAGAAAATCGAGACTTGGACTGTCAAAATCTACGTTCAATGCTGAAAATTTCATATGCAGCTTGTCCATGTCTATCTCGATTGGTTTTGGTGCAATTCACTCTTGCAATGTGTCTCACGGCCCGAAATTGCCAAAAAAATCCATAAAACCCTCTATTTTGGCATTCAAGGTCATTGAATTGGGCCCCAATTGAGAGCCAGTGTACGACTTCCTATTAGTGATTAATAGTAAGCTAGGCCCTATGTCGCACCATTACTGAGATACAGCGACTTATTGGCCAAAAATCGCAAATTTTGCCCTCCACCTCTCATTTAGCACCCTCGTTCGGGGTGACCCCCTTTGAATTTATGGAATCTTTACGGCCCATGTGACAGATGGACAGAGAGAATTGCTGCAGTAGCTGCTTTCACGCAAAAAACTCTAGTGTTTCAATTGTCGCTTTATCTGTGTACACTTTGTTCATATGCTGTTGATTAAACTTTCTCAGTTGTGCTTGTTTCAGCCTTGAATAACCTCGAATATTGTTTCAGCATCTTCTATCGTTACCTTATTGCATGATGTATTCAAGTCACTGTTGGTATTGTCTAACCTGTTTTTCTTGAAAAGATCGGAAAAAAATCGGTTACAAACTAGTCAATCTATGTATATGTGTGGTTTAGCAAACTTTGTATAGTTACTGTTACATGTACATGGTGCAGAAGAAAGGATAACATTGATAATTGGCTCATATAAGTTGCAGAAGGTTTGATTCAAGTGTATGCATGTTTGTTGCAGAGTAAGCAAGAAATCTGGGATTGTGCCGTGGGAAGAAGTTAACCCTGAGAAACCGCAGAAGGTGGGTGGTTAATGTTTTGAATACCTTTTGGCTCTTTTTTTCTCAGATAAATTATGTACGCTGCCACTGTTTGTTATTAGTGTGATTTTAGGTGTTCTGCTAATTAATTGTAGGCCCGTGTTCACTAGCAAAATGGCCTTCGATTGTTTGACGATGCAACACAGGTGGGTACAGGGGCACACCTTTCTCCTCCATCTCAAAACCCTCACATTTTTGCCATAAATATACACTTTTACCGTTCGATGAAGTGCACTGCTTCTGACTTGACTTGCCATGCCTCTTGGCCTCCGCAGTGGGCATATTTATGCTGATGTAGTTTAGCCAGTTCAATGCATAGGTAGTTATCGGCCAGTACTGGACTAGTGGCTTCAGGCTTGTCGAGAGCCACAGCGGGGCCTGAGGCAACATTCTCGCGGGGCCCCCAAACATTTTCACTCCAGGAAGAAAATTTTTTTGAATTTTTCTTTTCAAAATGATACATTCTGGCGTACTTTATATTTCTGGTTGACGGCGGGGCCCCCAAACGTCGTGGGACCTAGGGTAGCTTATCCTTCTACCCCCACCCTCTCGACGGGCCTTAGTGGCTTATTACGGTTGACCCAAAATAGTGCCACCATATTTTAAATGTGTCGAATTCAGTTTCATCTGAGGAAGCTCATGCACTCCGCCAGACCCTCTAGCTGACGAAGTGACTGATGTGGTAATAAAAACATCTAGGTTGTATTTTGTGTATGTTTTGTGCCATCTGAATTTATTTGTAACTTGCGTGGTAGTCTTTTTCCTATGGCAAACGTTTCGTATCTGCATGGACCCAGGATTCAGTGCTATTTTGACGCATGATTCAAATCATTTTTTGTTCGTACCCAAATTTTTTGTGCCATTATAAAATAGTTGCATATAATGTATGTTAATGCATAAATTTGATGAAATTGATAGTAATTGTACGTGCGCTGCAGCTGTACGACATCAACAAAAGCAAGTATCAGAGGATTCCGGAAGTGGAGCAACTTCGTCGTGAGATCGGAAGCTACCAGTGCAAATGAAGCGATTTTGTGTGTTCACCATTCAGCGGATGAAGTTTCAGACGAGTGGTGTGGGATGTTTAAATTACCTGGAGTGGACACTGATTACTGTTTCGTACCGCGTCTTGTGATCTTTAACACCGACTATATATGGCTCTGATTATTCAGTTTGACTGAATTTGCATGGTTCCTACAGTCAGGGGAATTCTGGGAATGTAAAAGTACCGGGCTGCAAAAGTTGAAACGTTGCAGAAAAAAATTTTGAACTGAATAGTTCAGATTGTTTTTAGCTTGCTTCGCTTGCGGATTATTTGTACCTCCGCAAGTTTTTAGATTTGTTCCACCACTCTTGTTTTTAGTGTGATTGCAAGCGATTGAAAGCCAACAAATTAGTCAGGGAAAATGATTTATTTTGTCCTGAAAAGTCTGGGAAAATGAATTCTGCATAGTGGTAGGAACCACAATTTATAAAATTCGGTATTTGTGTCAGGTGCTTAACTTAGTTTCTTTAATATGTGTTTTGTAGCTTTGTTAGAAGTAGCATGTAGTTGGTGCTTGTTGGTGGCGATGCTTTAGCTGATACTGTTCACACGGTGAACATAAGTATTCAGTATTTTTTCATAGGTTTGTATTGGAGCCGGTGCTTGTTAACGATTTTGTGATATATAGATAACCTATGCATGCTAACGCACAATACATGCTAACGCACAGTGCTACATTACTCTCAGGTTTTGGGCCAACTGTGCCGTTGGCAGGTTATTGGTTAGTATAGTAATTAAATGATGACATTACCGATTTACCACTCAGTGGCGGCATGAGGTAAAAAAGTAGTTGGGGCAGAAACTTGCAAATTCCTGACAGACGTGGCAAATTTCCAGTAAAATATTGACAAAGAGCTGCAAATTTTTGACATAGGGAACATTTTGGGTGCTCAAAATTCAATTTTGCGCCGAATTTCTCCAAAATGGAGGTTTTTTGACCCCAATAGATGGTTTTGGACAAGAGGAAGATTTTCTGACATCCCATAAAAACCCATAAGTTAGGGTTTCCCCTTACTCATCCACGACGCCACCGTGCCACTGCACGACTGCTGAAATGTCAGGTGTATATATACACCATGTTCCAAAATTAGTGACACCCTTTGCTTCAGACGCACCTTACTCAGTTTGTGGTTCATGGATTTCAACGAAATATCGTACACTGCGCTATCTTAACATTACTTTACGGTCACACCCATTATGATGTCCACACTTTACCATGTGTGCTCAGTGTAACGTCATTCTAACATCGGAGTTTGCTTATGTTAAGGTTACGTTCAATACATTATTATTGAGAAAGAGATAATACACTGTGTCCCAAAATTAGCGACATCCCTACAGATAAGTTAGTTTAATATTTTTTTATATCTAACAGATTTTTTTTTACAAAATTTGAAACATGTATGGAGACCATCATTCTGAACTAGTTATTAAAGTTTGTGCTCATGGTGGCCACCTTTGATTTTAGGGGGGTACACCGCTGCTTAATTGATTGCCCTGTCAGTAAGAATTTATCAAATGTAACCCTAGTGTAAACAAACTATGGTGCTACACTGAGCATACATGGTAAGGTGCAGATGTCATAAATAGGTGTGATGGTAAGTAATGTTAAGATAGTGCAGTGTACGATATTTCGTTAAAATTCATAAACCGTCAAAGCAATTTGGGGCATTTAAAGCGAGGGGTGTTGCTAATTTTAGGACACAGTGTAGGTTACTACTAATCATGGTCATAGTGCTTTATTGATCTGATGTATTTAATAACTGCTTTTATTTTTTCCCAGTTTTTTATGTGTATTTGATGCACAATTAATCAGTAAATTATGACATTTTTTTCTGCACTGCTGCTAACTACTAACCATGGCAGTGATGATTTATTAACTTTATGCATTTAACAGGTGCTTTTGTTGTTTTCCAGTCTCTTTCAGGTTTATTCGATATTTTCGTTAATGAAGTATTTGTTGCATTGTTTACTTTTTCCAGTTAGTAGGCTAGGCCTAGTTACAGTTGTCATTGATACCGGTATTATAGAGATGATTAAAGTGTGCTTGAAATCGGTGAGCCATGGTGTTGCTGAACAAAGTGATGTTGTATATCTATGCAGATGCAAGAGTTGTTCTCTTTATACACCGTGGCATGAAAAACGTGTCACTGTGCTTTTGTCCATATCTTTGCCAATTATTGACCGATTTTCAAAATTCTTTCACTCCCACACTCTGCAGACAATTTGCAATAATGTGATTATTATATATCCCATCACACCATAAATGCGTCTCTACACTACTGTGTGAAGTATGAATGAAATATGCATATATAACAATAATAACTTACAAATATTTGGTACAATTGAAAAAAAAACACTTCATATCAAGATTGCAGTGAATGATCTGTATAACACTAAACTGTGTGGGTCTAACACAGTCTAGTGTCATCCGGATCATTCATCGCAATGTAGGTCTGAAGTGATTTTTTTATTTACTTTAATGTTGGTTATTGTCATTACGTTTTTTTTACATTTTATGTTTCACAAGGTAGTGTAAAGACACATTTACCGTGTGGTGGGATATGTAATAATCAGGTTATTGCAAATTGTCTGCAGAGTGTGCCAGTGAAAGAATTTTGAAAGTTGGTCAATAATTGGCGAAGATATGGACAAAAGTAAAGTACCACGTTTTTTATGGCCCACCCTGTACAGTGTACATATCCTCACGCTTAGGCTTATTACTTCTCTGGTGCATTTAATTCATTTTATTACATAGCCCTCAGAGAATTTAGGCCTTTGAACAGGGACTTCTATTTCTATACCTGACAGGTACAGCTTGCATCCATTGAAAAATAGGGGATGGTTGTTTTGTTAAGGGTGTAGATCTTCACTCTTACTCTTCACCCCTATTTTTCAGTGGACAATCTTCACCCTTAAAAGAAGGGAGCGAACTTGAGTTCAATTTTGTCTCCAGGTTTGGAGGGATAGAAGCCATTGCCTATGCACGCTATGTACAGTGACCCTGTAAACGTTCGGATGACTGGCAGGTTACGTGAGGCGATTGATGAAGGAAGTATAGTTGTTTGTCATAAACCGGTTTTAAAAATATAACTGTCTGTTTGTTGTATATTACAGTTAATAGGCATCCATATGCTATAGGGCCTACACTAAGATGCTGTGATTAAAAAGAACTAAAAACGTCACTAAGTCTCATTAACAGCAGTATGTCAAATTTTTATTATTATTATAGGTTTTCATTGGCACACTCTGAATTTTCAATAAATGCTATGCTAAGCCTATTTCATAAAATTTATGTAAAAAAAAACTGTTCAGTTTATATACAGTGTAAGGGTGACATCGTAGTTGTAGATATAAAACAGCACAAATCACAATTTAAAAAT
>Ga0056128_1006810_pt1 | contig 14432 bp, 12 predicted proteins | sample WorMetLIZISLAND2_FD_71113 | JGI IMG/M metagenome (GOLD analysis project Ga0056128, IMG submission 71113) | Marine gutless worms symbiont microbial communities from Max Planck institute for Marine Microbiology, Germany - Olavius geniculatus... ... | reverse complement strand
GCCCACAGGCAGTCACCCATCGCAGTATTAACCGGGCCCGGCGTACAGTAACTTCGCTGATCGGATCAGGCGCGTTACCACTACACCACGTCTACCGTGACAATTGTGGCTACAGAATCAAGGTCTTGCGCCAAGAGTTGACGATATGTTGTCAGATGTTCAGTGGCAGGCTTCTGCAGTAACTCAACCAGTTTTAATGTATTTTTCTGTATAGTTTTACATCGAGACAAAACATCGTAGCACCGATTAAAGTTACAGTGTAATATTTTTGATAAAATATCTTTCGGCTTGTCACTGAAGCCGTTTATTGATATTTTACGTGCAACATGTAGCAGTGCGACGGCTGAGAAGTAAAGCCATAAACGTTTGTCGATTTTTGCCAACTCAGTCGTCCAATACACGCATGATCGTGCAATGAGCGAGAGAGTACAGTGAAAAAAAAATGAAACGTAATTCTCTGCGAAATGAACTACATGCCACAAATCATGCAGTGAAGAGTTTAGCCTCCAACGAACAATCTCTGAAACCGCCTTCTGTAATTTCGTACTGGTACTGACGTCATCAAACAATTGAACCATATCGTGTGAGCAGAACACACCCAGCTGAGCGCATTGTTTTATAAAATGGTCAACAAACCTCGTTAATAAGTACTGTTCGTCCAGTGACATAAGTTTACTTGCCACATTTCCTACGTTGAACGAGTTGTCTAGCTAGTTACAACTGTTGATGAAATAATGTGGACAACGTGAGTCAGTCAACTAAACAGACAAAGTGTTCAACAGTTCAAGACAGATTCTGACAAAGTTTAAATCACTAGTCCACTAACTCTGTGGTTTCAGTTCACAAGCCCACAACATCAAAATTTTAATGTGATAGTTGATTACTGTGACAGCTTCAGAGTTTTCAGCACACTCGGTCAATCGCTTGGTCTTCACATAAACTCGTAGTAGATGATATGCTTAGTAGATGATATCTGTTGTACTGGTATCCAGCTATTTATCAGTACAATTTCTGCTCGTGAGAATGGCAGTCTCCACTGACTACCACCCATCCATTCACGTTGTCTACAATGACGATGTGCCACGTGAACCACATCACATCCGTTGCTGACAACACAATCAAGAGTTGCTGAGTCCGGCCAGCCGAAGTTTCTGTGTCGTGTTGGCCAATCAGCGGCTTGTATCGGCCACACCAGACAACGTACGCAGCGCACTTCGTCAACGGGCAGATACGATGTCTTGATGTGATCAGTAAACCAAGCTGGTTCGTGAAAACGACTCTCTTCATTTTTTGCGACATTTTTCGTGAGATAATATTCCTCGTCGTTCTCAATATAGTTGTATTTGCCACTGTCACTGTATCGTGTCAGTGAGTAAGGTAATGCTAACTAAACATAGCCAGGTAGGTGACTGCCAATAATTTCACCTACCTTGACATAGTTGTGAAATTCTGATGGTATCCGTGTGGGCGGTGGATGTCCTCGTGGTATTGCCAGCGTATTGTTGCGATGAAATGTCACGTCAATATCACCGACGTGCAGTAAATAACTTCATAATACATAAGCTAATTTTGATAATTTTTGGCATGCATCATCGCGAAGAAACTTGATGAAAATAACTGTAGTTTAGCTTATTTACCTCACTTTAATACTGTCGCTACACTACATTGTAAAATGCAGAAATCGTAGTTTGGCTATTTACAACAATGAATTCATACTGGGTAGCGCATGCGTCGGCTCAGAAATGATTAACTGAATAGCGACAAACGCGAGTAACAGTTATTATCGATCAAAAAGTCATAAGTGTTACATCGCGTTATTTTTATTACAGCATGTGCTTAAACTGTTCTCCTCCAGCACGAACGCAAGCGGTGGACTTTGACACCACTCGCCAACAGGACGTTCAATATCGCGCGACCCAGAGCAGCTCACTCACTGTTAACGCGTCATTTCAGTTTGCAGACGTACACTATTAAAATTAATATCATTAATGTTAAACATGTAAAAGATTTTCAATAATTTTCTGGTCTCAGTGATTATCTGAGCCGTCGCATGCGCATGTATGAATTTATTTTTGTAAACGCCCAAACTACGACTTCTGGATTTCACAAGGTAGTGTAGCGACAGTATTAACGTGAGTTGGGTTAAACTATAAATTTTTACGTTAAATTTCTTCATAATGTTGCACTCCAAAAATATCAAAATCAGCCAATGTTTCACAGAGTTATTCAAAAAAATAAAAGTGGTTCCAATTTTCTGAGACACGGTGTAAAATTGTGTTTAGTAAATTTTTTTATATGGGCTTACAAATTTGTTATCTTTTTTCTTTGTCTCTAATTACTGTTTGTAGTTTTACTTTGAAAAACTTTTTGTAGCTAAAAATTACATATTTAAAATAAGTTTTAATGTTTCTGAAATAAGTTTGATGTATTGCAATTCTAAAACAAAGCGGTCGTGTAAAACGTATCAGAATTTAAGCCAGTTTTTCCTTACATTTTCAAAATGTCGAAACACGCCCCATAAATAGGCCCAGAGGCAAAAAAAATATCGCTGCTGTCCGATTTTTTATGGACTGTAGGACCGCCCTTTTTGTTGGGGCTCTTTTAGACCAAACATGTTGAACGTGCATTAATCCGTCGCAGAGAGACTAATACTATAGCGAAGGGTCGTGGAGAGGAACCATGATGTGCTAGCACTATTTAGGTGGTATATTCCAGTGGTGGCTTGGTTGGTGGTCGCAGCAGAATCTGTACTGTGCGCCGGTTGAAAGCGCGCGCCGCACGCCGCAGCAAGCACTGGTAGACGCACACGCCGCCTCCGCCGTCACAGAGCCACCCACATAGGCGGCGGCGCAGACCTTCATGGGACGTCGACGACGACCGACGACCGACGCCAGACAGTCAAGATCTGGGAATACGTCTTCTACGTATTTTATTATTTGCAAAGCGTATTTTGTCGTAGTCTACGTGTGTTTTAAGTAAACAGCAACAGAGTAGGCATACGTTTTGTCAGTTACTGACGACCGACGCCGGACCACCGCAGCGTGTGACGAAGCGGACGAGAAAGTCAGAACGGACGTCATCCGAGACTAGCTTGTCGTTAAACTAGTCCGATAGACAATCATCAACACGGCAGGAGCAAATATTAGAACGCAAAGCGCGCTCGCGACGACATGGATAGCAGGCTGACGTAAAGCATCGCGCTTCTCGAAGGAGATTGAAATTGTGCCACTGCTGAATGACAGATTAAACTAAATTCTCGAAAAGCCGCCACTGTGGTTGCAGACACGCGAGAGGAAAAGAATCGCTATCGCTTGCAACTGAAATTCTGCAGCAACTTCGGCGTCATGGATATCATGCAGTTAACTGGATATCGAAAACTGAAATTGCTTCGCGGCGATCGGTCATCCGTTGCGACGACAAAGTGTTAACAAATTCGACTTAATTTTCACAAGAACGGTCGTGGAGAACACAATCAATGATTTGTAAGTGAAAATTGGTAAATTCTGCGTCATGGATATAGTCAAAACGTCGATAAACATTACAGTAAGCTCCTTACGTATCAAAGTTTAGATTAATACTACTAGGAGCTAACGAATCATAGTAAACTCAAGAAATCCGTTGCAGACAGATTCAACGACGATTCAGAACCGAAACTGAATAATCGCTTTCGATCTGAGCGTCATCATGGATATTGTGAAAAAGTTGAATCCGTTCAAGCGCCTGCACGCGCAGGCGCCGGTGTACGTCGACTCTGTGGAAGTGTCTGGAGAACTCGGGGTTCATCGTCAGACACAGGCCGTGCTGCCGAGGTCGGGCTTCACGCGGGACTCCGAGAGGAAACGCAACGCCCGCGCAGCCGCCACCGAGAAAGAGCTTATACATCTCAATCACAAAATTGTAAGTACTTTGTTGGCTTGGTTATTATTTCATCGATCCCGAAGATTAAGCTGGCAGCTTATCCGCCAGTTTTCCGGTGCAAACATTTACCATATCAAACGCATATTGTGCCACCAAACTTTATCCATATCTTTGCTAAAACTTTATCGATTTCAACTTTTTAATTAAGCAAGTAAGTACGCAACATTTGTAGCGAGGGCGCCATAATGTCAGAACAAAATCCAAACGTAGGCGCGGCACACTTTTGGAACAACGTGCATTAAAACTGTTGTTGAAGGTCCTATTACACCTCGTAAAATACACCGTGTCTCAACAAAAACATGCCACTTTTATTTTTTGAATACCCCCGTGCAGCACTGGTCGATGTTGATAATTTTTGGCATCCCGCATCACAAAGAAACTTGACGTAAATGAGTGTACTTTAGCCCATCTCACCTTAATACTGTCATTACATTACCTTGTGAAATGCAGAAGTCGTAGTTTGGCCGTATACGACAACGAATTCATATTGGGGAGAGCATGCGTCGGCTCAAACAATCACTGAAACCATAAAATAATTGAAAACCTGTTACATATTCAACACTTGTCGTATTCATTTTAAAATCGCACGTGGACAAACTGAAATGACGCATCAACAGCGAGTATAAGCTGCTCTGGGTCGCGCGTTATTGAAAGTAATGTTGGCGAGTCGCATTAACGTCCACCGCTTGCGTTCGTGATGGAGGAGACATTTTGAGCACACGCAGTATTAACAAGAAATTTGAGCTAATGCTCAAGGGACGCACGAAAGCTTATAGCAGTTCCTGTTCGCAAACTGTCGGTCTCCAGCCATTTCGTCGCGACTTTTACGGAAGTACCGCTCTTTGATGTCTTCGTGAGCAGTGTTTCTTGAACCTAGAAAATCGAGACTTGGACCGTCGAAATCTACATTCAATAATGAAAATTTCTTATGCAGCTTGTCCATGTCTATCTCAATTGTTTTCGGCGCAATTCGCTCCTGCAATGTGTCTCGCAGCCCGAAATCGCCAAAAAATTCATAAAACCCCATATTTTGGCGTTTAAGGTCATTCAAGGTCATTGAATTTGGCGCCAATCGAGAGCCAGTGTACGACTTCCTATTAGTGATTAATAGTAACCTCGGCCCTATCTCGCACTGTTACTGAGATACAGCGACTTATTGGCTAAAAATCACAAATTTTGCCCACGCCCTCTCATTTAGCGCCCTCGTTCTGGGTGACCGCTTTCGAATTTATGGAAAAGCTTTACGGTTCCTGAAACTAGAGTCTTCCAGGCAGCGACGTTGAAAATTTGGTGATCCTAGCTTGTACTGATTTCTGCGGAGGTTTCAGATTTCTGATCGCTTTGTTTTATATTTACAGGAAAAACTGCTGGCAAATCTCGATGAGAACAACAAGCTGGAGGAAAGCGTCGGCAGCGACGACGAGGTGAGTACCGTTATAGCAGGAAATATAATATAATATAATATAATATGATATAATATAATAGATAAAAGTAATATAATAATACTGATATTAATGGCCTGTTTCAGCAGCTGTCGTGGGGAAAAAGTGGTCTCATTCTCAAAGGCACTTTTTTGTCTGATTAGTCTGCGTTCCAATCATTTACACTTTGTTTCAGTTATTGTTAAACGGCTGCACTTAATTAGATTTTTTTTTCGAAAGAGATGCGTGTGTTTTTTGTTTGATGCTACGTCAGTAGCAGCAACTTTTTAACCAGCAGTACATCGAACATTTGTACTGTATGTTATAGGGTTCTATAAGAAGGTAAGTGGGACATATACGTTTTGTTGGGTGGACATATACGGGAGCTAATCTTAGGCCTACATTCTACTCTGTTCCGACATGATAACGCCAAATGGCGCCGCTCTATAATGATACGGATTATTGTGTCGCTGCAACTCGTCGGACAATGTTGCTACAATCACCGTCTCGTCATTTGTATATTTCATCGCTTTGTGGCTGGGACCGACCTACTCGTACCGACGATGACGTCACAACGACGTCATCAGTGACGATACAATGACGTCACAATGCTCGAAATAGACGCACGGGCCGGCGGAGTTCATTAGTCTCAGATTCAGCCGTCGCATTGAGGCGTGCTAATAGAAGGATGGAAGGGATGGAGATGAGGAAGGGGGTGAGAAAGGGGATGTTGGGATACAGGGAGAGAAATCAATAGAAGCCGGTGGTTAATCACTGCGACGCGTGTGTGCGTGTTCGCGTGTGTGGTCTGAAAGTAATTTCTACGCCGGAGGAAATTGCGACCACAGCATCACTGGCTGGCCGGTCGACGCCGGTCTATAATGGTCGTCACTTCCGGTTTGCTGCTGGTCCGCGCATGATCGGCCGACGAACTGCTTCCGGCGATGCGCTGCATCATGGCCGGCGTCATCGATAAGCGACCGGAAACGAGTGACCGCGTTATACGTTATGTTATGTTGCGTCACTGAGCCGCTGCTGTTTCTATAACTGACGCATTATAGCCTAGACACACGACATGTGCGTACGATGATGTGAGAAATAATTTGCGCTGGAAAACTGTCGGAGCTCGCATTTTAATCTAGCACATGTTGTAAAATAACCAAAAAATTAACTAATGTGACAAAAATGCAACAGGTATAGTTACCTAAAAAAATCCAGAAACAGACGGTCATGGGAGAAGCAAAAATGCAAGAAATACTAAAAGCAAAAAAAAACTTAAAGCAAAAAGTGCGTTGTCTTCAGATTGCAGTGGTGAATAAAAACTGTAGCAGGTTTTTACTTGCGTATTTACGTATTTTAACTTTTTGTTCTGAAACTGGGTAAACTATAATATTCATAACTAGTTTTACTATTCGTAGATATTCTTGTATCGATACTATGCGTATACGTGTTCTACAGTTTGATTACGACCAACTGCCGCGTCCTGCGGCGTGAGTCCGTCGACTGGCAACGACGACAGCGACTACTACGACGACGACGACGCTAGTTACGACTTAAGACTTAAACGAGCGTCGTCTCGTCTTGAATTAGTCGTCCCAGAGTTCGTCGCCCGTTGTACGGGCGTCGGCGTTTGTTTTTACGATCATGCTCGCCGCTATTACGTGTAAATTATTCACCCAGTTAGCCGACCAACTGGCCGACCCTTATTTTATCGGCGTTCAAGTAAATTTGACCGGCAAAGACTATACGAGTCTGTCTCTTATGTAGGGCGTGCGTAGTTCTTTTGTTGTCATAAAGAAAAGGCACGTATTCCACACCGCGGTGCGATCGATCTATTTGGCTGATTAACAGCAGTGACGATAAGTAAGTAAGTAAGTAAATGATTTATAAAGCACCAAAGTCTCAGAAAGAATCAGGGCGCAGAATCAGTTCTTTGCCTAAAATAGGCAGTTTTATAACTAAAACCTTAAGGCCAGATTCTTGACGAACCGACCTGTATCCATTTTCAGTATTTTTTCAATTTTTTTTATATTTATCGTGTGCTTTAAATATGATAAGCACAGAATGTGTTTAATCTGGGACAATTTAGAGAATGTACCAAGTTATTTTTTAGTCTTTAGCAACTTCAAGAGTTTTAACTGCATGTTCCAGCTTTATCTCTTTTCTCTTTTCTTTGAAATTGAAAGATTGCATCTTGCATCTGGTGGGTGCACTGTTGAGCAGTTCGAACTGTTTCTTTTCTAAGCCTATGCGACGTCTGGTTTGCGATAGGCGGACTGCGGTATGTGGTCCTATTGGCATCTGTTGTGACGTCGACCGAAGCGATTGTTTTTTGTTCTATTTCGCTGGAGAGGACGAATGGAATCGTCGTCCTAGGAACGGTCGATACGATAGGCCTACTGAGCGCCTCACAGCGGACCAGTTGCGGTGACGGTTAAGAACTCTAGACTGAACCCCTTTCTGGAAATAACCCCTTAAGCCCAAACCCCTTCTAACAACAACGTAAGACGGGATCCATGTAGAGATTACAATCCCTGCTAACTGACCGGCCGTAGACCGATGGTCTTCTTCTCGCGTGCTGTGTCTTAAGGCAGATTCCATTAACGATGACGCCATCCAACTCGGTTCTTCGCTTCTGTCTTCAGCTCCTCTTTACTTATTTTGTTGTCATCTTGCTCCATTAATAGATCTAACATCTTCCTTCTTGGCTTTCCTCGTGTCCGTTTTTCTTACATCTTCCCCTTTAGCCGATGATATATCGTTGGATAGAGATTGGTGGAACCTTCCTGAAAATTTGAGTAAGTAAAGTAAGTAAAAAATCAACATATTATGTACTGGCTACTCAGAAAATCTCTAATGCTTAGCAGCAGGAAAGGGGCTGGGATTATTTTTTTTCTGCGGATGCGCGGATTTTTGCCCGTTTCTCGTCGGCCATACTGCTTGATCCAGCGTGTGTTGCAGTCATGTGAACCGACCAGCCAACAAGGCCATTTTATTTCGCTTTATCACGATGCGACTCGCAAACCGGCGGTCCGCTGGTAATTTGTCTCCAGTCCACCAGATGGCGTCGCCAACGCCGAGGACCAGTCGACTATAACAGCAGCAGCAGCAGCAGCTGCCGGCGTTTGTGTGGGTTGCCCGCCGTCTTCACTGCCGGCGCCATCACTTCGAGTCTCAATTCCAATTTCCTTCGATCTCAACACAGCAGCGCCGTCTCGTCTCGCTATCATGCGCTGTATTTTGCTGCATTAGCACTGCGTTCAGCGCAAGGCTGTAAAACTATAGGTTTTTGCGAAGGAGAGTTTTGTGTTTCTATGTTTCTATGGTTTTTTTGGGGAGGGGAGAGGATGAGGGAATAAAAAGTCATATGTAAGCCGCATAAATTTTAATGCCAATTTTGACTGGTGGTTCCAACCAACCACATTTCCTTTTTCCATGGAGGATCTGTCTGGTGCATTGTTACTTGAAGCTTCACGAAATGGTTTCTCATTGCACTTTAGAAGGGTGCTGGTGTTTTATGGATACCGCTCATACAGTAAGTGTTGTCAGTTCATTCCATATTTGGTTTCTGTTAAAAATTGTCTGTATTAACGGCAATGTCGTATATGACTTCTTCGTTTAGCTAGAATCACTGAACCAACAAACCTGTGCGGCCGCAGTGCGCCATTATAAATATTTGTCGTAGAAAAAGTTAAGTATCTTTCTCGCTTTTTCTAAGCTGGGGTCAGTATCAATTAAGTCCGTGGTTTTACGTGAAATAAAGCATCTGCACAAACGGTTTACACATAACCACGACGCAAGTTCAAGTATAGGCTAAGTATAGTACATTTCACTAATAAATAGCGGCGGTTTTGTTGGTGTCACTACCCAAGTAAGTTGGCTTGGTGCCGGGTGCTATAGACATTCATGCAATGAACCGACTGAACTCATAATGAATATAATGAATATGATCACTGGCAGTGTCGTAAACACTGACCCTGAAGCTCCGAGAACCTTAGCTGGCGTGTCTTTGAGACATGCGAGGATAGAAAGAGCTTTTATAATGCGACGCGATATTGCACCAGCGGGAACCATCATTTCATCGCTTCGCAGTGCGGGCGCTGTGGTTGGAATGCGCGTGCTTCGATTTCGCACGCCGACAAGTGGAAACTTGATTATGGCGACTAAGCTCGCACCGAGGTTATTACGAAGTTCACAGCTTCCCGCGTGGGTGATTACGTTGTCTTTACGACGTGCGTGTTCGGCCGCGCAGATGCTAGCGCCGTGAAACGTTCGATTACACACACATCAAAGTAGAAGCAGACAGCGGACTAGGCCTAGGATCTAGCAGTCAATCCCAATAACTCATCATCGCCAGTCTACAGAGCGACAGAATGTCGATTAATATGTGATACTACTCTGCTACTACTCTGTTTCTTTTTTGGTTTTTATTTTCTGTGATTCAAGCGAGACCAATAGCTGAAGACCAGGATAAAGGAACTACCTTGCCAGAACCCGCGCCAATGTAGAAAATTAAAGTCATCTCGATCGGCTACAAAAACTTGTCCGCAAGCCACATTACGTACAACAGTACGAACATTTAATATGACAACAAACTTAGTTTGTGGAACGCACGCAACGGCTGCTGACATCGTTCGATGTGTTTTTTTTAAAAAACTTACACAGGCGTCATTACACACTTGAATGCAGAACTAAAGGACCCAAGATTTTCAGTCGTCTGTTGTAAGGCACATTATGTTTTAGTCACTTGACAATAATGTCTTAGCGTTTCTTTGAACATTTTTTGCCAAATATTTTGATTATGCATAGAATTTGATCAAATTGTATTCTAATGACTGTTTTGTTATTGTTCGCTGTCTATCCCGTCTATTATAAACAGCTTGTAATACGCCAGTCTTGCACAGACCGGTAGGCCCTATGCAGTGCGTCGTTTTCGGATAATTTTCCTTAATCGAATTGCGCAGCGACTTTCGCATCTGCTCCATGTATCGAGCGCTTCATATACAACTTTATTCGACGCACCTTACCGTACAGGATTGGTCCTGCTGCAGGTGAAAATTGCATTACCGTCGCCGTGGTTGGCTTACGTATGATGCACTGTAACAACCCGATCTATAGATACACCGTTACTTTTTTTCATCATCGTCTATCGTTGTTGAATATAATCGAATAAAGGGTGAATCTAAATAAATATTAAGCTAATGTCGCGCGTGAATACTGTGATGTTACTACAGTATAACGAATTGCCCACACTTTGCTATCGACTTTGAGGATGTCTGGAGTGTCGCGTTCTCAGGAATAAGCTATTGTCTGTCCAATGCTATGCATAGCATTCTCTTTCCCCTTCCCCATTTTCCTTTCCCTTCCCCTTCTCCATCCCCTTTTCCGCTTTCCCTTTCCCTTGCCTTTTCCTTTTTTTTCTTTTCCTTTTCCTTCCCCTTTCTTTTCCGCTTTCTTTTTTCTTTACCTTCCGCTTCCCCATTCCTTTACCTTTCCGTCCTCGTTCCCTTCCTTTTTTCTTTCTTTTTTCTCCTCCTTTTTTTCTTTCGTTATCCTTTCCCCTTTTTCTTCCTCTTTTTCCTTCTCCCTTACTCTCCCCTTTCCCTTTTTTCCTTTTCCTTTCCTTTTTTATTTCCCTTCCCTTTACCTTTTATTCTTTTTCTCCTTTCCTTTTCCATTTCTTTTTCCCCTCCACTTTTCCTTTTCCTTCTTCTTTCCTCCCCCTTTCTCTTTCTCCTTACCTTTTCCATTTTTCTTTTCGTGTCCACGTCCGTGCGTCCAATATTTGAGGCGGCATATCTCCATAACGATGCAATATAGACGCTTGGTCACCATGGACCACTCATAGGAATTCGAACCCCCGGAGTCGACTTCCTATGAGTGGTCCATAGTGACCATGCGTCTACCCCGGAAGTCGACGACCGATGACGTCATGTGATCCCAAAATGTCAAAGTCGTGACCCCATTATCTTTGAGGCGCTCTATCACCATAACGGTGCAAGATAGACGCATGGTGACGATGTAAAGCGCTGGTGACGAATCGAATGGTCTCGTAACTGACAATGTTTATTGTTTAGTTAAAATAATACAGAAGGATGACAGGATTATTGCTGCTGTACAATTTTAAATTAAACGGTTTGATTTTTTTCTACCCGTCTAAACAGCTCACTGATTTTATTTATACGAACATATATTGTAAACTGTCGAAATGCATTGGACAGACTCCGTGTTTATATGAACATTATCTTGTATTTGTATGATAACTGACATGCCTTGCATGCAATGTCCATGCAATGTGACTACAGATAAACTAACCACCCAATTGCAACTTGGCAGAGTGAGGGGGAGAGCAAGCCTTTTCCCACTAAATTTTAACTTGTCGAAAATTTTCTTTCTGACAAAAGTTTTCTTCACCCCCGCCCTTTCAAAAAAATAAGAAATTTGGGGCTAAAATCGCCATTATTTAGGGCGAGAATTAAAGCAAAATTAAAATTTTGAATAGGGACCTATTTATGATCTCCTCATGCAGCTGTCTGTCGAAAAATTACAACTCACAGCCTCTTAATCTTTGTAACCGCCTTCACCGTTGAAAATCTCCGTCGTATTTTGTTGCCAGGAATAGATGCAGAACTTACATTATTTAGTTACACCTTACAATAAACAAAAAACATTAATAAAAATCATCAAAACACCTTCTTTTTATACGGGTGGGCTGTCTAAACTGCGTGCCTGGGGCTGTAGCTTCGTTTGCCCCCTGTGCGCAATCCTGTTGACAATGCTTTGCAACATTTTTTGTGTCCCACGACCACGAACTGTCGTCCTTGATCACCGAGTGACGTCATGTCATCCCTGTTATCAGCAGCCAGCAGCAGCAACAGCAGCAGTGTACAACGGACGAAACTTGGCTCAACCTCCACTAGTTCGATACATTGCGGTTTTGTTGAACAGCACGTCGTACAACAGACATTGGGACTTTTTGCCTAAGTTACTTACTTACTTTTACAGCATTCTGATGTGTCCAGGGGTGTTGTGGACTTGCTGTAGTTTACGCTTTCGGTTTAAGTAAACTTGTTGTTGCACCAGCTTTTCTTACATCATGTTGTACAACGAATGCGCAAAAAATCTAAGGCGGTGCCTACGCCTATTACACGTTACATAAAACTAAAACTTTACAGAGAAAAATGTGTGGAGCTGTTTAGAACTGCCTACCACCAGAACTGGCATGTAACTTCGTTTCAGGCAGTTGTGGGCAGTTGCATGTAGCTTGCACGTTGCATTCAAGTTTCAGTTGTACATTGTAGGCACCGCCTTAATCCTGACTATTGTTCGACGCAACGTGCGCAACACAAGAATATACACCGTATCTAACCTTGCGTTTTGGCACTTTCGTCGCCTGCGTCAGATGCGTCCGTTGCGTTTGTTGCGCTGCGTTTGTTGCGCACTTTCTTATCGCATCGTATCGTATCGAAGCAATAGACGAAACTTTCGCTCCGTTTCCTTTTGTTTATGACTTCTCAATCAGTATACTGAGTGAACTATTTATTACTACTAACACTTTCGTTTTCAGTTTCGGCAATATCACATTCTCAATTACAGTCTATGTACAACAGAAATTTTGACTACAGCAGAATTTATCTATGCTGTTTGTGGAACTATGAACTGAGACTGAGCTGCGTTGGTTGTGTCGTTGCGTTCTTGCGTACGCTGCTTGCATTTCGTTAAAACACCAGGTTTAAGCGGAGTATGGGCGTTAGACCTCGGCGTGAACGCAAAATGACGGCGGTCAGTCGCGTCGCGTCGTGCGTGTACGACGTGTACGTATCGAACTACGACCAGTTGTCGACGCCACGACGACGACGACGACCATAATTATCAACGAGCATACATCACAGAACTCCAGACCACACCACCGCCGTACCCTCACACGCTGCTGAGCGTCGCCACGATCGACCCACGAACACTCGACCGCAACTTACAGAGGCGTCGTGGCTGGCAGAAATAGAAGGGCAGCTGCCTCCTGAATTTTAACCTGTTTTCCCAAAGTACAAAATCTGGCAGTGAGAATCTTCCGTTTTAGTGGAATTTAGGAACAAAACTAATATTTAGAGTACCTGTAATCTGCCCTGTCAGAAATTTGCAGCTGTCACTCTGAAAATTCTTCCTGCCTACTCATCTACTTTCTTAACCCACGACGTTGCTACTTACTAGCGACTTAGCCGACATCTGTACATCTGTCCGGCGGTCATAACGTCGTTCTGTCGTCGAATATCATCTTGTCTGCCAGGAAGGACGTAGCAGTGCAGCTGCAGCTGCTGCTGTAGCGGTCGCGGAAGCTCTAAAAATTGGAAAAGTGGGCGGGTGGCAATTAAGGGGGAGGGTCTGTTTTGCGGGTGGAATACAATACAATACAATACAATATTCGTTTAATTCAAGCGTAGACAGACCGCTACGTAGGTTACAATAAATTACGCAAGTATTGACAGTGTGTAGGCTACAGGATCAAGGTAAAGCGCAGTAGAACATAATATGCAATTTAAAAATCTGAAAATAGTAAAATAAAATAAACAAAGAGTAATAAAATAAGTGTAGTAGGTGATAATTCTAATAAATGTCTTTAAAAAGCATCCTGGATAAAAAGTTTTTATCATCTGTTTTAACATGTATTTTAAATCTATAGTTGAAATCTAGTGATACATTCTTTACGTACTCTGTATCGGAAACGAAACTTGCTCACTGTGTGTGACTACGAGCTGTAAGTAAGTAAGTAACTAACCTTTTAACTGACAGTGGTTTTATTATTCGCATGTTGTACAAAAATTGCTATTAGGCCTAGATTTTAACTGTGTCATCGCAATATGTTTTTTTGTTATTCGTTAATTGTTCTGCTTTGTGGCTTGTCAAAGCTTTTATTAAACGAATATTTCTTCTCTTACTTCTGTTAAAATAGCGGATTCTGCGATACAGTTTTCTGACACAGTCAAGATTCTCTGGGTTACACTTGATTCTAATCTCACCTTGGGACCTCACATTAAGGCGATATCTAAGTCCTGCTTTTACCACATACGTTCCTTCAGACAAATTCGTCCATCGATG
>Ga0056128_1006809_pt1 | contig 14432 bp, 10 predicted proteins | sample WorMetLIZISLAND2_FD_71113 | JGI IMG/M metagenome (GOLD analysis project Ga0056128, IMG submission 71113) | Marine gutless worms symbiont microbial communities from Max Planck institute for Marine Microbiology, Germany - Olavius geniculatus... ... | reverse complement strand
CGACCCGGCAGCCGACGACGAATGAGCTGAACAACGAATGAAGATCGAGCCAATGTTTATCACTCAGTCACTCGAGCCTTCCGTCGCAGGACCACCAGCGCGGCCACGGTATATAGGAAAGTTAACCCAACTCAATTACAGTACAATAAAACTTAGAGTGAAAAAATGCCTAAAGTCGACTGTGGAAAAGACAAGCAAAACATTAAGCGAGTCTTAAGTTTAGTTTTAAATGTTCGCGAGCACCTATTATTACTCACTCTCAGAGTCATTGTGCAGTTTGTTATTGAAGAAAAGATTACGGCAACGCTATCACAGTTACCGCTGTTCCAAGAACAGCGTACATACAAAAATCGTTCACTAAAAAGGGTATGCGGAGCTTCTTCCAGAACAAAGTTTGCAGCTCTGACAGAACTGGAGGTGAATGCCTCCTGGAAAAAGTTGGGGAAAGTAAAAAATTGAAAATAAAAGGAATATTTTGGTGGCAAATTGCCTAGAAATGCATGGCACAAAATGCGACAATTCTGCATAAAACAGCTCCAATTTTTTCTCGCTCGCTTCGCTCGAAGACTATATATACTTGCAGGCCCTACTTTCAAAACCGTATTTAAGAGAGAAGGGGGGTTAGCGGGTTCAAACCCCCTCTGGAATTTGAAAAGTTAATGTGACAATTCTGCGTACAACAATTCAATTTTTTTTGCTCGCTCCGCTCGCATATTATTTGTACCTCCGCTTTAAATTTGTTCCGCCGCCCTTGTTTGTCTATTATTATTTAAAAAGCATGCACTATGTTTGATCGGTTGATTTAAAAAATAATTAAAATTGTTGCCGACAGATGCCATATTTTAAGGCTGAAGTGCACCTAATTCGACCTTGGCTGGGGCTCTGCCCCAGACAACGCTGGGGAGCTCACAGCGCTCCCCAGACCTCCTAGCTAAATTTGAGGAATCCTACTTAACGGAAGGACAGAGGAAAAAAGGAAGGAAAGAAAAAAAGCAAGGGAGGGAAAGGAGAAAGAAAAATGTAGGGGAAATTAGCAAAAATTTTGGCTATGGCCTTGCCTACTTTTAAACACGTGGTGCCAAGCCATTCTTGTTTGCCTATACATTGTAGTGTTTAAACTGCACTAAATCTGGTCAGATAATTATATAAGTCAGAACTCTCTTCTTTAGACTTTGTTGTCAATAGGTTTTTTTTATGAAAATGGTTAAAACGAGCAACATGGATGTTATTAGTCAATGTCAATCTTACTTTGATTTTAAATTACCAGTACCAATCGCGTTAAGACGTTTGATGTTAAATATGCCACCTGCGGGGGCAGCTTTGTAGATTATGGCACCAGTGTCAAATAGTGGCTATTGTTAGTTCTATTATTATTACTATTACGCCTGTGTGTTTATTTATTTATTTTTCTTTTCCTGTTGTTAATTGCATCCATGTGCGTATGTCCTCATCTATCATTTCTTCGATGAATAAAGATGTATATATAACTGGACAGGTTGTGATGAGATTTCAGCAGCTTAGACGCAAGATGACTGGACTGAGTGGCTGCTGCGTCAGTGAGTAGCACGGCAACAAGGCGGCGGCGAAGGAACGCAGATAACGACGAGCGCAAAAGCAATAACTCTTCACGCTACCATCGTTCGTTCGTCTTCTATACACCAGACGGCACCACAGTCGAACGACACGCATCGGTCACCTGCGCAACGCCGGTGCCCCATTATAGAATCGCCCCCTACCAGAAGTCTCCCCCAGCCGGCAATTTACCGGCAAAAATCCGCCCAGCCCGGGCGGGGATTTTACCGGTAAATTGTCGGCCGCGGGAGACTTTTTTGGAGGAGGGAGGTGGGAGCCTGGGAGGTGGGGGCGATCCTATAATGAGGAGACTTTTTTATGAGGCCGGCGATATTTTAATAAGGAAAGATATATCAATTCCGCGTGATTATCTCTCCCAAGGCGGATTTTTCACGGGGTAGACATTTTAATGTGTTACCGGCCCACCCTGCTGCTGGTGACGGTCGTGGTGAAGGAACAGTGGCAATGTTCTGCGTTGTGATTGATCCGAATTCTTGGCGCAGTCAAGCATCACCCGCTCACAGTCTCAGACACAATCAGCCGCGTGCCGGTCTCGCATCCAGCAGCTCAGCTCTCGACGAAAGAATGACAATAAATCACCACCAGCAATGACCGGGCGCCGCCCGCTGTCGCACCCATAAAGACAGATAATTGATAAAGGAGGACTGACTGGAAGTAGGCAGCAGCAGCAGCAGCGTAGCGGCACATTGGCTGCCACAGACCGAGCAGTGAACAGTCACAGCGCTGCTCCAGCCTCTTCACGCGTTGCTGCTTAACGCCATCTCACAACTAATACTGCAGTAAGTCTAGCAGAATCACGGCTGAAAATAACCTAGGTTCTGAAAAGAAGCTTACGGGTTTAAAAGATGTTTTTAACTTTTCATTAAAGTTTTCAGTTTTTTTGCACAAAGAAGACGGAACACGGGACGGGAAACGCAAATTGTAAGATGCAGCCTACCACTCTTGGCGTCATCGGTTCTGTTGAGTGAATGACGTGATACCAGAACTCCGAATTCACGATTAAAATATGAAATTATAACTTTTTACTGTTTTTAATTGAAAAAAATAAACTACAAACGTTGGTTTTCGAACCAATTTACCAACCGTGACTAAAAATAATGATCGCGCCAATGACAATATTATTGCAAATTGTAGACCAGCGAGACTACGGCGACATTATAGACGTAAGCTATGCTAGCAAATGTCCCGCACCGCACGTGTAATTGGCGATGGATTTTTCAGGTAAAGATGTTCAAGTCAAGCTCAGTTTTGTCTCTCGGTTCAGTTGAGATGAATATTTTCGTTTCACGTAGCGCTTATCTTAGGGCTGCCACAAAGTTGCTATCACGTGCAAATATACGACTCCCGAGTGCCTGACAGAACAGAACCGTTTTGAGTTTGTTTCGGAACTGTTCGGTGGTCATAGAGTAGGTGGTTCCGGTTCCAACTGCAAGAAATTCCAGACCATTGGCCCAACTACACGGAAACTGCGAGGACTATGTAGTACTGTACTGCTAAGTCGAGCGAATATGATCATCGCACAGGCGGAGAATCGCATTCCGTGTACGAATGGAATTAGAGCGGCATAAGCTATAGGCCTTTAAAGGTAAAGAAAAAGGTAGGTGTATAGCTCTTAAAGAGCGAACCCCTCACAGAGCTACAGAGCGTCACTTGTCATATGGGATCACACTTGTTACCAGCCACCCGACAGAGGTAAACGCGCCCCGCCTTAACCCCAGCCAGATAGGCCGGTACTCAATTTACCTACCCAGGAAGGATGAAAGGCTGAGTTGACCTAAGCGGCTGGTTACATACCCAGATGGTTTACCTGGCCAAAGGCAGTCACCCATCACAGTACTAACCGGGCCCGGCGTACAGTAACTTCGCTGATCGGATCAAACGCGTTACCACTACACCACGCCATCACCAATACAATCAGAAGTCAGAAGCAGAAGAAACTCCCAATGTTCGTACACAAAATGTGGCATCATAATCGAAGAACAATCGCACTACGATATACGGACTTGGTAATCGCGAAATAATAATTGCTCGCGCGTTTGTAACTCTGTAAGTCGTGTCTGCGGAGGTCGTGCAGCAGCGCTCGGAGTGAGCAGCATGAATGTGAACGGTGCAGACACTGACACGCGACGTCCAGCTAAGAACATGCGCCGACGCAGCCTCCAGGAGTCTGCTGCAGAGGCTGGCCGGTGGTGATGCCGTGCCGAGTCAGTCGCCTGAGTCGATGGCGATGAAATTAACGCTGGAAACAAAATAATGGACGTCGTACGTTTCGCTCAGCTCACGGACGGAACCTCGGCCCATGGTGGCGTGGCCCCAGCCCGGCTCAGCTATGGCAAGCCGAGCGAACACTAATAGAATAATAGATGAAGTCGGACGGTCGATTGAGTTAGTGCGAGGAGAGGCCGGCCGGCCGGTCGGTCGGGTCGCGGCGGCGATCGTATCGTGCGGTGAGGACTCGACGGCGCGTACACGGACCGACCCCGCTTGACGTCCGACCGACCGACCCCGACCGTTCGCCCCGTTGCCCGACCCGGCCCGGCCTGAGCCGCTGTTCCCTCTGTCACCGATCCACCGTCGACCGACGACTGACGAACGCAGCGCCCTTGCTGGCCGGTGTCACACTAAAATGTCTCCTCCACGAAAAATCCGCCCGGGGAGAGATAATCACGAAATTGATATACCCTTCTTATTATAATATCGTCGGCCCATAAAAGTCTCCCCATTATAAGATCGCCCCTCCTAGAAAAATCTTCCCCGGTTGACAATTTACCGGTAAAAATTCGCCCCGCCCGCGCGGCTGCCGGGCGGGCGAGGCGAAATTGTCGGCTGGGGGAACATTTCTAGGAAGTGGTCCTATAATGGGGCACCTGCCGGCGCCGCTGACGACGTCGCTTACCAACTCCGTCACACCGCGCACGACGATAATAACACAGACGCAGGGAGCAGGAACACGCCAAGACTGCTCACAGAAATGTGCACATTGAGCGCGCCAGACAATCACTGCAGAATGCCACCTGCGATTTCTGTCACCATGCATGCGTGAACTACTGCTTAAAGCATAGTTACTCAGCCTGCAGTGGCACTGTTTTCGCAATTGTCGGCTGCAGTCGTGCGTCCTGAACCAAACGAGCGTGTGGTTTAAGCGATCTGAGCGCGGTTTAAGTACGATACCGTACTGTGCGGAGTCGTATAAGCTCGTTCTGCGTACTCGCTTATCCACTCCAGTAGTGCGGTATCTAGTAGGCTACTGACAATTATTCTGTATTCTCTGCGTTTAAGCCAACGTGAACATTGTTGCTCATAGGCCTATGCTTGTCTTATTTATTTCACGCTTATATACAACCTGCAATCGTGTCGACATGAAATTTGTTTATGGCAGCGAAATCTAAGTTTATCATTGAAAAAAGTCGGGTGTTAGACGACAGAAGACAATAAAGATACTGCAGAATTCACTCTGGCGCCGAGAGGTAGAAATGTGATAATTTCGCCTTGTGCGTAACGTTTAGCGGCAACATCAAAACGCATGCTGGCGAGACTGCATCAGGTCCATGCAGAGTATATTCACAAGACAGTCGGAAGTACGACAGCATACTATCGCAGGCTTGTTGGAGGAGACAGTCTACCGCTGTGTGGTCTGAAACGAACAGTCTGCAGCATGCACTGGCAGTCTGCGAGCGCACCAAATAGCACTACTCTCCCAGCGGACACCGACAAATCATTGGAACGTCCAGGTCCACGGCGGAGATGGCGTGCTACAGCATCAGATGTGCAAATCAATTAACGTCGTCCGAGACTGACCGGACAGACGGATCGCCGACAGACGTACGGACGGACGGCTAACATGTGGACTGTCCGCCGTGGGACCGACGCGCTAAACTGTTCAATTCGACGCTGGACGTCTCGTCGGGACCACTCCGCTCACCGACACCAGATGTGAGCCCTGCCGCTAGCAGCTAGCCAGCTCGGTCATTGCGTAAGTTGGCTGCAGTCGCCGGCGGCGACGGCGGCGGTGGCCAGTCGCTGACGACGTCGTGGGGACGTAAACGCAGTCCACATTGCAGCACCTCACATCGACGACACGAAACGGCAAGAATCGAAGACAGTGTAGTGAGATGTGACGTGAATGGACCTTAGTGGCATCATTTCAGTAAATCATTAAGGATCTCACTCTCTTCCCCTTCGCTTCTTCTCCCTTCCTCTTTCCCCTTAATTCCTCCTTTTTTCCCTTCCTTTCCCATTCCTTCTTCTCCCCTTCCCTTGGAAGTAGGGCCCAATAAATACAGCTAGAGGGTCTGAGGGAGCGCTGTAAGTTCCCCCAGCAAAGTCTGGAGCAGAACCGCAGCCGAAATCGAATTTGGTGCATTTCAGCCTTAAAATGTAACATCTGGTGGTAACAATTTAAATGATTTTCTTGAAAATCAACTGACCAAATTTCGTTCAGTTTACAAAGTGAAGGTCAACCGAAAACCAAACGTTTGTTGTCAGTCGTTTATGCAGGACTCACTCAGGGAAAAAAATAAAATCACAAATTTTGGAAGGTCCTCTCCAAATGACGCCCCTGACCAGGGATGTGCACGAGACCTTCTGAGCCGAGACCGAGACGAGATCGAGATGAGACGTTGCAGCTTCCGAGACGCTGGCCGAGAACATAAAGCTCCCGAGACTCTCGAGGGGAGCTTCAACGTCTCGCCGAGACGTTTTCCGTGACGTATGGTGAAACACATTGACAATGAAAAAAATTATACGGATTAATTAACTCGCACCATGGTAAACGCTTTCTATTTGTGATAATGTGGGGTTTTTGCACTTTATTTTGAAAATTATCACTGAATAATTAACGGCTTGCAACAAAAAGAATTGCAACTGCAGTGCTGTAGACATGCGCCATTGTTTATCGCAATTTGCAAGCAACTGAAATAAGTAAACTACAGCTGATTATAGCCTTATACGTCGTCTACATTTGGCTGATAGTATTCATTCTGACATCATACACTTTATCTTCATTGCGACTAGGTCATTTTCATGACAAAAAAGACTGACAAGACATTCTCCTTTATGATAAGTAAGTAAATGAAAGAGTAAAAACACTGTAAAACGAATATGTCTAAGCCATAAAATGTCATGTTGGTTAGTATTGCTCTAACTGCAGCTACAGTATGCACGGCGCACGCCTGCACAAAACGTCTCGACGAGACGCAATGGCCCGAGACCCGAGACAAAATCTACTGGGCCGAGACCGAGACATATTGCTCCGAGACCGAGATGAGACCGAGACGAGACGTTAGTACGTCTCAAGACCGTCTCGAGACCGAGACGTCTCGACCGAGACCACATCCCTGCCTCTGACGGACCAGCGAATAGCCCAAGCAGCTAGGACGGTCAACGAACGCACGACGTATGGGGCCGGCGCTACACAGTCAACGAAATTACCAACAATTTAACACCACAGCCCTGTGACCCGATCAGGTTCACATCACTTTACGCCGTTTCCCAGGCATTAAAGCTAAACCCCGTGTTTTTCGCGGAGTGAGGCGTCACTTTAGTAGCAGAATCCGAGGTTATTTGGCGCGGGTTCGCCAACTGCGTCGTCAGCAGCAGTCGCAGCAGCGTTGACAGCGGTGGAACAGTGACGTCATTCATGACGCCAGTTAGACCAAGCGTCAATCAAGCAGATTTTTGTTGCGCACTGTGACACAAATTCCATTTCTTCTGTCGTGCTCAAAACCTGCTTAAAATCAGATCTCCTACTGCAAACTTTGGCAAAACGACAAGTCGAAAAACAAGACAACGACACAAGCTTTACGACTAATTAACACGAAAGGTGCGCAATTTCCATGTGACTGGTGTTGATTTATGGGTTATAGTCTTGAAAAGTTCTTTTTCAAGAATCAGACAGTACGTATTGCACCCGGAACATCAAGTTTCACATGCTGTTCAGTCGGTGCTACACGCGCAAAAAAACTACACTATAAAGATTATCATTCTGCACTCCATAAAGATCCTCGCCAGTTTATATAGCACAGCGCTATGTGAGACGGTGTTCGCGGGAAGATGTGTTTCATGTGTCATCGTTATTACCATCTGCTGCTCTTGCTGCCGGTATGGTGAGGTGTTAAGTCGAATAATCCCACAGCCAGCTGTACGAAGCACCATTCATCTGTGTCACGAATGCAGCCGTTGCAGCCACGCGCCTCTGCGGCCTGCAGAGGGGAGAAGAGGGGAAGAAAAAATGGGCCGGAGTGAGTGGGAGAAATGATGGAGACAGGTCGAATCCAGGTCATTAAGCGACATGGACCGTAATCAACGGCAATCGAACTGCTGCCCGGCCCTGGACTACAGTACTGCAAGCTGCAACGCACTGTACCAGCAGCCGTTTCCGGTCTTGAGTCTATAGTAGCATCCCGTCCGCATGCATGGCTCTATCGCATTGCAACAATATCAGCTATACGACATATTCAATCCTGAATCCTCACATCGATCGCGTAGCCTATTGCACCAAACATGATGACATAAATTGCCAGAAAAAAATCGACCGCGCAATGTGCAAACTTGCAACTTTGTTACGTTTTTTGTCAATTTGTGGTCGATTTTTTATTTAGCAAGTAGGCCTACGTACAAAACGCTAGCGTGCGTATACAGTACACTGCTCAAAAGCAGGATAAATGCAATACTTATTTGATGAACGCACGGCATGCATAAACATAAAGTATAACAAATGTTTCGTAAACCACATGACAGGCAGTAATGCATACAGATATACTTACATTATTAATATAAAGCACTAAAAAGGTACATGTAGGTACTCAGTTTGTTTAGTTTATTTGATGTTTCTTTAACTTCGTAATAAGTGATAAAGTATACGCATTTCTGACATATTTAACCCTATCAAGCCGCCAGTCTGGATGCATGCGTAAGAATCGTATAATTACTAAGAAATCAGACTCGTTCTGTGTTACAGATATTGAGAGAGACAGACGCAAAGAGTAGAAGAAACAGACGGACGAACGACAAGACGAAACGCAGAATTATCGAAACTGTGGACGCAGACGGACGCACGCGGCATTTCCGACAAGGAAACAATTTGTCAGAGACGTCTCTGCGTATACTGGTCAGTCGATAATTGGCCGAGAGATCGGACGTTTTTCGGACAATAGACACAGAGTTCTTGATCCAACAAAGCCGATGAAAATGTACAAAGAAGTACGACTGTCTCGTAGCCCACGTCATTGGCTATTCGCGCAGTTAGTGATCAAGTCTGCTCAAAATGGTTAAATGGTATAGCTTTTCGTAAGAAGCCCATCTCAGAGCTGAAAGTGATTCTATATATCAGCTGCTCGCATATCACTTTAACCGTCACTGATTCTTTGCCGTTATTGCCAAAGTCACATATCACGCTAAAACGCTGTGTGTTACGCCAGCGAATCGTTGTGCATGTTTGTGAACTGTGGCAATAACTGTAATAGATTTAGTAATTAATATTCATAAAATAGAATATAGACAACTCGGACATATTGCGTTTATGTGTATGTATATTTTTTTACCAAAGTTACATACTGGAAAACGAAGCGATCGGGCGCATTGAATCGCGTATCAAAACTGCAGCTTTGAGTTCAAAGTTTCATTTTGACTTACTTGACTTACATGCACTTTACATTAAAAAATACCTTAATTCAATAAAGACAATGTCGTCACGTTCAGCAGGCCGACTTCTGTATAGCAAATCTCCCATCTGTTTCTGCCTCAAGCCAGTCTAACAACCTCTAATAACGGTATGCCCATTTCCGGGCGTTATTCAATCCATTTCTTTCCTCGTCCTTCTGCAGTCTAATGTCTTCGTAAGTTGCAGCGGCAAGTTTTGGCATTTTTTTCTCCTCCGACCTGCATGCAATTTGACCTAATTAGAACAATTTTCTTTCTCGAATTTTCCCATATGTTATAACCAGTTCCTTTTCCATCTTTAAAACTTTAAATTTATAATAATTTTGCTCGGGGAAAACTCCGAACAATCGAGCGACCTGGCTCAGAACATTATGTCGTCAAAAGTACCTGTCACATGTATCAGGCTTTAGTAGGGATAATGACGTTATCAGATCTATACTTCTGCAGGCTGTTGCTGTGACTGATGTTCATTTTCCAGCCATCGTCAGTCTTATATACGTTCGGACTGCTGTCATTTCGTTGAGATTTATGGTTGCAACTAAGACCCGAGCTTGAGCCAGTAAGTTGTTGGGAGTAGCTTGCATCAGTCGGACTCGAACTGATAATGCCTGCTGATGTCGCGCCGGTCACGCAGCCAGCTCTAATCCCCGACGCACTGCCCTTGCACTGACCGTCCTTCGCCTCTCACTCGGCGCCGCCCGCCCGGACCGCGACAAGTCGTATTTCCAGCCCCGATACCAACCTGATCCCGGGCAGCAATCTGCCCAAATGAAATTCCGAAATCCCGCCCGCCCGGTTGCCGGCCGAACCACTTGTTCGCCGGCGCCTGCCCCGGCTCAAGTTGTTGCTAATTAAAGCGATTTATCTTAAAACGCTGGGCGGCTCGCGGCGACCGGTCCGGGACGTGCCGGTCTTACAAAGATGGCACCGGACGACGCGACAAAAACTCGTCGTGCGACGGTCGCCGCTGAGGTATTGCATAGTTCTTTCGTGGACGGCAGCAACTAGATCGATTTGATCGCCAGTCAGCAGGTCGACGGGACGGGCCAGTTGACGCCCCGCGACGAAATGAATGCTTCGTGGTGGACTGGACTGGACGCGCTGGCAGATCGCACTCAAGACGAGGCGACGGCTTAGCGGCTGGCTGCGAATCAATCTAGCATCTGCCGGCGCGCTGACCCCGCGCCGTGATCTAGTCGACACCGCTCAACTCATCCGCCGACCTCTCAGAGTCACCGACACGACAGCCGTCTTGCACCGCGAGAAAGCTGTTAATGAATCGCACGATGAACATGCGATTCACGACGGCGTGAGACGAACACGACCTTGATTCAGCCTGTATTTCATCACCCGCGCCTTCGTCGACCGCAGCACCAGCAGCAGCAACAGCGGCAGCGTTGTAATTAGTTGAACGGTTAATTAGACAACCTGTTCTGATAAATAAATAGCAGTGCTCTTAAGATTGCGTGCAGGAAACTTTTGGAAAAAATTGTAGAACTGGACAATTATATTAAACGCAACGATAAGCTCAACTACAACTAGTTTACAGAGAAATTGCATAACGCTTACTGTTATTTAAAAAAAGTCCTATTACCGATTTATCATTTTGTGCACAGTTAAAATGTTATTCTAAACTGTCGCCACTCTTAGCTATTTCTGTAAATAATAATTTTTTTTGGCCAGTATATGCAAATGATCGAAAAATAACAGTCTCTGGCTGTCTAACTGAAAAAAAGTTATTTCTACTGTAATAAGAAAACAGAATGTAAAGTATGTAAAAATAGTAAAATATACAATATCATTTTTAACATAAAAACTGGCTAGAATTAATTTTTAAAACTGTTAGAAACGTCGTTTTATTAAAAAAACGCAAAACAGTGCAAAACAATGTCGAATAATATTGCGTGAACTTACTGACCTGCTGGCTATAGCATTTTTACTTATCTCTGCGAGAAGAACGATGTTACTCGGGAATCAGCTGTAACTGAGATTGACGAGCTCAAGCTACTTTTAGTATTTACACAGGAGAATAAAATAGCATGCACTTTATCGTGGTTTATGAGACACTGCAGATAGGCCACACAGTAGAAATGCTGCGACAGATACTCAGTGCCTTGACATGATGCAGCCTAAGCTTAAAATAGCATAACAGGAAAACAAAATTTAAGCAAAATTATCTAGCATATTTGATATAGAATCCGGTCTATTCACGTTTATTATGCTAATCGTTGCCATATTTTATATTTAGAGTGTTCATAACAAACTAGCAAGAAAAATGTGCACTGCACAGAAAGATGTTTGACATTGTGTCAATGACACATGATAGTTTATCTTACCTTTTTTTTACAACGCTTTATTTACCGAGTGGTGAGTACTGATCACATAGCAAATTAAGCTAAATATACGCTTACTCGGTTTCACCAGCTCTGAAACAGAGGCTGCAAGATGAATGAACTTAACTGACTGCTGTTTTTATTTGCACATTTTCCGTCTCTCTGTTGTCGGGTTATCAAGTTTTACTGTATTTTATCTTTTAGGCCATTCTGGCATATTATATGTAGCTTGTTATTGCATTATATCTGCTATTGGCGAATAAAGGTGCTCATAACAAGTAAATAAGTATGTAATTGTACAAAAAGTACAAGGTGGCAAAAAGTTATAAATCATTACAAGCGGACAGGTCACTACGATCGATGTCCTCCTGCGGCCTCCATTTTCGGCCCTTCGGGCCTCAACTCGGCCTGCGGCCTCGATACTCAGCGATGTGCTATAACAGCGCTGCAGCATAGCCGCTAGATGCTTATGATGCGTCGCCATGGTGACGACGTTTATATGACGTCACAGCCAATAACAGTCCAAACTGAAACATCCCTGTTTTAAAGATATAGATAGGTTGTGTTAATAGCTCTCTAACAGTCATCGTATTATCTTTATTCGCCACCTACGACGAAGAGTGCTGATGTCGGTGACGTAGAGCTAGTGAAGTGATGGTGCTACTGTGAACTGCAGTAGACTGTGGCTGCCATGCCACGGCCACGGTCGGCGCGCTCCAGTGCACAGCGCGCTCGCCAGGCGTCGCTATGATCGCGCCGCTAATAAATTTATCGTTACTGCGATACGCCGGCGAGGCGACGCAAGTAAGCGTACGTGAGCAAGAAATAAATCACAAGAGCCCGGCAGTACGGATCCAGTTCTATACAGCCTCCCTGCTGCTGCTGCTGCTGCTGCCGACCGGGACATAACTGAAGGCAATGCGATGTTTTACGTGGCGCAGTTTCACATCCTGCCCGACGAGTCGCGAGAATTTCGCTTTTTAATCCGCTACGGCCGCCGTTCGAGCGTGAGATCGCCGCCGACGTGCTGCCCTGGGCCCGCTCAGCCGTCGCAGCCGCTGCCCTGCCGCCGCTGATTTATGTTCAATAATCCGCGCCCGATTTCTTCCGTCAGAAACTGCCACCGCCGCGAGATGGAGCACATCACCTGCGCCCGGCTTGGCGACGTAACAATACCGTGGCCGGGGCGCCCGCGCAGGGTGGGCACGGGGTCGAGCGAGACCGTTTAATGGGCTCGTCCGGTCAACGGCAAACACAACGCCCGGTCACGACCGAGCGTCTCAGGGTCGTGCACGCGTCTCGTCTCATCTCACGGCAGAAAGATGTGTGCGACTCTGCAAGGCTCAGTGGATGACGTCACGTCCAGAGTCACGACTAGCAGACTCAGCAGCTGTTCACTGCAGCAGCAGCAGCAGCAACAACTCTTGTTATCTGCGGCATACAGTGACGACGTACTTTCTACTCACTTGCACGACTACGGTGAAATGTTTATTTTCAACGGCAAATCCAACTGCTGCAATCCCCAATGACGTCCTTATTACGTTGCTGCTTCTGAAGCTGCAGTAAGGCGTTACGGCGCTACAGATCAATCTATGGCGATTATTTTTATGTTGTTTAACTAACAGAAAAATTATTTTCAGATGCGCAGAATCGACACCAAAACTATATTGTGTTAAATTGTTATCCAAATTGGTTCATTTTTACGGCAGCAATGAAATAAAACTCGAATACTTTCACAAAAACCAAGCGCAGAACTTCAGTTCAAAAGTTATACGATCTGACAAGGATGATGATAGTCGGCACTAATTATATTCCAACGCGATCAGCGTTGTGGAGGTCACTGACTTTGCCAGACCGTCTGCGGCGACTCTGGACTGACTTGCCACAAAAAAACCCGGTGATAAGTTGAGTGAGTCAATCTCGGAATTTCGCTCGAATTACACGCATCAAGGCTTATCTGCCAAACTGGCGTTTTGAAGCACGAACGATCAGTTAACTCATCAATGCATGCCGAATTATTTTATGATTTACCGTAAAAAGTAAAAGTCCAATTTTTGGGACGCTTGGCATGAATGGGTTGAGTAAGACAAAAAAAACAAAACTTCACTGAGTCCCGCACAACTGAGCACAGTAAGGTAAAATAGCTTACTGTAATACGTAGTATTTACAGAGCGTTTTATCTACCGAGCGCTTTAGACTGGTCAGAGAACTGCGCGCACACGCACACACACACACCGGTATAAGCTATCGATCAACTGGCAGTTGACTTATCAACTCTTCCATGCTTCAGCGGCAGGCAGGAGAAACAGTTGATTAGAATTCACCTCCACACACGTTGCAGTCGCCAGTCGCCGCCGTCGCAGCCCGCCTCCCGGAGGAAAATAACGTCATGACACCTGCAGGCTGCCGCTGAAGCCCGTGGCACTGCGACACCGGAGCAGTTTGACAGCGAGATGACAGTTGCCACGTTATAATATCTCTAATAAATCTGCCGCCGTCGCTGGCTGCTATTTCTGCTTCTGTTTTGATGATACTTTAGACCACCAGCAGGGACTTGTTGCGAGTTCACGCGTAAACGTTGCATAGAAGCACGACTTGCAGATCTCTTGTTTCAAATCATTGATATCTAAGGCCGAGACCTCTTTTTAATAAACCAATCAATTGAAATGTAATGAAATCTGCGCAAAGTCTCTTAAAAGCCGAAGCTTTTTCTTGTAAACTAATACCTGCCTTGCCTTGCCTTGCCTTCAGCCGTCCTCGGTCCGAGGGTTGGCCGCTTTATGAACGATCATCCTCCAATTTCTTCTATCTTCCACCGACTGCAGTAAGTCGTCGTTATCCAGTCCA
>Ga0056128_1006808_pt1 | contig 14433 bp, 9 predicted proteins | sample WorMetLIZISLAND2_FD_71113 | JGI IMG/M metagenome (GOLD analysis project Ga0056128, IMG submission 71113) | Marine gutless worms symbiont microbial communities from Max Planck institute for Marine Microbiology, Germany - Olavius geniculatus... ... | reverse complement strand
TAAACTATTAAAATATACTGTAAGTAACTGTTAAAGTTTAGACGTGAGAGAAAAGCCAGAAAACTTATCTTTGTCGTGCAAAAGCTATGTAAACAACTAATCTAGCCAAGAATATTTAAGAAAGTTGCATGATGTGTGATTTTCTTCAACGATTTTTACTAATTTTCTGCCTGCAGATAATCAATAAACAGTTAATCACGTTACAGGTCTACTGTTTCTCGATTATGCCCGCAGAAAAACAAAAGCTAGTAAACATGCAGATGTTTGCGCGATTATTTTCGTTTTAAAAATCATCTTTCTACCCTGTGACGTTTCGGTTTAAACTCTGGCTGGGGATTGAAGCTGAAACGTCGGCATTCTCTGATAGGCCCTAAAGCGATAGTCCTTTTTACGTTTTTTTTACATTTTTTCTTTTCGTTTATTAGATCTGTGATTGTCTGTCGGTCTGTAGAAAAGCCAGTGAGCGTTTCTGCAAATATATTTCTCCCGAGAAGCCCACTGAACACAACTGACAGGAGTAGGCATACAGTAAAGAGTCTCGTCTGAGCAGCGGCTAGCGTGAGGACTGAGGAACAATGGATAAGATCGTGGGAGTGATATCAAAGGCTCCTCAAACTCGGTCTCAGAACGATGACGACTTCGCTGATAGACTGAGCTCACGATACAGCGTCGTGTTGCTCGTTGTCTTCGCCGTTCTAGTCAGCATGAACCAGGTTTGTGCTATTGTCCGACCGTTCTAATAAGTCGCATTACGGGTTATGCATTGCTTGTCTGTCCGTCTGTCTGTCTGTCTGTCTGTCAGTTCGTCTGTCCCGCTCACAGACTAAGTTCACGTTACAATGCCTTTACTCTTGGTTATATTTGTTGTTTTAGTCAGGACGAACCACGTCAATGTAAAGTCTGTACCCAATGTTGTTTTGTATTGGAATTTTTGTGACAACCACATAATAGGAGACTAGCAGTGGTAGAAACAGAATAAGGGCCTTATAGTAATTTGACACTAATGAAATGGCTTGCTTCATTATATGTTTTTATCGCTGCTTTTTACGTTTTGTAGGAATTTTTTGTGTCTTTAGAACTTTTTCTTTAGCTTGTTGCACTCTGTTATTGTTACTGCCCGCTGAAGCGACAACGGTATTTTTCGCATATCGCCGCTAAATTTGGTTCTCTCTGTTTCTTTGTTACCACGATAATTAATAAACTGTTGCACTTAGGTTGATGAAATTTTGCACAAACATGTACATTGACAACCTCCAACATTCTATTGAATATCAGAGTCACAAGTCAAAGGTCAAGGTCACATTGTGCGATTTTGTTTGCATGATATACCCGCCGGCAATACTTAGCGTTGAGCTGCTAGGGTTTCACTTGTTGTTGTTACAGTACGTGCGCAACCCAATCACATGCTGGGCGCCTGTACACTTCACCTGCGCTCACACAAAGTTTATGACAAGCTACTGTTGGGTGAAGAACACCTACTACCTGCCGTGGACGAAGCCTATACCTCGCTTTGACTCAGACTATCGGCAGATGGTTCCCTACTACCAGTGGATACCGTTCATTCTACTCGCACAGGTCTGCTAAAGTTGACCTAACTGTTCATTATGATTGTAAGTTTTTTACTAGCATTCAGGCTTCAGCAATTTTAACGTAGACCTATTGGATAATTAGAAGCGATCACGGATCGCAAACCTCCGCTGAAAGCAGTGCTGCCACCTGGCTAAATGGCTAATGCAACGGATGTAATGATTCGCCTCGGCATAATGTCGTTAAAAAAATTGCATTCTAAAATTCGTCCAAATTACAGGATTTGGGTCTGGATTCGGAAACTCTGGTTACGGATTCTCTAAACTGAATCGTCACAAAAGTTTGAGCTTATGATTTTTGGCTACTGCCATCTAAGCTTCCGTGTAGAGTTTCATCAAAATCCGTTTATAAATTTCTGAGATACGCTGCAAATCGTAATTCTAAGTTTTTTTCTGTTCCTGCATAAATAATAATCCTGATTCGAGAAAAAAACTTGCCATCAAAAATTTAGTCACGTTTCGCCGGACATCTCCAGAAAATTTCATTAGGATCCGCTAGTAATTATTGAGGAAAAAGAAACAAACTGATAAACTGACTAACAGGACAGAATGTTGCAATTTGCTAGCAGATGAGGCTTGGGTGCTCGGAATTCTAATTTTGGTCTCACATTTCTCCAAAATTGTGGGATTTTTAGCCAAGATTTTGAATTTATGAAATATATTTTTCAAGAGTTAAGTTTTCCGGCAGGCTAAAAAAAATTTGCAGTTGCTCTTTCCGCCAAGACACCCCTTACTCTGTAACATATTTTTTTCTTTGGCGGAAGTGATAACGTACGTTAAAATAAGAAAACCTATACGAACATTGTTTATACCTGTAGGCGATGTTGTTCTACCTGCCGACGCTGATCTGGCACGGGTTGAACAGCAAAGCGGGTGTAGACGCGGACAGTATCCTAGCAGCGGCTCACACGTTCTCTCGGACGGACAGAGTCGAGAACAGAGACCGCACACTCAAGATGCTTGTCAACCAGATGAACCGATTCCTCGGCAGTCGACGTAACCGGGCGCGGCGTACCGGCCGTTTCAGCTGCAACGCCGCATTCTCCCTCTGCAGACGAAGGTCAGTTTTTTGTCTCATTTTTCTGCCAAAAGGTTGCAGGTTAATTAGTCCGCCCGGAAGCGATAGCTTGCGGAGCGGACTTAAGTTTTAGCCCAGATGTTTTTTTTTATCGGAGCGCGAGATCTCCGAAATGCGTGGGCCGACCGGCGTGAAATTTTGCACGGTGGTCAGTACTAGGCCCAGTTTTATAATGCCGGTTTAAAATTTTTTTGGGGGGCACACCCCAAAAAAATTTCAGGGGCCAAAAACATGCAAAATTTGGCCCGATTTCGGACGACTTTGAAGTTCGGCGGCGAATATCTCCGAAACGGATGAAGATATTCAAATTCGTATTTTTATTCCGTCTACCGCGATTCCTCCTGCGTTAGGCGAAACAAGTCCGGTGAAGTTTGGTCCAGTGACCTTGGAGATTTAGATGTGAAATCGTACCCACCGAAAGCGCATTTTTGGAAGACCATATTTTGGCCCCTAAGGGGTGTGCGCCCCCAAATTTTTACACGCGCTAGAGATTGACCAAGTCTTACTAGCGCACCCCCATCGGGGACGGGAGCCCCCTTACAACTTTTTTCAAAGGGGGGTCAAAAATTGGCTTAAAATGCAATAATGGAGCGCTTATAACTTCGGAGTTATGGGGTGTAGCCCGACGAAACTTTGGCACTTGACGCGGCTCTAGGTTGGGGTGTTAACGCAAGTACAACTTTTGGGGGCACCGCCCCCTTAAAATTTGGGAGGGCAAAAAACGTTCAGAAATCGGTGTGATTTACGACAACTTTCGAGTTTGAGCGCAAATATCTCTGGAGCCGATGAAGATAGGTATTTGTTTGTTCTAACTTTGGAACTTATGGATTTGTCTGACTGTACTTGTGTATTAAGGGCAGTGTTCATTACTTTTAGTCTCACTGTCCGGTCCTACTGCATTGTCATTTGCATGTTTTAAATTGTTTTATTGGACAAATAAAGATTGATTGATTGATAAACGGCGTTGACGAGTACGATCTTTTCGGCGTTGAACAAAAAAAACTTTGTGAAATTCGGTCCACTACGAACAAAGTTATAGGCACTCATGTTGACCTACCCTAAGTCGACAATGCGCGTTTGGCGTATGCCAATGCATTTGAGTTCGGGCCACGTGACTTTGATGACGAAAAAATTTTACCCCCCCCTCTCTATAATTTCCCCAATCGGACTTAAGGCGCCGTGCGGACTCACGTTGGGCTTTGCCCCAAATTTCTAGTTATAATCTCTTTTGCCAGCTGCTAGAGCTGTCAAATTAACGCATTAATTAACACGTTAATGCGTTAATAAATTAACGTGCGTTAAAAAATTAACGCGCATACGTAAATTTATTTTAATTTGCAAAATTATGTCAAGCAAAAATTTCAGTGTTCCGTTAAACTGCAATTATTTGACCATCGAATGAATTCAAGTAACTAAACTGTAGTTGCCGTTTCATCACTATACTGTAAATAAATAATTATTCCGACGACCGGCTAATAGATTTCTAGTTTCTACGCTAGCTATAACGTCAGTTACTGTTGATTATACGTTTAAAAATGTGTTTCTACTTTTCTAACTTTCTATATTTTAAAGGCGGGGCCCCTCAATCGTCGCGGGCCCGAGGTAACTTAACCCTCCCTACTTTCCTTCTAGATGGGGCTGGGTGCGTTAATAACGCGTTAATTAATGCGTTAAAAATTTAACGCTTTGGCAGCTCTACCTTCTGCTCTTATTTTCATCTTTTTTTTCACGTTCTTATAATGCTTGCTCGTAACGTCGCTCAACATTTAAGGTCCTTTTGTTGCTTTCCGCAACGTCCTTTAGCATTACGTCACTAACAGTGAATTATGCCTCAACTTGGGCCTGTCTGAAATTGTGACTTAAGATACTCCTCCTACTTAGATCTAACAGCACTTTCTGTAAAACGTCCGTATTTGTTACCCTGTATACTTCACCAACTGAACTTTACTAACGTCGTCACAAAGGGGGGGAGGCTTGTAAGCTTTAAAATAATTTTTTCCTTGTCAAATAATGTTTGTCCAGTAGTACAAAATTCAGGCCTGAAAAATCGCCTGTCGTAACTAATGGGCAAAATTAAAAGTTTTGAACATTGGTTCTGTTAGAAAGTTGCAAGAAACTTAAATGTTGATTTAAACATTAGGCGAAGGTCTAATGCTTAAGTCAACATTTAAGGTCAGTTCTTTTGTCTGTCGGAAACTGCCATTTCTTGCCCTAACCTTGTAAACCCACGTCGTCGCTAGCGACAGTGCAGCTTTTTCTATACGCTGTATGCAATCGTATATACGATGATTTTCGTTGTGCCGTGAGCAGGATGGACAACTATCTGGTGGTGTTGTTCCTGATCTCAAAGATCTTCTACATCGGCAACGTGATCGGTCAGCTGTTTCTGTTGAATCTCGTCCTGGCGACCAAGTACCAGACCTTCGGCTACGACGTGCTCAAGGACTTAATCAAGAGCCGAGACTGGACCGAAGAGAGTTATGTCGCGTTTCCACGCGTCACGCTTTGCGACTTTAAGGTCGGAGAGCACAGAAATTGTAACGCGTCATTAACCTCTGGCATAACTTATCTGCATTCCAAATTGCCTTCGGTTTTTCTCAAAATTCAAGCGCTTTTTGAAGCCATTATTTTTTGTCTTTTATGCGTTTATTTTTTTCTTTTCTCTCCGTTTGTGCTCGATATTCATGATTAATGTTCTTATTATTTAGAACAGCTGTACGAGCAGTTTGTGCCTGTTTGTGTCTGCCGCTTTGCTGCTTCATTATATCTTATTGTATCTGCTGCCTAGACGAGTCAAATAATGATTATGATGAATATATTGCCCTGCATTATTGAAACAGTATTTGAAGTGACTCTGGAAACACACGTATATTGTCATCATTGTGATTCACAGATACAGATAATTCTGAACTCAGAACAAGGTCAGAAGTCTAATTTACACAAGTTTTTTGTATAGGAATTGCCTCTAACAAATACCTAAGAGCATAACTAAATTCTTATAAAATCAGCAACGTAGAGACTGCTTAAGTTTGCTGAAGTCTGCATGCTGTGTGACTTGCTACATTATGTTATATGCAGGTGCGAGGTCAGGACATGGTGAACGTGCACCCGTACACCGTGCAGTGTGTACTGCCCATTAACCTTTACAATGAGTCCATCTACGTCTTCCTTTGGTATTGGATGATACTCGTAGCGTTGCTCAGTCTGTTCAGGTCTGACAGTTAATCACTCATGAGTCTCTTATTTAGGCCTATTTAAGTATCGTAACATTACTATGCGTACATGGTACACGTCAAGCACTGAAACCAGTTAGCAGAAGGTCAGAAATTGCCGAATAATTGGCACTAACGACCCAGTTCGCAGTGCTTTTCACTGTGCAATTTATCGACGTCAAAGAAAGTTCATAGCTGAAAATTTTTTATGTTGAAAAAACGATTTTGGTCGAAATCTTATTCAAGTTTACTTTTGGTCAAATTTTTCACTTTGGGGGCAATTGTTACATAGTCTTTTGAGCGTAACTACAAGTTCGCACATCAACCACGCACCGATCCACGACTTACTCCAGTTTCAGTTTCAGTTCGTGCGGAACGAAGAGATTGCCGCCCGCACTGGTCTTCTTTCCCTAACTACCACCATCTGTTGTCGTCGCTCAGCTATCTTCGGACACCTAGCGAGGCTCGGCGACGAAGTACCAGCACACAAAGCATTCCACAGTTGCGTCATGTTGTCTCAGGGACGCCTCCCAGACCCTACATGGAAACGTCGTCCCGGTCGTCCGCGTGGCAGGTGGATAGACCAGCTCCGAAGAGACAACAACCGCCCACCTGCTGATCAGTGGAAGCTGGCTATCAGGCGTGGTCACGGTGGAAGAGCGACGCTACGGTCTCACGACTACGCGACTACCTGACCTGACCTGACCTGACTCCAGTTTCAGACCACTCCACGATACCTGCACTTCAGTGAACACCATTTTACTCGATGTCGTTGCAGCCAGGACCGTGTTCCACAAGGAGCTTTGTGTCATGTTGCTCGCCCCAACTGTCTACAACACGTTACCGCTCAACTTGACCGACGATGTCAACACCGCGTTCTTTTGTCATATTCTAGTTTAGTAAAAGTAGCTGCTTGAAGACACATTTTTGGCGACTATCTTTTAGATTATAGTCACGTAACTGTTTTATTCGTCTGCAATTCGTTTTTAGCCGACTATACTAAAGGTCACGCTTATGGCACGATGTTGTGCCCATTTGTCTGTCTGTCATTTGTAGTCTGTTACATATGTATTATGGCTAAACGGTACGTCTTACAGAAAAAAAAAACTGTCTGAAGAAGCAAATACGGTTGCCCGACTGTTACTGTGTGGTACCAATTTGGACCCCCTACGTTTTTTCCATTCTTCTAAACGGGGTACTAAATGCATCACCAAATACTTGCTTTGCGAACTGTAGCTAAACCGCTTCACTTAGCGGCATGATCACTATTAACAGCGTATAGAAACTTATTAAACGCCCTATCCAACGGTATCATCGTCGACTCTTTACGGACGCCGGTTTTTTCAATGCAGGTTTCTGACCCCCCCCCACGAACTGCATGTTGCCAGGCAGTACGGTCGGCTATCCTGGTGACAGCTGGGCTTCTTGTTAACTGACAAATGGCGCGTGATCAGCTGTGATCATTGGTCGATTGATGAGTTCTGAGTGGAACGTACATGTGGTGTTGTTGTCAGTTTCCTGATCTGGTTGATTCGGTCGCTGATCCCTCAGGACCGGGTGCGGTTTATACGCAATCACCTTCGCCGCGGCGCGCGCTACGCCAGTATCAACAGCTACGCCAATTCCGCCGACACCACAGACCATCACACGCAACACGCCGACGGACTGGACGCCGAGAGGTCTGGTGTACGCTAACCTATTTGGCTAAAGGTTAAAAGTGGTATGTAGCTTTTTATAAGAAACCCATTTCAAAGCTACAGAGCGTCACCTTCCGTATGGGATCGCGCAGTGTTACCTGCCACCCGACACAGGTGAACGCGCTCCGCCTTTACCCCAGCCATATAAGCCGGTACTCGATTTATCTACCCCAGAGGGATGGAAGGCTGAGTTGACCTAGGTGGCTGGTTACATACCGAGATGGTTTACCTGCCCGCAGGCAGTCACCCACCCAAGTACTATTTTTTGTTATGTACATTGTATTAACTTGCAGTTATTTTGCTACATTATATTTTGTGTTATTTCAATGGCGTTTGATCGTTGTGCAATAAAGGATTACTTACTTACTTAATTACGCATTATCATCATCATCATCATCATTGTATTCGTTTAATGTAAAGTTGGCAGACGCAAATTTTAATAACGCAAGCACAAGATACATTCAGAAGTATGCAAATGAGAAACGTCTCATAGTTTGTTCGAAAGCTAAAAAACGACCTTAACAAAACTTACTTTTAAAAAACTAGTGTTTACAGACGGAACAAATGTGTGGATGCATGGCTAAAACATTACAATCAGACAAGCAAATCAAATAACCTATTGTAATGTGCCCGTTGGCTAATAACTGCCTCTGCACCATATTATTTTCTTGCTTAGGTCCGGTGCGGTGTGGAACGAGTCTCTGGTGCGTCGTTTCACGGACGCTTACCTTCGACATGACGGAGTGTTTCTGCTGCGACTGATCGCACACAACACCAACGGCATCACGACCACGGAGATTACCCGCGAGCTCTGGGACCTTTGGTACGACATACAGCAGCAGCAGCAGCAGCAGCCTCAGCAGCACGATCACGGGCAGGGGAATCGGCCGTCCAAGGATGTCGAAGCGATCGAGTTCACTCCCTTCAAAGACGACCACCGAAACGTTGACTAGCGAGAGAGACATGTCAATCTCAAACTACCACTTTGCTGCTATATTTCGTCTTTGTCTTTACACCGTGTAGGCCTACGTTTTTAAAATTTCATATTTCCGCTAGTTGCTCCAACTATGCGCAGCACGTTTTGGTACATTTGATTCCATGTTTCTGGACAGCTGGTGCCGAGCCGAGGCTTAGGCCGCCACGTGGGCCTATCAGCCATCCCCGGAACGTTCCCAGCAATGAGTGAGTGAGTAGTTTCTTACTGGATACTGAAGTCATGGTGGGAATAGCAAAGCGCACAACAATCTGCTGTTATATATCGGTCTTTAGTTTGGCACTCTGTTTTAAAAGTTTTTTTTATAACTACTAATAGTTTAAACAACAGCGCTTTTTTGGTATACGTACTGCGTGGCAAGTAACTTTCAAGGTGTGTCCAATGCGACAGAAATGCACTGAACCACAGTGATATGACACACCATTCTCGCGCCATCACTTTCAGTCTTTATTTTTTACATTATGTAATTTTATTTTTTTTTAAAATTTTTCCTCCGCCAAGGAGGTAATGTTTTTGCCGGACTTTGTTTGTTTGTCTGTGTGTGTATAAGATGACTCAAAAAGTTATGGACGGATCTTTCTGAAATTCTGAGGGTGTGTCGGGCATGGCATAAACTACCAGTGATTCAATTTTGGGCGTGATCCGACAGGAATCCTGGAGTCTGAATTACTTTGAAATTTTCGTTACCATTGCGTTAAAGAGGGCATAAGGGAACCGCTGGCAAAGCGAAGATGGTGACATCACCTGGCGAATAGCTTTGCCTTGGCGGAGGTACCTGCAGGTACGACTGCTTTTCTAGTTTATTAATGACTTTATTGGTTTCATGTTCTATGATCCAGTGCAGGACAGGGCAGCCAGTGCCGCAACGCAGTAGGTGGGCCCATCACGGGAGGAACAGCAAAGAGCACAACTGTCTGCTGTTTTATCTTAGTTTATGCGTTGACATTATGTACTTTTGTAAACTTTTCTGGCCACTAATAATAAGTATTGTTTTAACAATAGCACCTTTTTTCATTTTCCTACGTGGCCATACAGTACTTTTAAAATGCGTTTTGCTTACACAGGGGCGTATTTTTGGACTGCCCTTGCGCCTGCGCAGTTCGCCCCGTGTAAAGAGTACAACGTTTTTCACAGAAAAAAGAATTAATCGTACAAGGAATTGTGCAGGCGCCGACTAACTCCTTCCGCAAGATCACTCATAAAGTTATAGATGATTAAATGACATTTTGTACATAGCCAGAAACTAACAAGTGATTAAATTTTGAAGGTGATCCACTTTTTTTATTTAGGCTACTGTCAGAATTTGTATAGACATACGTACCTTATCTTAGCATCTCAGTGTCTTAGTTCAACCCGCGTCCTTGTGGATGCATTGGGCCACATGTTGACGCCATTCGCCATTCTGCTGTGTCTGTCGCCAGTTTTTTGGCTTCTTCCCAGCTAGCGTCTATGATGTCCTTCAGATCTCGTCTAATGATGTCTACCCATGCACTCATTCCTTGGTCGTGACAGCTTTCTCTTGTGGCCTCTCGGGTCTACTGTATAGCCTATTCTACGGAGTCCTGTATTTTCAAAAAGTGTCTCGGGCAGCTACAGGGTCAGTCAGAAAATTTTTTACTCCCAAAGTGTTTTGAACATTATTTTTCAAAGACTAAAAATTTTAAAACTTATATTTGACACGCATATTTGGCGTTCAAATCTACGTCCTATTACAAAGTTTCATTTAACTAATCTTAAATTTGATGAAGTTGTGCCATATTATGCGCACTCACCCTGAGAATTTTTCACTTTCACTTTTAAGCCAATTGTACGGACCTCATTGTAAAGTATGAATGGCCGCCAAACTCACCAGATTTTAATCACTTGACAACAAATGTGCGTGGTGCAATGCTGCAAACATTTTACAAATTTTACTTAAAGCCGAAGACCATTCTAGAGCTAAAAGGTGCGCTGGAGCAGATACGGGATGACTTGCCGCAGACTTTGGCAATACCATCTGAATGCGTGTGCTTTGGCCAGTGGTAAACATTTTGAACATCATGTATGAAGTTTAAAAAGAATATTTTATTAAATATTCTAGCTGGTTTGTAGCTGTGATATCCCAGCAATCTGTGCATTTTAACCATCTGTTTGTTGTCAGATATCAAATGTTTGTGTTTTGTGGTAAACGTGTTGCGAAAATGGAAAAGTCTCTGGGTGAACGCGCATAATATGGCATAACTTCATCAAATTTAAGAGTAATGAAATGAAACTTTGCAGTTTGGCGCAGACACAAACGCCGAATATGTGTGTGAAATATGGTTTTTAAAACTTTTAGTGTTTAAAAATAAACTTCAAAAAATTTTAAAAGTGTAAAATTTTCTGACTCAGTCTGTAGGTCTTCTTTTCGTGGTGCATTTTATTTTCCGTAAATTCCAAAATAAAAAGACAATCCTAGCAGAGCTTTGAATAGTGTGAGTACGGATAGTTACGTTACGTTGTTTTAACTGCCGTTGGCCTATAGCACGCTGATAGAGAGAGAGAGAGAGAGAGAGAGAGAGAGACCGGTGACGGATTTGGGGGAGGAGGGGCAAATTGGGGTCAGAGGAAATGGACAGGGTGGGGTAGCCGCCCTCATTCTATTGAGTGGAATGCATTATTTCTGCATAATTTTTTTTTTAATTTTGGGGTAAGGGGTACAGCCCTCTCCCCAGACCTCACTCCCTACCAATTCGCCCCCTTTTAGTCCAAAATTTTGGATTGCCCACCGAGATAGACTGCAGACTATTCGTTGTTAATGACTTTCCAATGACTGCAGTGTCGTAGTTTGTGATAATAAGTGTATGTAGGCTCTATGTAGGCCTATTGTAAGTATTGCACAGTGTAAATATAGTTGTTATTTTTGTTAACGATATATTTTTCTCGCTTTTATCAAAGTAAAATACGCTTAAAATCGCATGCCTTTAGCTGGGAACTAGTCGATTTATTTTCAGCAGTTTGATAACGTATAAGATGCATGTGATGTGAATTGAAGCGAACTTTTCGTGTGTCTAGCAGTTTATTGCGTCTTAGCATTAATACGCGGTCATTTTATGTAGGCCGCATTATGCTTCTTACTTGTAAGAAGCATAATGCGTCTGTCAGTTCGTCTGTCTGTTTTATCTTTTCTTTTACACGAGCTAACTCGAAAACAAAAAGATGCCGGAAAATCAAAACAAGCGAGAACGTTGCTTAGAACAGGATACATATAGCCAGTGTGCCATTTTCAGTTTCGAAGGTCAAAAAGCCTTGTCAAGGTCACTGAACTACAAGAACCTTTGATAAATTGTTGAATATCTGGCGTCTGTGTTTACTTGCTGGTGACGAACTACACGCCAGCTAGGCGGCTTAGGCGCCGACTGCAAATTAGGCCTAAGGGCGCGTACAGAGCGACGTAACTGAACTGTATTGAACTGGTATATGGTTTAGTATACAACGAACTGACCAATGAGCAAGCAGTAATAATACATTAGAGTGAGCACGGTTTAACGGCGTCGGTGATACGTTGATACGTGACTATTGTCACGTACGCGTCAGCCAATGACCAATGAGTTCGCCCTGCTCGCCCATTGGTCACTTCGTCAAAAATTAAGCCGTGTTAGTTTAGTTCAGTTCAATTCAGTTACGTCGTTCTGTACACGCTTTAACTTTTGTGTGGTGCCCAAATTTAGTAGCAGCCGCTGAGACGCTCTCGGAAGGCGGATGGCCCCATATTATGTCAGTATTCGCCAGCGACATCTTTTCATATTTACGCCATGTCGTGAAAATGTCTGAGATATATAAAACATCTGTCTTGCTGAAAATTTCGAAAACTACAAGCCCATATGCAATGACTTTTTATGCGGCCCATGCCACTGAGAATCCGCATTATGCTATGTGCTGTGCCGTTCTGCCCGTTCGTCCAGTGTCTTTTTGCAAGTCAAGTACGAACAGTCGCAGAGATTGTTGTGGATAAATTTATACTTGGTTCCCACAAATTCTGATAGCGTGCGTACTTAATACCTACTGTTGCACAAATGTTGTCCTTTGTTTGTTTGTCAACAGTGTGATGAAAACAAACTAGCTAACTAGCTTTGCTTTGACATGTTGTCTTTTTTTCTTCGCGCACGCTACGTTCCTCAGATCAGTGTATTGACGACCGACCGACCGACCTGCCTTCGTGGAAAAGCGGCCTTCCTGGAAGAACTTCAAATGGCAATATCTCACCAACCAATCGTCCGATTTACTTTCGGTTTGGTTCTAGGGTGGAGTTATCGAGGTCGGCCAATTTAACAGTGCCATTTATATTTACGCCCAATTGACCCCGGGTGCCATGACAACAAAATTTGGGACAAAATGGGCTATACTGACTCGGTTTCTGTAAGAAATATGTCTCGAATCTTTAGTTGCAGTTTAGCAGTAGCAATACTATAGTAGTAGTAGTTGTAGTAGTATCGGTGTTGAGTGTGCGCGGAGTATACATTAGACTGGTTACAATCTAACGTAGCCTATTTTTTGTTTTTTTTGTTGAGGACATATTTAGCCTATGCTTTTTCGTTATTGTGTTACAGTGTATATATTGTCCATGTGCCTTATTTTGCGGTGTTTTTGTGTGTATTTTATTGTTATTGTTATTGTTATCATTAGAAAAAAATGCCTTTTGTGCTAGTTGTAATAATGTTAAGTGACTTTCTAACCGCACAAGTTGTGTGAACTTACTTCAAGTATTGCCATTGCCAGCAGAAATAATCTTTCTGAAGAAATATTCTTCCAATTTATATAATTAAATATTTTTCTCAGAGTATGCATTATTTACAACATGTAGCGTATAATGTAACATGCACTGTCATGCGGGCATCTTTTTTTGGTTTGGTGAACAAATTAAGATTTGAATAAAGATTTATGTGGATATACATACGTGAAATGTTAGGTCGGGTCTTTGGCGTCTGTCGTCGTCTGTCGTTGTCGTCGTCTGTAATGCATGTATTGTGGCTAAACGGTACTGCTTACATTCGTGTCGTAAACTCAATCAATCAATCAATCAATTACAATTTAAGCCGTATATAGTCAAATTATTTAAGTACGTTATCAGCATTAGAAGCATTATAAAAGTTGTCACTAAACTTATGGCGTATGCTCAATGTTCATTCAAGGTCATCCAAGGTCATCGATTTCGATTTTAACCTAAAGCGCTCTCAATTTCTTTTGTGACGTTAACTAACATTGTAAGACTACATGTAACTTTGGTCCCATTTTTCACTGTTTCATTGACACGAAAGCCCAAATCTTATCCTTTTGACTCCCTTTTATTTAAAGCCCCTTATCTCAGTTTAATAGCTTGGGATAAGCGCGTTTGAATTTTTGAATAAATTTTATCTCACAAAACTATGTCTAGTCCTGGAGTCATCCGTCAGTGAAGAGACCGCGTGTTTGATATCTGCAGCTAGTAGACCTGACACAACACTAACATGTAACGGAAGAACCAATAAACAGACAGACAGACAGACAGACAGACACGACAGCGACAGCGAGGCATAGCAAGTTAGGTTGACATGCTGTAAAACTTTTTAAATGGCAAGGTCAGTGAAAACAACAAAAAATATTACTTTTCTATGCAAAACTTTACTGTGTGATATGCAGAATTTAGCCGAAATCACGGGCGTTTACATCACACAAACCTTGGAACAATTAATGCTTCATCATAAATATAAAAAGGTCTTGAGCCAGGGGCGGCGATTATAGGGGGACGGGGGGGACGCGTCCCCCCAAAAAAATTTTGGTTGGGGGGACGCAAATGCAAGCGTCCCCCCAACAATTGCCACTTTTAGTGAAAAAAATTAGACTTTTTTCCCGAAACTGAAATTCTCAA
>Ga0056128_1006807_pt1 | contig 14434 bp, 10 predicted proteins | sample WorMetLIZISLAND2_FD_71113 | JGI IMG/M metagenome (GOLD analysis project Ga0056128, IMG submission 71113) | Marine gutless worms symbiont microbial communities from Max Planck institute for Marine Microbiology, Germany - Olavius geniculatus... ... | reverse complement strand
GAGTCAAAAATTGGCTTAAAATGCAATAAAGGAGCGCTTATAACTTCGGAGTTAGGGGGTATAGCCCGACGAAACTTTGGCACTTGACGCGCCTCTAGGTTGGGGTGTTAACGCAAGTACAAAATTTGGGGGCACCGCCCCCCCCTTAAAATTTGGGAGGGCAAAAAATGTCCAAAATTTAGTACGTTTTACGACAACTTTCGAGTTTGACCGCGAATATCTCTGAAACCGATAAAGTTAGCGACAAAATCTAAACGGCGTTGACGAGAGCGATCCTTTCGGCGTTGAACAAAAGAAATTTTGTGAAATTCGGACCACTACGGACAAAGTTATAAGCGCTCATGTTGACCTACCCTACGTCGACAATGCGCGTTCGGCGTATGCCAATGCATTTGAGTTCGGGCCATGTGACTTTGGTGCCGAGGAAATTTTACCCCCACCCCTAATTTTCCACCAATCGGACTTAGGGCGCCCGGCGGACTCACGTTGGGCTTTGCCCCAAATTTCTAGTTTGTTTTGTTTTAGCACTATTATTATTTTTATCAGTGAGTACCTAGGTACCAGTTTTGTGTTTGCGTATTTTGCACGTGTTTGCATGTGGCCGTGGAGACTAGCAGTAGACCTATTCTGCCACTGTTGAAATGATAAAATTACATTTTAGTAATAATGCATTCTTAGAAGTAATTGCTCACTGTATGCTGTTACTTGTACAGTACATCAAAAGTGCTGATCTGAGTCGTAGCTACCAGTTGTTAGTAATACGTTGCATGTAAATTGTACTGTAGGTCGTCACTCGGCTGATCCATCTTCTCGGACATCGCATTCTGGGTTCGCTGGGGAGTCAGAATCCGGCTGGACGCACGATGACGTTGTCGGAGCATCCGAATGTGGATCCGCGGCCGACGGTAACAAACCTGGCGAGCGTGGCCATGCTGCCGGCGTCCGACGGAGTGCCGCTGTCGACGTTCACACTGGAACTGCAGCATGCGCTCAATGCGATCGGGCCGACGCTGCGACTAAGCACCGACCTGGTTCAGCTGCGGCTCGGCTCCACGGCGCTCGATCCCGTGAATGACTACCGACTATCCAGCTGGCTCGGACAGCAGGAAGACGTGCATCGTATGGTTCTGTACGAGTGTGATCGACGGCTGACACCCTGGACACAGCGATGCATTCGACAGGTGGCTCTTGTCTACTTGTGCGGAATGGAGTGGACATATTTTTACCGTTGTGCTTAAAAACTGTTGGATGACAAATAAGAAGGGCATTTGGCTCATAAAAATGTCCTGCTTGAACAATTACAAAAAATTTTCTTTGAGGACCTGGCCTAAGCTGGAGAAATTCTGGAAACTTGGGTCGTTTAAACAAAAGTGGTAATACGTTGTAGTTAATCACTAAATGCTTGCCAGTAGCCGATCATTTATGACATGTCATGTTGTTCTGTCTATAACTGTTCATGGTATTTTTGTGTTGAAGCAGTACTTTCTTGTTAAGCTGCTAGAGCTTGCAAGATTATGAAGTATAACCACTTAAATAATAAATACCGTTTAAAGTATTTGTTGGTTACTTCATGTTATATCTGTTGCATACACGTGCTAGCTATCATTTTGCAGGCCGACTGCATACTAATCGTGGCTCTTGCTGACCGTGACTCGGCCCCAGGACCTCTAGAGAAGCAGCTGGAGGGCATTGGCGTGCGTGCACAGAAGGAACTGATTCTGCTGCATCGTGAGGATGGACCCAAACCTCGCAACACCGTCGAGTGGTTGAGGGCACGTGAATGGTGCTCGTCACACCATCACATCCGCTGTCCGAAGCGTGTGTTCAGTCGCAAGGCTCCTGCCGTCATTGCCGACGTGTACCGGCGCCTGCTGAGTGCTGGACAACCGGACCGCATGTCGGATTTCTCGCGACTGGCTCGTTTCTTGACCGGCAGCGCCATCGGTCTTGTGCTGGGTGGTGGCGGGGCACGTGGTGCTGCTCACGTGGGCACGATCCGTGCAATGACTGAGGCCAGGATCCCAATTGACATCGTGGGTGGTACGAGTATTGGGTCGTTGGTCGGTGCTCTGTGGGCGGACGAGACGGACGTGAGTCGACTTCGTCGTAGGGCGAGCGAGTGGTCGCGGGACATGACCAGTCTGTGGCGGACCGTCGTCGACCTGACGTACCCGTTCACGGCAATGTTCACCGGCTCGTCGTTCAACCGCTGCATCGAGTCCGTGTTCGGTGACTGTCAGATCGAGGATCTGTGGGTCCCATACTTCTGCATCACGACAGACCTGACAGCGTCCAAGATGCGCGTTCACACACACGGCAGTCTGTGGCGTTATGTCCGTTCCAGCATGTCGCTGTCCGGCTACCTGCCACCACTCTGTGACCCGGCCGACGGACACCTCCTGCTTGATGGCGGATATGTCAATAATCTGCCTGCTGACGTCATGAAGGTATTGTGGATAAAATGTTGTCGTTATGGCAATATATATTTTTCAGCTACATGCAAAATTGTTGATTTCCGTACAGTACACAGATTTAAGATTTGAGTGGAGTAATTCTGTTGTCCAAATATGTCCTTCTTTTAAAATGTCTCAGTTAGATGGTTTTGCGGCCAACACTGGATGCGGACGAGATTTTCTGCCATACCTCAGATCAAAATATAATATTCTGTGTTTGTATTAGTGACTAATTGTTGATCTCCTGTTGTAACCTTTCAACCATTCCTGGTTGCATTCTGCTTACAGAGTGAAAATGAAATAGTTGAATTGATTGTGCAGACGATGGGTGCCCAGACGATCATAGCGGTGGACGTCGGCAGCCAGGATGATCCAAACCTGACCAACTACGGCGATGAGCTCAGCGGCTGGTGGCTGCTATGGTGTCGTTGGTGGCCGTGGGCAAGTCCCGTCAAAGTGCCAAACATGGATGAGATCCAGTCACGACTTGCCTATGTCTCGTGTGTGCGCCAGCTCGAACAGGTGCTTGCAACTTTGTTATTATTATAATTATTATTGTCACTATTAATGCCACTGCTGACACGCTTTGTCTTGTAAAATGATGAATTGCAAATATGTGGTGTGTTCATTGGGTAAATCAGTGTACATAAAAATTGTTTATAACTGAACGTTTTTGCTGATAGCTCTGTAGACTGTAAACTGCCTAGCTGCAAAAAAATTTCGTTTCACAGCAGCGATGATAATAATTATGTAACAAGTGATGTTGTGATGAAACAGAGATTCTGCGTGTGTACTGCAGGTGTTGCACAGTGGCTATGCTGACTACATCCGGCCTCCAATCGACAGCTACAGGACCTTGCAGTTCGGCAGTTTTGACGAGATCTCGGACGTCGGCTACCATCACACCCGCGAGCTGTTCACGGACTGGACTCAGTCGGATCGTATCCAGGAACTGTTCATGGAGCTCGGCGAGAAGGCAAAGTCTCCGGTGACGGCCGTGACAGCCGTCGACGCCAAGTTTACCGACCTAGCTGAACTGGTGTCCCAGATCGACCGGCCGCCAGTGTCGGCACCCGCCAGTGCGCATGTGTCTGATGACGAAATGTCGGTAACGTCGGAGCCGGCCATTGTAGCACTGCATACATCGCCACGCCGCCGCAAGGCCGGCTCAGAGGGAACATCACCGGGCTCGTTGACGGCGTCGAGTGATAATGAAGATGACGACGTCGATGCTCGATTGCATGACTTTGATGACAATGATGAAGTCATAGCAATGCCGTCACTGCCCGACATGCCTGAAGTTGTGCGGGATACCGGCCTCCTGTCAGCCAACAATGACGCTAATGCTGATGATGAAGACTGATCTTGCTGGCAGAATATCTGCCTGAATTGTACATAGCAGGGTTGAAAAAACCAGGTTTAAAAACACAACCTGATGGGTTATATTGGGTTTTGCGGTTAAATGTGGGTTTTTAAAAGGCCCAAGTTGTTTGCTTTTGGAGTTTTTCACGAGTTTGAAGTTATATTGCAATCAGCACTGCACTAGTTACTGTCCACATGAAGTAAATATCCATAAGTTTGCAAATTCACAGTTTGAAAACTTAATCACTATAAAACCTTTGGTGGAACAAGAACATTAATGGAATGAGAAACTGAAGTTGGATTAAGTTTGGGGCGAGTTTTTTTTGGTTGGTCTTAGAGTGGGTTTTTTGGGCGAGCCCATATGTCTCAACCCGGAATTGCTCCGATCCTGCTCTCAGTCACTTCATGGCACAAGACCAAGTATACATTACAGGGTTAAATAACATGTTTATTTTGTTTAATTTTTGTGTCTCATTAATTATTCACCGTGTTCGATTAATGCTTTGATTAGCATATTTTATTAAATGCAGCATTGTCTGCATACCTGACATGCTGAGTGGCCTGTTTCTTGCATGTTCAGTGTATTTTGCCACACATTCTTATACCTCTCTATGCGTTGTGCACGTCTCGTCTTATGTTCTCCATAAAAAATTTCGTTTCACAGCAGTGATGATGATAATTATTAGAGCTGTCACAGTTGACGCGTTAATTAACGCGTTAATGCGTTAAAAAATTAACGCGCGTTAAAAAAATTAACGCACATACGTAAATTTATTTCATTCAGTTACTAAATTCTGTGCAGCATAAGTTCGGATATTCCATTAAACTGCGGTTATATGACAATCGAGTGAAGTCAAGTAACTAAACTGGATCCAGCACGAAGTAATGATGCTGGTCGTCAGGCGACGAGTACGGCAGTTCAGTGTTACTGTAGAGCAGGCTCTACGTCGACGTACCTTCTCCCATCCCTCCCCAACCGTACTAACCGTTGGGACTGGTGCCTGCGGACTGCATGGAGCCCATCGCATCAGGGTGAAGCTGGACAGTCGTCTGGTGCATGGGTGCCGGGCCACGGCGTCGCTCTGTCGACTCGTTGGGTATGGACGGTAACGGACGAGCGCCGATCATCGGCCGTGCAAATACCGCCTGCTGGTCAGCATCGTACATGACGAAGCCGTCAGGGTACTGACGCCCCGTGGACAGCCGTGGCTTGGCGGCAGTAGGAGGGGCTTTCGTTTAAAAAATAAAAAATTATATGTGTTTTTAAAACTTTTTTTCATTTTTTTAACTTTCTATATTCTACAAGCGGGTTCCATGAACGTCTGGGGCCCGGGGTAATTTACCTCCTACTCTCCACCTCGACGGGACTGGGTGCGTTAATTTACGCGTTAATTAATGCATTAAAAAAATTAACGCACTGCGTTAATGCGTTAAAAAATTTATCGCCTTGACAGCTGTAATAATTATGTAATTTTTCGCCCACATGTTTTGCATACTTTTGTACACTGTCTCAGTTTATTCCATATACTAGCATTATGCATTTCACTTGACTCTCTGGTGAAGGACATATTTAGCAGTTTACTCAAAATTTATAACTGAAGACTACTGGTGAGAATGAAAAATCCCATTTTGACAGGACAATCTAGTTCTGTCTATTGTGATTCATTGTGTGTCACCAGTATTTGTTTTAATGTCAACTTTCTGCAAAACATTATACCTGTTGTATATTTATCTTTTTGAAAATTTCACTGCTTTCTGGTTGTCTACTGATATTTGGTCACTGATACACATTTTAATGTGGATAATGCGAAATAATTTGTAACTGTGAAAAAGGGCAGCAACTACGTTTTGGTGTTGGAAAGGTTTAGAAATTTATAGTATGTAAAACATGAAAAATCCAAAGCTCTAAACTGTGCCAAACTGTTGTATTGAGTAATCTAAGCTGTTGTATGACTGGTCACTTGATTATTATGTGGCTGTCGTAATAGGCTGCATTACAGGTCTAGCCTATCAGTCTGACTGTGCAGTGCAGTCTCTTAACTCGAAAAACAAAAACTGAAGAAAAAAACTAAATTGAGATGAACTTTGCCCATGGTAGTTATAACTGCTATGCCATTTTTCAGTTCAAAAAAGGCAGAGTTGCACACTTGCAGATGGATGACCACAAAATGTCAGCCACAGTGGTTAAAGTATAAATCCAGAGGTGGGGGAACGCTAATTTGGTTTTGGGCCCCCATAGGTGGTTTTGGACCCATCGCTGACGGTTACGGGCGCCTTGTCCCACGTTGGTGGACTGCATGGGGTTGGGGCGGCGCCCTGGCTGCGAACAAATTTTTCAGTGTAGAAGAGATCGAAAATGCGAATTTTGTAACTGAACTGAACGGACATGGTTTAGTTTTTGACGAACTGATCAGTAATCAAGCAGTAATGCATTATTGCATAGGCACCGTCTACAGCGTCGGTTTACTACGTTCGTGTCAATCAATGACAAATGGGCTTGCCCTGCTTGCCCACTAATCAGATTGTCAAAAACTATACCGTTTCAGTTCAGTATATTTCTGTTCATTTCGGCTACGTCGCTCTGTACGTGCCTTATTGGCGTCGATCCGTCGTCAATGTTGGCGGGGATGCAAAATTCGAGATGCCATAAGCACCGACAATGAAACATCTCAGGACGGACGCAGGTCTCTAAGCCTACTAAGGCGGACAATAGGTTGGAAATATTTTTTCCTAGCCAGGGGCAGAGCCTTGGTTAAGCCCTGGTTAAAATAGCAGACACTTTTAGCCTCACAAATTACTTTCTGTGAAACGACAGCGTACAGAGCATGTGAAAAAAGTGTTTAGCCTTTTTTCTGTTTTCGACCTGATATCATTTTTAGTGAAATGATTACTTTTAGGACATTTATCCTGGATATCTTGGCTACACTATGGACGTGTCCAAATACTGGGGCTGTCATCGCAGTCAGTGGCGAAGCCAAGGGGAGCCCAGGGCACCCACAGGCCCCTAATCTAAACGATATTTAGCCAGATGATTCTCAGAAAGAACGTTTTCAGGAAACTGATTAAAATTGTTGCCATCAAATCACATATTTTAAAGATATCAATGCACCGAAATTTAATTTCGGCCGGGGCTACACCCCGACCCAACTGGGGAAGCTTACACCGCTCCCCTAGACTTCCTAGCTGGATTTAGGGAGTCCTAGGGTCTTATGGAAGGAAGGGAAAAATGAAGGAAAGGGATGGGAAAAATTGGTGAGGGAAGAGGAAGAGGGAAAGAGTCGAGGCCCCAAATTCACGTTTATGGCTAGGCCACTGTTCGCAGTATTGACGAGGAGTCAATGATCCCCCTGGTAGATGTACAACTAACTGTAATAATTCGCTGGATAGTATAGGCCTACATTGAATGCAGTTTTCAGCTCACCCTAGCGTTCACTTTAGCGTTCCTCTGCGTCGTTTGGAAACGAGGTGGGGGATGGGGAACACTTTGGACCAAAAACTGGAGGTGGGGGAACTGCATTCCCTCATGTCCCCCCATACTTTAACCACTGGTCAGCCATATCTTTCATATTGATGGGTAATTTAGTCACGCTGTGCTGTACATGCTGTGCATAATTTCTATCGTCTTCTGCTCAACATGTGATGTCAAACACTAGTTATGGTGACCAAAATTCAGTTATGCTGCACGAGTCGAATAATTGTAACGTCACTTGCATGAGTGTTGAATAATGTTTTTCGTGCAGAAGAAAACTATGCTGCATCGTTGCATTTAAATATTAAATAACTTCAAAATTGCCAAATCACTGCACAACATAATAATATTGAAGGCAGGTAAAAACTACAAGCAAAAACATATGCAACTGTTATGATAGTTTGCAAGAGCAGTTGTAGCAGTTATTTGCTTCAGCATTATCCTGACACAGTTGCAGTGTTAAATGACATAAGATCTTCATATAAACTGCGCTCATAGTGATGACACAATGGCCAGTTTAATGGTGCCAGTTGCCAGCACGAAATCGAACATGTTCAGTTTGGTGCAGATGACTGCCACCAGTAAAAATCTGGTATCCAGTATGACAAGACATCTGAGCTAATGCTGATTAGACACGCAAGAGCCTATAGCAGTTCCTGTTCGCAGGTAATCTTGGTCTATCTCCATCCATTTCGCCACAATTCATTCTTTTTCAGCCCAAAATCACCAAAAATCACTAAAAATGCCTATTTTAGGGCTCAAGGTCAATCAAGGTCATCAATGTTGACAATCCTAAGAAGCCCGTCGTCAGTGCTTGTTAAGTTAGGCACCATGTTTGTGCCTATCTGCAACCATTTTCACACTAGACAAGCCAACAGCGAATAAATAACCACTTTTTAGATGGGTACCCCTCTTTGACACCCGCATGTGCAGGCCTTGAACCTAGAGGGCCCGGACTTGAATTGCTAAAATCTACATTCAATGCTGAAAATTTGATACGAAGGCTGTCCAGCCATTTCGGCGCAATTCACTCTTGAAATGCGTGTCGCAGCCCTAAATCGCAAAAAATTCACTAAAACCCCATATTTTGGGGGTTCAAGGTCATTCAAGGTCATCAATGTTGACATTCATAAGAAGCTCGTCGCCAGTGCTTGTTATGATAAGCAACATGTCTGTGTCTTTCTCCCCCTCATTTGTGGGGACTCCTTGACACAGCAGCACGAAATTTTGTCACGACATACTAGAGACTCTAAGCTATCATATGGTAAAAACCCTAAGTCTATCTCACCTGGGCTTGGAACGGTACCGGGTTGTGACGAACAGACGGACAGACAGAATTACCATAACTAATACGCGCTATAGCTAGCTCTCGCGCGTAATCAAATATAACATACTGACCGGTTTCTGGTACCAGCTGACTGCCACCAGTTGACCGGCAGCTGGCACCAGCAAACTGTTCAGTGCATCATCGCTATAACAAATGAAGTACTAGGCTTATTGCGTTACAGTTCCAGTAACAGCAGAGGTGTCGGCTTCAGAACTCTGGCAGCTCGCCTTCGTGTTCAATATGATACAGCATATCACCCAAGGCATGATAGACATATGTATCTTCAACCGTCTCACTCATCTGCAACCAATACACCACGTCACTCGTAGCAATGCTTAAGTCCGACCGCCATTTGGCAAATGGACAGAGGTAGTACAGCACTGATAGTGCACACTGCACAGCCAGTGGGCTTGGATTACAAGGTGTGCTTACAATGTCTAGGTGATAATGGTAAACATTAAAGTAACGGTGGGCAGAATTAGCAACATAACCAATAAATCATTTGCTCACTGGCATAGGTCCAGCAACCATTCAAGCCCAGCAGTGACACACTGAAATCTATAGCTCACAGCCCAGACCTCTAAATGATTACCCGGACACATGATCTAACAGAAGTTACTATTAATAATGCAAAAAAACACCAACGCAGTCATGATTCGTATAATGCATATACGCATCACACAGTTACAGCATACAGATCTGTAAATGTCGCAAAAAAGTTTTTAACAGTAGTGAGTTAAGATGTGTACACTACAGAGCGACATAAATAGAACAGAATAAAATCAAAGCTGCACTTCATTTCATTTATGTTGCTCAATATGTACCTTTACACATTCAATGATTCTTGACTAATCACTTAGCATGTCATACGAAGTAATCAGCTGATTAATCACACCTAAATAAAATCAGTAATCAGTACAGACAGAGATGCAACATCGTTGGTGGGTATAATTACAATCACTGGTGCTCACCGGATGGCACTGCGGTTGATCTTTAGGTGGATACTTGAAGTGAGGACCAAAGTTGACAGTCACCTACATAAAACAAATAAACCAAATATAAACACAGTTATATACCAAAAATTTGCTCAGCCAAAAAATTACGCTGTGAATTGCTAGTTAAGACACTAGCACCAGCGATGTCCATCATTGTTGTACAATAAGAAACAACGACTGTACAAATTAGCCAATGCTGTACAACGTGTAAGGCTCAGTTTGAATAACATCGTGACAACTAGCTAAACCTGCAACACAAGTCGGTAACATCATCTGTCAAGTTGGCCTGAAAGCCAACACCGAAACATTCATCATCAAATCACATAAAAATTATCTGTGATTTTAAAGCTTACAAAAAAACAAAAAAGCAAAAGGCTATTGCTCGTGTCAACTACACAAATCATACATGTGCACATGGCAGTGGAGAAGAAATGTCAGACAAACAAGAAATGATAGATATGAAACAGCACGGTAGCCGAAAAAATTAGAATTCATCAAACTACATCTGGTAGCAGACAGAAAATGATCTGAGCTGTTGCTGAAATGTCAACAAATCAGTAAATTTAGGCTGTAATTTAATGCATGCTATGTCTTTAACAAAACAGTTTACTGGCTTAAAAACACAAAACCTAATGTACAAATCAGAGGGCAGCATAAAGCGAATTCCTCACCGTAGCTGTCTTGTAGAGAGAGACAGCCGGATAGTAGATTCCTCCATAGATGTCTTCAAAGGCAGTGCCTTGACATTCACCATTCTTGTACATAAGCATCTACAGAAATTACGTGCAGTATTCGACAAAGTATTAATGACCAGCATTCGTGCTCTCACAACCAACGGATCATCAGACAAGACTCCTAGCAATTTAGCCATTTTGCAAACTTGTTCACATATATGCTGATAATTGAATAGTATAATTTTGCACCAGCCAAAGGCCAGTGATGCTGGTGGTTGGGATATGTTAACAGTAAGCCTACTGGAAAGCAATGGCAGCCTATCACTATCATGTGTGAACTGACCGCTTGAAGGCTGAGTGCATGAGTAACTAAGTAGTTTTACACTGCGCTCAACACGGTAAGGGTCATTCGGAGATGGTCATTCCAGGCAATCACTGGAGACTGAAATCGGCTCCAGTCTCAACAGTCAATTAAGTGCAGTAACATCTTTACTTCTAGTATACTGAGAGAAAGTAATACAGCGGGCGACTTCACTTTTTGACTTAGACTTTCGCTGAGGCTTTTCGCTGAGCCAAAGCTAAAGCTGAACGCTAAAGTCTGTACTTAGACCGAAGTTCAACCAAACGATCAAAAATGGCGGAAAACCAGTAAACCTAACAGGAGATGATTCAACTAGTTATGCTTGGGCATATTTAATTGTGCCGTGCACGCAAATGACGTAATTATGTAACGTCTTACGTCATTGTGTAGCCATTACGGCATTTATTTTTGGTATCAGACTGTTTTAATTTACTAAACTATCCGTGTTAGTCGCCATGTTTTTGCTCAGCGAAATCACTTCACTTTTTGACTTAAGTAGGTACTTAGACCGAAGTTTAGGCTCAGCAAAAGTCTTAGCGAAAGTATAAGTCAAAAAGTGAAGTCGCCCAATGTAAATTGAAAAAAGAAACTGATTACAATAATCATAATATTAATAGAGCTGTCGGAGCATTAATTTTTTAAATGCATTAACGCAGTGCGTTAATTTTTTAACGCATTAATTAACGCGTTATTAATGCACCCAGTCCCGTTAAGAGGCAGAGTAGGGGGATAAGTTACTCCGGGCCCGCGATGTTTGGAGGGGCGCCTGTAGAATATAGAAAGTTAAAAACACATTTAAAACATATAATCAACAATAACTGCCATCATAGCTAGCACAGAAATCTATTAGCCTGTCGTCGAAATAATTATTTATTTACAGTAGTGATGGAACGGCAACTACAGTTTAGTTACTTGAATTCATTCGATTGTCAAACAACTGCAGTTAAACGGAATATTGGAACTTTTGCTTCATGGAATTTAGTAAAATAACATAAATTTTCGTACGTGCGTTAATTTTTTTAATGCATGTTAATTTTTTTAACAGCTTTGACAGTTCTTTTTTGACACTCTAAATATTAATGAAACTTACCTTGCTTTTTTTCAACGGCTTCAGTTGTTTTTCAGCTTCAGCCACGTGATCTTTTTCCTCATAATACAGATGGCTTTTGAACTTCACCAGAGGCTGTAAAAAGTAACAAAGACACTGATATACTGGTACCAATGCATAAACAAAATGACATCTATTCTTTAACAAAGTATGTTAAGCCAGGTTTAACATCTAGAGTAAACTTAGTTGAATCAAAAGATGCTGCACTTCTGGGGCTGAATTTACAAAACATCGTAAAACAATCGGGAAATTATCATAAAATCGTCAGAACTTTGTCGTAAATCAACAAGTTCCAATGTCGTAAGATTGTTGTAAAAACTTTGCATCCAAATTTTGAAAACTAATTTTACGACTTCGTAACTTTCTCACAATTCTGTCGTAACTCTAAAATTAGCCAGCCAATCAGCCACCGTTATGTTGACCTCAACCAATCACAATGCAGTGTCACAGAGCCAGACAGTGCATGCTGATCGTCTGCTTATGCCGTTGCCAACGGTTACCAACGCAAACAACAGGAAATGAACTGACTTTGCAGCAATTTTGCTGCCTAATGTTCCACAAATGGAATTTACACGTATTATGGTACTACATGTATGTGAAAAAGCATATACTAATGAAAAATCGAAATAATTACTGCATGCGTGATTGATGCTTTCATACGACAGCTAATGAGCTGTAGTACATTTTCTTGTAACTTTGTCATACAATTTTTTGTAAATTGCATTTTATCGCAGATCTGTCATAAACTTTCCATACGTCATAACATTGTCGTAAATTTGTCTTGCAATCTTTTGTAAATTTGGCCCCTGCTGAACAAATATCGGCATCTATGAAAGATAAAAGCAGAATCCATGACAGTAATTCACAGAAAACAAAAAACCTTATCTTTGCATGTAACTGGGAGCAGTTTGATCATCTGAGCAGGTGGAAGGCTTATCAGAAAGCCAAGGACATCCTTCTCACCATAGCCATCGACAGCATAGTGCTTCCCACAGCTGGCGTGAAAACGTGTCCCTTTACGAGATCGCCACGAATAACTGAATTTATCATAGCCACACGGTGCCTGCAGATTGCCTGCATGATTGCAACAACACAACAACACATGCAGGCTGTGTCTGTGATATCATGCAATGCTGTAATAAGCATGTGGCGACTGGCCGTGTTAAGTACAAGTGTTCTGTTGATGGTCAATCCAAACAGATATGAGTATGACTCAAACCATGAGTATACTTGGCACTACTGCATATTTTTTTCTCCTTTTTCTTTTCATTACATTCATGTTCTTGTGTACTGCATGTATGAGTTTGATATTAAATAAATAAATACAGTAAGTTAGAAAAAGTACACCAACCAAATTCTGGCCACGAAGTCATCAGACACAGGCCGAATTTCCTAAACTTTTTAACTCTCACCATCCGCTAAAAGTCATCACATAATATGTTGCAACACCTTAAAACGTCTTGAACATTGTGAAGCCAAAAAGTAACTAATTCCGAAAAGTAACATTTTTAAGCTGCACAGTGCACAAGCAAATGCTGCTCATATCACAATTAGCATCAGGTTCAGTGTTCATAATCTTCAACTTTCAAAAGTTCAAAAAGTATGGCACCAAGTTTTTGTCATAATTTCACGCTACATCGACCAGCTTGAAGTATTCTTCTGACGCTGCACTGTCAGTAAATCTGCAATGGATAGCAATGCATCTCTGCTGCCTGGCTACAATTTACATGGTGAGCCAAACTACAATTTTATTACATTTGTAAAAAGTAAACCAAATTATTATGCCTACATTACAATGACATAACAGCAAAAGTGGTAATGAACACTCAATTACTTTAATAATATAATCAGCTTTCTGTACACTTTGCACAGTTGCAAAATATGTTCCTGAAGTTTGTGTTTCCATTAATTTGGCATAAATACAGCACACTTTTGCACAGTTGTCTGCTAAACAGAAGAGCAAAATTTAGTACAGAAATGTTCACTCACTTCTGAGATATCGTGATTTTCATGTTTGGACATTTCATTTTGGCTCACCCTGTACACTGCCTTATGAAATATTAATGTCTAACAACAAGTGTATTCTGTGCACTTTAGCAGTTTAAAGGTCCATGGCCACGATCAAACTCACTCGCGCAATTTCTGTAGATTTACATTAGACATTTAACCTCGCATATATAATATGTCGATTTGAGCTTCATAAATATATGAAATTAATGCGTGAATTCAAACGAAATGCGGCATTACGTTATGTTATGCGAAATATTCTAATCTATTAGTGCCTGCGGTGACGTCATGACCCTAGCCCATATAGATCATGAATATTAATGGCCTAGCGGACGACGTCATCATTCTAGTCTAGGCCATAGCCTATAGACGTAATGAATATTAATTCATGACGTCTATAGGCTAAACTCAATACGTCATCGCTAACCGTCATGGCGGCGCCTTTTCTACGTCATTTTTGTAGATCGTCGACTTCAAAGGTAAATTTTTCCGTGTTGACAAAACGCTGGGCGCCGATATTACTGTCAAAGTTATCAGAAAATTCAGCACTTTCAGGAAAATGGATAAAATGTACACTGTGTCTCAAAAAAAAGCATGTGACTACATTTTTGGCAATAACTGGAACAATGAATGTCCGATTATAATAATTTTTGGCACACTTATTAATGAGACTATATG
>Ga0056128_1006805_pt1 | contig 14436 bp, 6 predicted proteins | sample WorMetLIZISLAND2_FD_71113 | JGI IMG/M metagenome (GOLD analysis project Ga0056128, IMG submission 71113) | Marine gutless worms symbiont microbial communities from Max Planck institute for Marine Microbiology, Germany - Olavius geniculatus... ... | reverse complement strand
GCGCACTAAGTCCGATTGGGGGAAATTAGAGGGGGGGGGTAAAATTTTCCCGGCATCAAAATTACGTGGCCCGAACTCAAATGCATTGGCATATGCCAAACGCGCATTGTCGACTTAGGGTAGGTCAATATGAGCGCTTATAACTTTGTTCGCAGTGGACGGAATTTCACAAATTTTTTTTTGTTCAACGCCGAAAGGATTGTTCTCGTCAACGCCGTTTAGATTTTGTTGCTATCTTCATCGATTTCAGAGATATTTGCGCTCAAACTCGAAAGTTGTCATAAAACGTACTAAATTTTGGACGTTTTTTGCACTCCCAAATTTTAAGGGGGCACCGCCCCCTAAAAGTTGTACCCGCGTTATCACTCCCATCTAGCAGCACGTCACGTGACAAAGTCTCATGAAGCTACTCGATTTGGCTCCAAAGTTCTCGCGGCTAATACGCTACATTTTAAGCCAATTTTTGACCCCCCTTTGAAAAAAGTTGTAAGGGGGCCCTCGTCCCCAATGGGGGGTGCACTAGTAAGACTTGGTCATTCTCTAGCGCGTGTAAAAATTTTGGGGGCGCAGCACCCCGTAGGGGCCGAAATATGGTCTTCCGAAAAACGCGCTTTAGGGGGGTATGATTTCACATCTAAATCTCCAAGGTCACTGGACCAAACTTCACCGTACTTGTTTCGCCTAACGCAGGACAAATCGCCATAGATGGAATGACTATCCGATTTTGAATATCTTCATCCGTTTCGGAGATATTCACTGCCGAACTTCGAAGTCGTCCGAAATCAGGCCAAATTTTGCATGTTTTTTGCCCCCAAAATTTTTTTGGGGTGCGTCCCCCAAAATTTTAGACCGGCATTATAAAATAGGTCCTAGTACTGACCATCGTGCAAAATTTCACGCCAGTCGGCCCATGCATCTCGGAGATCTCGCGTCGGAAGAAAAAAAAATTTAAAAAACATCTGGGCTAAAACATAAGTCCTTCCGAAAACTATCGTTTTCGGGCGGACTAATTATTCAGCTGCCAGGTCCAGCTGATAAGTGTACCAGCTCAGTGTGAAGTAAAATTTCTGTTTTGGTTTGTGTTTTTTTGTTGGTTTTCGTTTTCAAATTATTCGCGTGTTTTCACTTTGATCATTTTGTACTTTCATTAACAAAAATCACACGGTACCAATGTGCCAGAGAGACAAGCCACAATACAAGTAATGTGATATATCGAACGAAAAATGGCAAAACATCGCATCTGTTTTCTATGACATTTCAAGAAAAATGAAAACAACTTTCTACAAGATTCATTTTTTCGGACTTTTCTCCTAGTGTCTTTGATGTTCTTGTAAAGTTTGTTAATAAACAACATACAGATTTGCTTGCTATGATTAATATTGTAAATAAATAAACATTTAAGTAACATTTTTAAAAACTTTGAGTTTGTGCTTACGATTTTTTGCCATTCTCCCTCTATACAAAGCACGTACGTCTCAGTCCATGGACCGCGGCGTCTTCTGTTGCGAATGGCTTCAGCCAGCTGACTGTTCTCCAACCGCAAGATTTTCTCTCGACACTTGCCCTGGTAAGATGCTTTCCCAGCGAGATAACCGACCAGTACCGCACCTGTACGGTAAAACCATCAACATGCATTACCACAAACTGACAGGCATATACACAATAATACCTACGCACACGCACACATACAAGTCTCATGGATATTTTCCACACGAGCCTTTTGTACTTGTAACTGTCCATTTGGCCATTTCAACGATTTGGATTTATGCACTTTATGCAGCTAAGAAAATACCACAATAACAGATACAAACCACCCTGAATTCTGCCGAACTTGAACCAACTTCCGCCATCAGACAAAAATGACAGAAAATATACAACAATGCATGGTTCTAAATGATATAGAAGCTGCACTGTCTGTGTGCTTTCAGAGATAACATTAGTTTTTTCAAGCTTCTAAAAAGAACTATGAGTATGACTTACTAGATTACTGGTACACTGTGACATTCAAATATAAAATGGCATTAACCGAAAGCCATGGTAGAAGATAAGTCCAAATGAAATAACACTAACATTAGAATTAAGTGACAGCAGCAGCAATCGCATTATTCAAGCAAATAATCAACAATTACATCACTACATCTTAAATGTAAGCTGAAGCAAACTGACAGTTAATTACGTGTTTAGCAATAATACAAACAGCACCATTAGTATCTCTGATGTAGCAAAAAAGATAATGTACCAAAGTTCTTGAACAGTGCACCATACTTTGGATGAGGTTTCAGAAGGCCTGCGCAAACAAAATACAATTATTACAACACCAGAAATGTTTCTGACGGTAAGACTTGCCAGATGCACTGGAGAATTTAAGAAGTTTAGATCCAGTAAGTAAGTAAGTTAGTAAGTAGGTGCATATTTAAAGTGCACAGTGTCAGCCAGTGGCCGAATCTGAGGCACTTGGCTGAGCCGCTAGGGGGAGCAGGCCTGCTGGAAGCAGTGAGTTTTAAGGAGGCAACGGAAAGTGTCTGCAGAGGTAGAACTATGGATGCTATAGGGTAGTGAGTTTCAGATTCAATTGATTGTTCAGAAATACTTTCACAATTCACACGGCATCTTATCCGTAATTTGCCAGAGTTGCACATTGCAAATGCACATAAGTGAACTGAAAACCAATGTCTTGTCACCAGATTCAAACTTCAATCCACACTAAACTTAAAGCAGCCATGACTAGAGCAAATAAATGTTTGGCAAAAACTTCAATTTATAAAATACAAAATAAAAACTGATGTATTGAAATAAAAAATAAAAAAAGATAATTATACATTAATAAGTGTGTCTCGGTAGTCTAACGGTAACATGTTGGACTTGTAATCCTGAGGTACCGGTAACTCAGAGGCACAGGTTCGACTCCGGACCAGGACACTGCCAGGTAACGACCTTAGGCAAGTTGTTCACACACATGTGCCTCTGTCACCAAGCAGTATAATTTGGTACCGGCTTCACCGCTGGGATGTAAAAAGGCACACCGCGCGATACACTGGCCCCGTATCCATGGTCTCGCAGTGTAAAAACTGGTGTCTGGCTGAGGGCCTTAGAAAATGGGGATCAGCGCTGCCCTATGGGCCGTAAGGCTCGGGAAGGACTTTACGTTTTTACGTGACATATATTAATATGCAATCATTATTTTTCAGGTACAGTCAGTGATGTAAACAAAAATTTTTTTTCAAGACCAAAACTAAGACCAAGACTTCGAAGAAGACCAAGACTAGTCTTGAGGACTACATCACTGATACAAATGTGCCTCTGTCACCAAGCAGTATAACTTGTTACTGACCAAAGAGCAGTAGTCTCTGCAGCTGAGAAGATAACCTTGGGCCTGGTATAGCAATGGTGGCCTTGATATGACTAGGTGTTATGACTATTGACTAGGTTGATGACTATGCCACTTGTGGGCTGACTGCCTGAAGACTGGGACCAGCTCCAGACCCTATACTCAGAATCAGATATTGGACCACCTTTACTTTTACACATACTACAACAACCAACTATTCAGTCTAAATAATGTGAAAAATAACAGCACAAGAACAGCAGACTGCATACCTTTATTGACCATCAGCTGACAACTTCCAACCAAAATCATTGATAATGGAACACCTAAAGCCACAGTTAAAGTAACTGTTAGACGTAAACAAATAACGATATTAACTGTTTATAAGTGGTAACAATTAAACATTTGTAACCAAAGTTAACTTTTCATAAATTAGAAACTCATTAGTAATAAGAGATGGAGATGGTCAATGTCATAAGGCATTAACTGTAACATAATGCAGTATCTAGTACCATTAATAAGAGTTTTTAAAAATAAAAGTCAGTTGCATACAAGTTGATACTTTAAGATTTAAGACAATATAAGAAAACAATTAAACTGCTAAACTCTTAACTGAATTTGATTGATTACAAAATATTTTTGCTACCGCAGGTCTTTTGACATATGACTGTAAATTTTACTCATTAACAAAAACAAGCTCTTCAGTCTATAGCGACACAATAAATTAGACAAAAATGTATAAACATTTTATTTAAAATAAAAAACATACAGCATAATCTAATAAAAATATCAACAAGTATCAAAGTTAAACACTATTCATTATGCACAAAGTATATGCTCACATCGCATCCAAAAACTTTCATGGTTGCATTCACGCAGAACCCGCATTTCTTCAGCACTTATTCTCAGTTTTTGCTACAAAACACAGCATAATGACCATTTTTATCATGCACTAAAACTGATCAGTATGGCATTTTCAGACAAGCATGAATTCCTGATAATGAGCTGATAACAGATAAAGCCTGCTGTCATCTGAGATCAACAAGGTTATGAAAGCAGTGAAAGCACTCTATTACATTTAATACACAACAGACAGACAATGTCATGACATTGATGCATGCACATACATGGGCATATCATATCCCAATCCCATATTATCATATATCTCATATATAACCATAAGGTTAGCATTATGTTTAAAAATATGGTTAAGGTTGAAGTTATGCACAGAAAGGCGGAGAAATTTTGCAACTAATTTCACAAGGTAATAGTTTTGCATCAACACTGGATAAGCAACCAAAGCAGTTCCAACAATTATAAATATAGTATGTATCGAAGGTGTCTGGCTTTTTCACCCATTGGCCATTTCGCTCCCTGGCTGATATACCTTACACCTTGGACGATTCACCATAATTCGTATCAGACCGAACCAGACTGGAAGTTATCCAACGTCGCTCATGGCATCTGGATGTGTGGCTCATTTGAACGATCACGACGACGGTTGACGCCAATAATGTAGTACCATAACCTCACCAAGCGCCGCGCTCAGCTGTCATGCTGGCGGCCGTCGTCAGGGGATAACGGTAGAGGGGCCCGAGTAGATGCGTCAGCAACTGATCTAAGTTCCACTGCTTCTTAGGTGCACTGGGTGGACGCCAACCATCCAGGCGTTCTCCCCACAGAAAGCATGATAGACTGTATATGACAAGCATTACCACTGCACAGCAGTATTCCTTATGCAAAAGACCTACTACAGAATATCAATGAAAAACGATAAGTAAAACATCGGTAGTTTACTTTACAACTGAAATGTCTGAGCAATAACACTGCATTGTGTTAATAATAACATCAATATACAGGTGGAAGTAAAAAAAATAAGATAGTATCCACCGTGCCAGATTGCTCTTCCACAACCTGGCTGTTTCGCTGATCTTCGCCGCCCCGAAACACACCTTCGTCTCTCGTGCCCTCCATCGGTATCGTTAACCACAATAGTACTTCCGGCAATGTCTAAAGTGAAACCTACAGAAAAACGTCAATTTAACATATTATACGTAACGTAACGTAAGTAGCTATACTTGGGCAGAAGCAATGAACGACATGTTGACAGAGATGTGAAGACGGTCTCGAGACGTACTAACGTCTCGTCTCGGTCTCGTCTTGGATTGATGCGTCTCGGGTCTTGTCTCGGTCTCGGAGCAATATGGCTCGGTCTCGGCCGAGTAGGTCTCGTCTCGGGTCTGGGGCCATTGCTTCTCGTCGAGACTGTTAGCTGCAGTTAGAGCGATACTAACCAGCATGACATTTGTGGCTTAGACATATTCGTTTAGTGTTTTTTTACTCTTTCATTTACTTATTTATTATAAAGCAGAATTATGTCATGCCAGTCTTTTTTCGTCATAAAATGATCAAGTTGCAATGAAGATAAAGTGTATGATGTCAGAATGAATACTGTCAGCCAAATGTAGAAGACGTATAAGGCTATAATCAGCTTTAGTTTACTAATTTCAGTTGCTTGTAAATTGTGATAAACATAATGGTTTATGTCTACAGCACTGCAGTTGCGATTCTTTATGGTGCAAGCGGTTAATTATGCAGTGATAATTGTGAAAATAAAGTGCAAAAAACCCACAATGTGTCAAATAGAAAGCGCTTACTATGGTGCGAGTTAATTAATACGTATATTTTTCCATTGGGTGAGGTCAAGTTTTGCTAAGACTTTAGTCTAAGACTAAGTAGGCTAAGTCTTGACTTGACTTTGGTTTAAGCCCAAAGTCAAGTCCAAAGTCAAGACCAAAGTCAAAATTAAATCAGCTGGCAATTTTTGATGTCAAAACAATACACAACCGGAAACACCTTATTTTTCTTTCCGGTGTGGGCGATCGATAAGACTCCGACTAATAATCCTACCGGCGTTGGGCGTCTTGGTAGAACTATCCGGGCTATAGCGGTTCTGCGTGAATCGGTTAACTTCACTACGGCGGGCCGACGGTTCGACGCCTGCTTGGCATGTTCCGGCTAAACCGATTTAGACGCGGTTTAAACCGTTTGAAGGCTTATTTTATTGGTCGATAGATGGAACCGGTGCCCCAATTTAACGGCTAAATCTGGAGACGGAATTTTGGCTACATTAGCACTGTAGATCGTGCCGACGTCGGGAACAATGAAAAATTGGACGAGGGCTCGGCAGCCGTACTAGAAACATATAGAGGTGTGTCGATCACTCGTCTGTGGATACTTTCTCCCAGGTTACCTGGTTTAGGTGAGTCATTTGGAAAAATGCGCCACTGGTCTGTTTAGCGCGCGTTGCTAGGTCAATTAGGTACACGGCAGACACAATGCTAGCGAGGGTCGATTGAACGCAAGTTCGCGGCAGTGTGTTCGGGTACGGCCACTTTATCGCTCGATCATCACTATACTGCAGTAGCCTACTAGGCCTATTGACGCGCGCGTGACCACAGGACAGACAGCGTCCCTGGATACCGGGTCTACTGATATTGTCCATCCCGTGACAGATCAGTCCGCTGCTGAGCAGTGTTTTCGTGTGTTGTCGTTTGTTGTAATTAGAATGGTATAGTACGTAAATGTAGTATGTATTGACCCAGACCTAAAATCTTCTTAGTATCTATGCCTAACGTCAGACTTCGACCTTATCACACGCAATTTACGTCAAGGTCACTCGAAGGTCAGACGTGAAGAAGGTTCAGATCCCATTATTCTGTTGAACGGCTTGGCGTGTTAAGACAGAATAACACAGAAGTGCGTGTATTCTACACTTTGCAGAGGTTATTGATGATCGGCTAGGTGTTCAGTGCCATCATTCTGTGATCAGAGGTAACTTACACGTACATGTAGGCTACATGTGCAATGAAAACAGATGGCCAATTGCAGAAGCCCACGTCATGAAACGCTGAAGAGAAACCGCTTAATAAGACGTTTATATTCAGGCCCTTGTCCCTACTACGGAAAAGTTAATTCGGCATAGGCCTATAGTCAGTGGCGTATTTAGGATTTGGCAAAGGGGGGACCATGGCGAGCGCACAGAGTGCGAGTCTATAACGGGGGTCTGTGGGCGGAGCCCCCAGCGGGGTCCATGGGCAGAGCCCCTGGTCGGGAGTCAGGGGGGCGAAGCCCCCCTGAAGCTGAAACACTTATTGCTTTTGAACGTTCAATGGAAGCCACAAATTTGCCCATTTTTTTTCTGAAATTCGGAAACGCAAAAAATCAGAGCGTCATATCAGATGCAATTTCACATGGCGATTTTAATCGCATATTGTATCGGTATGAAAACAAGTAATTTGAGCAAAGCTCACGAGACGCGCGAAAGCCTATAGCAGTTCCTGTTCGCAGGTAATCTTAGTCAATCTCCGTCTATTTCGTCGTAATTCACTATTTTGCAGCCAAAAATCGCCAAAAAATCACGTTAAATCAATATTTTTAGAGTTCAAGGTCATTCAAGGTTATCGATGCGGAAGAAGCTCCTCATCAGTGCTTGTTATGATAAGCAGCATGGCTGTGCTTATCTGCAACCATTTACACGCTAGACAAGCCAACAGAGTACAAATGACCACTTTTGCAGGGGGGGGGTTCTAGGTCATTCAAGGTCATCGATGTTGATAAATCTCAAAAGTCTGTCACCAGTGCTTGTTATGATAAGCAGCATGTCTGTGCCTATCTGCAACCGTGTTCACGCTACACTAGATAATTGAGGTAAAATATCCACTTTTTAGGGGAGTAGCTGTCTTTGACGCCCACCGGCGCCGGCCTTCTTGAACCTAGGGGATCGGGACTTGGACTGCTAAAATCTACGTTGAGTGCTGAAAATTTCATACGCAGGTTGTCTTGGTCTATCTCCAGCCATTTTGTCGCAATTCAGTGTTGAAATGTGCGCTGCATCCAAAAATTGCGAAAAATTCACTAAAAACCTGTTTTTGAAGGGTTCAAGGTCATTCAAGGTCATTGATGTTGATAAATCCAAAAGGCCTGACACCAGTGCTTGTTATGATAAGCAGCATGTATGTACCTATCTGCAACCGTTTTCGCGTTAATCGAGCCAATAACGGCAAAATGACGTCTTTTTAGGGGGTACCCCTCTTCGACCCCCTCGTTCGAGGGGAACCCTTGCACCCAGTGGCATGAAATCTTGTCACGATAAACTGGAGACCTTGGGGCAGCCCACAGTGAAGATTTCGTGATCCTAGCGCGCACAGTTTTGATACAGATCACGAGTGTGTCAGACAGACAGACGGACGGACAGACGCCCAGACGATGGCAAAGACGCGTGAAGCATTCTGCTTTCGCGCGTAAAAATCATCAGACATTGTTGAATTTTGCAATTCTTGCTGGAAAACGGCCAAAAACCGCACCTTTTCATATAAAGTCGCCTTAAAAAATTTTCATGGTCGGGCCAAAGGGGGGGGGGCATCGCACCGTGGCCCTCCCCCTAAATACGCCACTGCATAATAGTCATGGTGTTTTCTGGTGGTCTCAATATTGGGCGCGTCTGTGCGTCCATCCTGGCGTTCGAACGTGCTTACCGAAAAGTTTAAGAAATCAATTAGATCACAGCAAAATCAAAAAAATATGACTTTTGCTGCGAGCGTAGGTATACGCCTATTCACATCGACGGTTGGGTAAAGTACAGGCCTGTCGAGAGCCACAGCGAGGCCCGGGGAACCATTCTCGCTGGGGCCCCTAAACATTTTCGTGGGGCCTCTCTGAGAGAAAATTTTTGAATTTGTCTTTTAAAAATGGTGCATTTTTGTGTATTTTATATTTCTCAACGACGGCGGGGCCCCCAGCGTCGCGGGACTCGGGGTACCTTACCCCCTGGCCTGGCAAAGTAAGCTATTGCATGTTTCCAAGTATTAAGGTGCGTTCTCACTGCGCACGTAACGCGCGTCGCGCCTGCACGCGCGCTAAACGCGGGGACCATCTCAATTGAATTGGTTATGTATTCGCTCTTCTAGGGTGAGGTAGGACTTAATTGAACAGTCACTTAAGATGGTCCCCGCGGTTAGCGCGCGTTAAGGCGCGTGACGCGCGTTACGCAGTTGACGCGCGTTAACGCGCGCAGTGAGAACGTATCTTTAGTCTACAACCGATATGAAAGTTAGATGATCAACGACAAACTTATTTTAAATAATACCTTTTAACAGTTGGCAATATTTGGGCAGTTAAAATATTTGGCCATTAGTAATTTTTCTGCAACTAGCTTATGTGGGAAACTTTATTGCGCGATCAGTTATTTTATGCACCACTTGTTGCAACAGCGAGTATTGATTGTCCGCGTAACGCGTATAGCGTTCAATCAATGATTCGGCACGGTGCTTGCATTGGCAATTTGCCACCCAATGTCATTCAGATTAGCTGGACTAGTTAAGTCTACTTATCCTGAGTCAGGTTTTTGGTTTATTTCTTTTAATCACTATGTACAGTTTAAGGAACTGGTATGGAAGAAAATTCGTAGGGACGGATTTACGGATAATATACGAAGCTTTTAGCCAGCGAGGATTAAGCATTTACTCAATCGGTGACGTCCTGTTTATGAAGCCTAGGGGACCTGCCCCTGAAATATTTTAATGAACAAAAATTTATTCTAGCATAAAAACATTTTCACACGTAACACGTTATGGAGTAGAATTAATATCTCCGCAGTGCATAAAATGTGCAATTATAATGTTGACTTTTTAATTTTTTTACGCGCGAAAGCAGCTACTGCTTTCAGCGCGTCTTAGTCATCGCAATTGTGTCCGTCCGTCCGTCTATCCGTCCGTCCGTCACACAGGTGGATCAGTCAAAAGCGGTGCAAGCTAGAATCACCAAATTTTCACCATCGGCTGCCCGGAAGACTCTAGTTTTAGGAACCATGAAACTTTTTCCATAAATTCGAAGGGGGTCACCCGGAACGGAACCCCACCCAACGTCTGCTTTTGCACTACCTGGGGAAAGCAGACCAAGCATAATACGTGTTGAAATGAATAAAAAACGTCAATAAATTCCATTTATCCTAATCTGTGAGTCCCAACAGTAGATCTATTACAAGGTTTGACTGTCATGCAGCAGTGTGTTTACCAGATGAAGTTTAGAGATGTTTGTGAAGTTAAGAAGCGACTAGTACAGCCTGGATTGGTCTGGAGCAGAACAAATACCTTGAGTAAACGGCGCAGATACTGCTGTCAATGAATGGAGAAAGTGTCTCCTTGCCCGTGTTCGCATAGTGGGCCAACACTCCAAACAGTTTTACTACAGGCAGTTCAGAAATGGACAGCTGGATGAAATGTCAGTCAAAGTGTCAGAAATGTGAACAAAATGTGCTTTACGCGTTATGTTAATTAAGCAATCATATCGCATTGGATAAAAAGTGATATTTCGCTGGTTGTGTTTCCCCAGGTAGTGCAGAAACAAACGTTGGTTAAGGTGGGAAACTGAATGGTCTTTTATTGGAAGTTGTGTCAGGAATATCTCTAGCAAAAATTATTAAAATCTGATAATTGGTTTTCCAGTTACAGTCGAAAATGTCGGGGATTTTTTGGGGACACAGTGTAGTTTAATTTATCCGAAAAGACTTTTTACTCTGCCGGCAGTCGGCAGAGCAGAGCAGCAAAACGTCCGATAGGCTGAAAGTTTAATTGTGTATTTCATTTGAGATCGACAAAACTGGCTGACAGTGTAGGCCTGTTTCGTCTAGCCTATTTTTCCATCGTTTACTATGATTTTATGGTGTCGTTTTTGGTAAACGACGTTAATTCAGCACATTTGTACCAGACTGTGATGTACTGAAGAATGCGTTTTGTATCCGAGTACTGACCGGACGTGGGTAGAACGATAGCAGTTTGAGCACTTACTGTGAAATGATGCTTATAGTACATACGCCATCGGCGGCGTCACTGCAAACGAACGTACAGTGTACACCAGCTTCGTAGACCTATTAGTGCAAGACATGAGACGTAACGCCGGAACGATAAGAAATGCAGCAGAAACATCACAATATGTGCGCAGGTGAAAATGTCGATCAGCTTGCGTGGTCTGATGATGCTGAGTGTGTGCGTGGCGTGCACGCTGCAACTGACCGGCGCGCAGCCGCAAGCGCAGGCCGGCGAAGAACCACTCGAAGGACCCAACGGACTCAAGGTATTTGTCGGGAAACACGGCGGCAGGATCCGCCTCCTTCGCGAGCTGCCGCATCCGCCGACCAAAGACCAGCAGAATCAAGGAAGAAATGGCGGGGACAAGAACCAGAGAGGACCTCCGCCTAAGTCCGGAGAGATCAGCATGTCGCTGGGACGCATCCAGGAAGTCGATTCGTCGTCCAATGCGATCAGCGGCAACCACGGCGTGAGGAGACCCGACAATGTCGACTTCACTGTCCGCAAAGATACGTAAGTCAGCACACGGCGACGTATTATCAAGTCAGTCCGTTAGGCGGTTCTAAACTGAACAGATATGTAGAACAGAAACCAAACGATTACGTTTTATTTCTGTTTCTCTGTTTCATTTGTTTTAGCGTTTCTTATAAAGTATGGCTCGTTTTAGCGAAAGTCACTTGTGTAAAATGTTCTGGAATTTATATTGTACCGGTAGCCTCGAACGAACTGCATGGTATGTGTGTGAGAAGTTAATAACTGCTTTGGATCGCCGGTTTCTTGCAGCAGACTGTAACTGATTCACGGGCAGAAAGGAATATAGTAGGTGGGCAAGAAATTACACTATTCCGACTTTTCCGCACTAGGCCTATTCACACTAAGCCTGCAAATTTTTGGACTGTGGGTGCTCAAAATTTTAATTTTGTTTTTAATTTTTTTTTTCAAATGGAAGTTTTTCGGCCCAGAATTGTTATTCGTTTTGGGCGAAAATTTTCCGACATCAAGGAAATTTTCCGACATTTTTGGCAACCAAAATTTAGGGAATAGAGCCATTGCCCCCTGCTTGTCTCTCCTGTCACGAAGCCGCTGCGTTTGTGTTGCAGGGACAGGGTTCTGCAGAGAGGTGGGTCTGGCCTGGGTGAGATCAGGGGCGACTGTCTGAGTTGTCGCAGCACGCTGAGAGATGCTGGCGATGCCGGAATGACGCTCGTTGTCTGCGTTGTTAAGTCCAATGGCACCATCATGCTCGACAACGAACCGACTCAAGTAACGAGCGTTCTGTCTGTTTATTTATGTACTATACTGTTTATGCATACTTTCCTAAGTCATTCACAGTGGTGTAGAATCGGAAGTGTGGACACGTCGTGTGCAGTGGCTTGACCGTTTAAAGCAAATTTGTTTATTTTTTAACGTACGTGCTGTTACAGTTACAGTTTAATCAGAAATAGCAGTTTGGGAAAGACTCATCCGCATAACGTTGGCAGATTTAGGAACTGTCGTTTGAGAGGATTAGAATTTAAAAGGTGGGGAACTCATTGTTAGCTGCTCATTTCGTCTTGCCGATAAGGATTGTGATGCATATTAGGCACTACACTGTGTGCCAATAAAAAGTGGACCCCAAAATCAATAGCTGTAATTCAGTAAAATCTTAACAGTTTTGTCTGAAATTTCAAACATAATAATAGTGAATTAAACTAAGAAGAATGACGTATCCGTTTTAAAAAATAACTCGACAATGTCAGTTTTATTAACATTTAAATTACATTAAGCCTACTTAAAATATAAAGTTCACAACACAGCAGCTTAACCTAGGCATGACAGCTTGGCTACATTTTTAAAGTTACTGCTTTTGCTTAAAATGTCCTCCTTTTTCTCAGTGCATTTTCTTGACTTAATACTAGCTTCTTGACTTAAGCCATATTGCAGCAATTCGCGTCTTACACTTTTAACAACTGCTGGGTTTGCGATCGCAGTGCCGGTTTGATCAATCTTCGTGCGCAAATTCTTCAACAATGACAAAGACAAGCTTTCATTAACTTCTGTGCTCCATAAATTTTTTCTTGACAAAAAAAACTTTAATTAAAACTTCATGATTTTTGCTAAAAGCCCATGTTTGTTATTGTTTAGGCGTAAAGTTACACAGCAGTGACGTGTCAATGATGTCAGTATACAGCAGGCACCTGTATTTGGAGCTGTTTGTACCGGTAGGCCTATATATAAACGAAACTTTTTTAAAATTCAATTTCTTTATCTATGGTTCATACTTTTACGCCAAATTTTGTGTACTTTTTCGAACTAACTAAAGATGTTAGACAATAATTTACACCAGTGGCAGTTTTAGTTTAACGCAGTTATTGACGATGTTCTAAGGGTCCACTTTTTGCTGGGACACAGTATAGAAAGTATTTCTTTGAGCAAAACTTAGTTCCTGTAGATTTCGTTACGTTCCGTGTTTTGCTTGGCTAAGCTGATTAATTACATACAATCCGCCGTGGCTTAGCTGGCTGGCAACGTCGTAGGCCGCGTCAATAAAGTTAATCAACGCCGGACACATTTTGTACTCGGATGGGTGACCGTTAACAGGTGAATAAACCATCTCGGTATGTAACCAGCCATCCAGGTCAACTCAGCCTGGCCATCCCTCCGTAGGTATTAAGTGCAATGAGATGAATACGCCAACGATAACTAAGGCGCAAACAGGCACACCACGCAAGGCAAAAGCCGCTTATCTGTGGTCTTGCAGTGTAAGCTAGTGTCTGGCCAAGAAAACGGGAGATCAGGGTCGCCCAGTGGGATTTAATTACGGCTCGAAAATGAATTTATTCTACTTACCTTACTCGGCTGTACAGGTGTACGTGGGTCAGCTGAAGTTCAACGTGGAGCTGGAGCGTTGGCCGTTCGCCAGCGACGGTCAATCGGTCGATGTGGACGTTATTACAAAGATTCCTCCTGGACGCGCTATGAAAAGGAGAGAAGGCGGCGGCCAGCGTCGAGGTCGTCCTGTTGAATTCGAACTCGGAGCAGACGCCATCGCTTACTTCCCCACTAAGGTAGGCTACAGTTCTCTGCACAACAATACTATTACAAGTAGGCCATAGCGAAGGGGCGAGCCACTAACGTAGCAGAATAAACAAGAAATTTGAGCAAAGCTCACGAGACGCGCGAAAGCCTATAGCATTTCCAGTTCAGTAGTTATAGTTTCGAAAATCGCATATCACTTGGACTCGGCCCATCGGGACCATAATA
>Ga0056128_1006803_pt1 | contig 14437 bp, 4 predicted proteins | sample WorMetLIZISLAND2_FD_71113 | JGI IMG/M metagenome (GOLD analysis project Ga0056128, IMG submission 71113) | Marine gutless worms symbiont microbial communities from Max Planck institute for Marine Microbiology, Germany - Olavius geniculatus... ... | reverse complement strand
TGCCGCATTTCGTTTGAATTCACGCATTAATTTCATATATTTATGAAGCTCAAATCGACATATTATATATGCGAGGTTAAATGTCTAATTTAAATCTACAGAAATTGCGCGAGTGAGTTTCACCGTGACCATGGACCTTTAATAGTAAATGGTTCAGGTTAGGTGACGATGTCCGGGTATGATTTTCTGTAATGGCGGACGGTTGGAGAGCTGTAACTCTGAGCCGTGTCAGGTCGGAGTTTTATACTTACTGTGAGCGGGTGGGGTGGGGTGAGAACTAGAAAGTGACTCCATAGCCAACTCGTATCTGAATCTGCACGAAGCAGCTCTAAACGGGAATCCTGCATAGGCTTGAGTTTTATACATTCGTGCATCCAGGTAGCCTAAACCAATCAAGTCAGGTGTGTCGAGAGCATAGGCTTTGCATCGATTAGCTGCCTGTTTTGATGCATCCACCGTCGTAGAACATTAATTAATCAATGCAAGTTCGATCACTGTGATGTGCAGTGCATTCGTTTACCCCGCCTGGATCTTAATTAAACTACCAGCTTTTAATCGTTTCGGTTACATATAAAATCACAAATCTCAGAAAATAGTTTATGTTTTGCTGAGAAGATGGTTTAAAGCTCGAACTCGAACAGAATCACGATGGTAGTCTTTTATGCAGGTGTGCAAATTACAAGCGGTTGCCTAAAAATAGCAACCAACTTTAGTAGATACTTTTTGCTGCACCCTGGCTGTATGCATATGGATGGACAGGATAATTTGCGCACGGAATTTTGGGAAGCCATGTAGTAACAATCTTTCAGCCACACAATAACGCACGATTTCCAAGAACAGAGACCGAAGAACAGACAACATCGAGCGATGCGACAATAGGACGCGCGGTGTCTATTCTTGGACGTTGTGGAACTACGGTCTTTGTCCTTGTCCATAAGTAGAAGTACGTCGATATTATCATCGCTAGCGTTGCATCGATCAGCTGCACAACAATGATATGTATGCTGTCTGTTCTCCTGCGTAGTCGTCCTAGTGGCCTAATAAGCTGTCATTGTCAGCTCGCAAGCAAGCACGTGGTCTACCGCTTGCACTGATCAGCTGGTAGGGGACAAACTAATCTTCTCATGCGGTGGATGTATTCAACATCTGATATTGATATTTGATATTGATCATTGGCGCAGTGGTGGGATATTCCTAATGCAAAAAACCTGTCGATTTTTAGCTGCTGATGCACTGTAGCTTCTATCATGTAGTTTTTGTTATGCTTCTATGAGCTTTATAGTAGGTTACCGTTTTCTTCTAGTGAATTTCGAGATTTAGGATCGAGAACTTTATAATCTTGTGATTCCGGCGGGAATACAGATAGATTGTGTTATCATTTCTGCGCATAATATTCTGTGGTATAGTCAACATCACAACAATGCTACGCCTAAAAACGATAGGCTACTATTCCCAATTATTATGACTAATAGGCCTATACCATACCAACCAATACCCATTTTTAAATAATTCAAGCCGAAAAAATGCAAGCTTATACTAACTCACTAAAATACATAGGTTTGCAAGAGAAACATTACCACCTTACACCACCCATTTAAGTTCACTAATTATTTTAAAAACTGCGATTTTTTAATAGAAAAAATAAGTGAAGGAATTTGGAGTAGCTACATTTGCAGCTCTTTATTGCCAACTTTATTTCGACAACTAATACGTCATCCTTTGAAGTTATCTCGGCAGTTTTTTACGTCGTCATTACAAGCTATTCCCATTTCCATGGGATTATCCCGTGGAATACCATGGGATTTTTCACTCCCAACGCACATCTTTACTGTCTAACTGTAAGGATATGCAGACATCAGAAACCGTACAGAAGGTGTGGTGCTGAGCGACGATGATGCGTGCTAAACGGTCGAATGAGTTAATCAATGCAACAAATGGAACTGTGATCTCACTTTTTTCACATCTAGGGGGCCTGGATTGAAAAATTTGGAGTTTAAACATTTAGTCTCTTTTTTACTCTCTTTTTTCACTTTTCTGTATTTCTAATCTCGGTGCATTATTAGTTTTTTAACGAAATCTGCGATAAGAGTTAGCCTAACGTTTAATTAACTCATTTTGTTTTTTTATTATATTATATACACTTTTGGGTCTAAAATACACAATCTTAAGTTACAAAGTCAGGCTGCCAGAGACCAAATTATTGATGGTGTTAGTTCCGAATTTTCTGGACAATTAACTTGCCTTTGTTTCTGCGGACTTTCTTGTCTTCTGATTTGTTGCTTGTCCGTTGTTTTTCGCTTGACGCTGTGATTTAATATGCCTCTGAAGTTTACCGCGGTGATGTAGGTCGTAGGATCTTCGTAGCAGTTTCTTAAGCTAATTCAGCATGATTGATTTAGACTGACGCCGCCTTGAATCGGGAGGACGTGCACTTGTTTAATTATTTACTCGTAAAACTCAAATAGATTGAGTTACGTACGTGCAGCAAAGCGATGACTTATAGCGTAGGTCAATTATTGTCAGCATTCGTTGTGGTCGTCGGCGAGTAAGCAAAAACTGCAGCTTCATTGTGGCGTATGAAAATGCAACTTCTGCAGGTGGTGTACGGAAAATGAAGTAGACCTATACGATCGAGCGAAGCTGGAAAATGCAAGTACAAACAATGCCGATAATAATAATTTTGGCGTAAAAAGTAACAACAGGGAGTTAGTTTAAATTGTGCATCGCTAAGTGCAATTATAATCGATGAACGCCAAAGCGAACGCTATCAGTCACGCGCTGATTGTCGTAATGCGGTCCCAGGTAAAGTGATGCGGTGATCAATAGATCACCGCATCACTTTACAATGATGATCCGTCATCAACGGCAAAGACTAATTGTCGTCAGGCACGGTAATGTATACATGACTAAAGATGGTTATACGCCATTGGGATGCGGAAAAATCTCAGTTTCACTTTAAATTTGACAATGGTCAAATTTTACGAACCACTTGCTAATTGCCATGGCGAAGATCCACAATTGGCTCAAAATGGCTAATAGCCACAAGGTGTTCTTCAAAACGAGTCACATACAATCGACCCTGTCTTGTTTCTTCAGTGTTAAAGCTTGAGTCTGCTGTGCACAGTTGAAAAACAGCAAATATAACAAATAACTTCTGTTAAAGTACATAGACGGCATTTTATTCCAGTATTAAAACATTTCGTCGATAATCTTATAAACATTCATTTTGCTGTAATTTTGATAAATACTTCATTCGCTGAAAAGTGCCGTTTGGCGCTGTGTAGACGTAAACGTTCGCGAATGCTTATTCGAGAGAATGTAAGACATCACATTTTGGGTGGCATTACGTCTCATGAGAACGGACACCTTGGGTGGTTCCTTTGGCGACGGAAAATGGCACTGAATCTATAGACATTAGTCGAACTGACAAAAATGTTCAAAACTTAGAGACAGCATTCAAATTGCTACAGCCAAAGCCGTTTTCATAAGATCAAACATTACAAAAGTTTGACTTAACTGTCATAAGTTATTGGTCTAACAGCGAGAATATGGGTAAAAGTGCCCTCTGCAACTGGTTTACCAATTTTGATATCTGCATCCAGGAAACAATGAAAACCACTCAAGCTCTTCGACTATACTCGACAGAATGCGCGTTTATCATTTAACTTATAGACTACATATTGCCTCCTTTATGTTTGTACAGCATAAAATTTTCTTTTTTAATATGTTCCAGCTGCCAATGACATTCACAATATGCTATGTCAAAGGTTGAGACGCGGCATCTGTGATTCGTGCATTACCCGAGATATTGAAGACCTTACTAACCGTTGTTTAATAAGAAATATTTTATGCGGCTTTTATTTACCAAGAATATTGGTCGTCAGAGATTATACAAAATACTCACACTACCTCACGTTCAAACATAACACAAGGTTAGCAAAATGTTGATATGCATCCGAGATTAATTTTAAGCATCGTAAACACATTACCGAAAACGGATTAATTAGATTTACATTATCTAAGGCCGACTATACATATATTAGACGCTAATTTTACTTTTAACCAGAAATCTTAAACTTTCGCCTAGAGTTATGCTGGCGTTTACAAATTAAATGTTTATCTGCAACCGTTTTCACGCTAGACAAGCCAGTAGAGGTAAAATAACGTTTTTTAAAGGGTACTCTTTTCTGACACCCTTGTTGGAAGGAAACCCTTTCGGAGCATTGTGGTTAACTGTTAAATTGCGTTTACTAAATCATCTTACTTACTTACTTACGTACTAACCCCCTTAGCAGCAGCAAGAAATTTTGTCACCAGAAACTAGAGGCCCTACGCTATCATATGATGAAAACCCAGAGTTTTTATCTCACCTAGGTTTGAATCGGTACTGGGCCGTGACGGACGGACAGTCAGCATTATTCAGCGCTGTAGCATTATATGCTGTCGGGCATAGAAACTGTGTCAAAAGTCAGGTTGTCAGCTTTTGTCTCTAGAAGTCACATTTTTCATAAATGCTTCCTGACTAATAGCCTGTCAGACGAGGATGCTACTATTTGGAAAGAGGCCTAGGTCTATACAATCTAGTGAGTGTTACACTGTTACAGTGCATTCGATGATGATATCGTTTGATGAGGGTTAATGGAAAAGGTCACCGCAGCAATTATCTGCCTGACTATTGCCGCACACCAGCAATGAGTATTTTGGTTCAACTGCGTGGCTAATACTGGTACGTGATTGCATGTCTAATTGACAAATGGGGGAAAAAACGAAGAATTTTTTGCGAATGCTTTAAATCATTTTTTCTTGAAAATGGAAAAGTGGGTCTTATTATCAGGCCATTGCTTTGATTTTCGAATTTATTATGCGGCTGTAGGCTTACTAGTAGACCGCGTTATGGGTTTGTCTGATTGTCTGCCTGTCTGTCACATGAGTTATTGTGTAGTAAATCAAAAACAAAAAGGCGTGAAAAATTGAAAATGGTATGAACGTTGACCAGGACAGCGGAGTAATCATTGTGCCATATTGTGTCTAGAAAGTCAAAAATCACGTTACGTTATGTTGCGCAGCTACAGGCCGACGGCCGCACAGTATGTCGGGACTGGGCTGACGTATTTTAAAATAGTTTTACTGTAAAAACATTTTTGACGTATTTTGTATTATCGTAAACCGCTAAGGATTTATGTGAAATAAGTTATAACTTTCCACCCATAAAACTGTGGTCGTTATTATCACACTACGTTCCCTAAAAGTGTGTTCAAAGCGACGTAAATAATCCGAACTAAACTGAACTGAAATATGGCGTGCGTGCACATCGTTTTTTATGCACGTCGTATTTTAGTTCAGTTCGGTTCTGTCGTTTTGTACGTTTTTAACAGCGAGCACCTTAAACTCAAAGACGTTAATTTTCAACCAAAGTACAGCAAGTTCGCATCGATTCTGTCTGCATTGTATCTAAATCTGGCCAATCTTTTTCTGTGCATGCTCGTGTCAAGAAGAATAGTAATGCACGGATGACAGAAACAAACAATCGATCGTCGATGCCATTGTCTGGTCTTATATTGGCGTCTGCCTAATGACGTCTGCCAGAAGAAACTCGGGGCTTTGCTGTGTCTGTTCTTTCACGTGACAAATTGTGTCACTCGGGAGTGTCCGTCCGATAAAAACCGCTCTAAGACAAAATCACCGCTGCGACATAAAGCACTTTCCTGCGAGAAAACCCTTTCACTGGTAAAACGTGTGCTTTTAAAACGAATTAAAAACATAAACTTTTGTGGTCGCTTATAATGTTTATTTCATTCACAGCTTGAATTTTTTTGCAAACATTGTTTCGTTTCTGATTAACGCGTGAGCCAGTTTGTGGTACTGATTGGCTAATTGCCGTCGAAAAACTAATCGCATATATTTACTTATTATAGGAGCTTTCGTAGGAGTATTTGTCCAAACCCCATCATCCCGTAACTCACCGCTCCACGCAGTGAGTTGTAAAGCTGCCGAACCCCACGGTGACGCAGGGGGCCATCTCCCATTAATGGGGTGTTTACACGATCCAGCAAACGTCCAGCAAACTTCCAGCAGATGTAATGCTGGACGTTTGCTAGAAGTTTGCTGGACGTTTGCTGGATCGTGTAAACACCCTATAAGCCCCTGAAACGAGCGATTGGAGTGAAAAAAAAATAAATTCCGGAATAGGATCTTTATCACACCTGTCCGAGTGTCAGTTGCAGATTAAATTTTATGAACGTACGAGCATTAATCATTTTGTAACTGTTTCAGAAAACAAAATGCGGTATGCTTTCGAGGCGGTCAACGAAGTGCCGTTATGTCATACATACCTTCCCACTTCAAGTCATGCTTGGAACGAGTTAAATCCTTTTTTATCTACCTTACTTTTTTCTTTCTATCCGTTTTTTTTCTAAATCCAGTTACGAGATTTGGTGAGCTTCGGAAGCATTTTCAGTGGGGTTTGAATGCAGCCTAGCCGTCGTCGATTTTGGAGCAAACTGGATTAAAAAAATGCGTTAATAATTTAGGTCTCAAATTAAGCCTATACCAACTTCTCTTTTCGACGTGCTGGGAAATCGTTCCCATTTTATGCTGGAATATTATACCCCTCAGCGACAAAAAAGTTGGCGTTAATTAGCATCCGCAGCAGCAGCAGCAGTAGCTACGGACACAATCAGTAGGACATTGTGTATAGGGCCCTACTGTGTGCATCCAGTGATGTCTTGGAAAGCGACAAGAACGGCAAGAATAGATAGCAGCTGCATCTTTCACGGCTTTTAGTAGACCACCATCTATTAGCGTAAAAGTTTTCATTGTTCATTCACGTCCACTCCCAGGATTTAGGTTTGCCATGGCATCTCTAATAAAATATGCTAAAATGTGTGTGAAATGTTTATATTTTTCCTGCTACAAAAAACAAAAATGTTTAGTTCCCATTAACCTCGTAACAATTTAGCATCAAATAGGCCTCGCAGCAATATCGTGTGCGTGTCAACTGTATTCGCCGTGCTATTTTTCATGCAATTTCGTCTACAAGAGGACCAGAAATGTTTCAGCCGCTGTGAGCCTAAATCTTCCAATATTCGTGAGCGCATGTTTTGGCTGCGGCGTTTAACGGCGGCTAAAGCATTTGTATTTGACATTGTAAGCACGGTCTTAAGTAGCGTTTACATGACACGCGTACTATACATAACCTCATTGCGAACAAATGATGCCGACAGCTGCAGCGGACATGCGCGTAGTCGTCCGTGCGTAGCTTCATCTGCGTACATACGCGCGTAGTGCGTTCGCAGTGTGAATGCCGCTTTAGTTTGTGACAGTGGAGTTACCGCCTGTGCTCAGTGGCGCCTATGGGCGTCGGTGAGCCAGTGACGTAGGCGTGTAGATTAGAAGCTTTTTAGTCGGTTATTTATGACTGGCACGGGGGATGGTCGCTTCTGCTCGCTGGCTATTCAATGTACTCGTCATCGACACAGGCTGCCCGACCACGTATTATGACGACGACTGTGTACCGGTCGCCCTAGCTGTCTAGCTTAGTATCTTGTATATTTGAGAGATCTACTCGCTTCCGCAATAGACCTGTTAGCACATTTCGCCGACCGCATGCCACAAAAGGTAAGCTTAAGACAAATTTACGGCAGTTTCTTACGCAGGCTTTGCTGATCTTAGAAATCTGTTATTGGTGTCTTTATCCTACCACGTTACCTGATGTCTGTTTGGTTTGTTTTCTGGAAACACGGATCTGGCTAGTTGTTAGATTTGTACTGCTCTTATGTTGTTTTTATGCAAAACAAGGTACACAATATTTACACTACAAATTTTTTCGCTTACACGGCATATTATTATAACAGTAAAAGTACACAACTTGTTTAGTACACTGTTGGCTGCATGCCCAAAGACTCTAGTTTATCGTGACAAAATTTTGTGCCTCTGTGCGAAGGGGTTCTTTTCGAACGAGAGCGTCAAAGAAGGGTACTCCCTTATAAAGACGTTATTTTGTCGCTATTCGCTCTTCTAGTGTGAAAACGGTTGCAGATAGGTACAGACATGTTGCTTATCATAACAAGCACTGGCTACGGGCTTTTAAATTTTATCAACATCGATAACCTTGAACGACCTCGAACCTTTAAAAGGGGTTTTTAGGGAATTTATCGCAATTTTTGGTTGCAGCGCACATTTCAAGAGTGAATTGCGACGAAATGCCTAGAGATAGACCAAGACAACTTGCGTATGAAATTTTTAGCATTAAACGCAGATTTTGGCAGTCCAAGTGCCGACCCCTTAGGTTCGAAGAGGCCTGCGCACGCGAGCGTAAAAAAGAGGTACCTTTCTAAAAAGTGGTTAGTTTACTGATATTGCCTCGTCTAGCATGATAAGAGTTGCAGATAGGCATAGACATCCTGCTTATGATAACAAATGACGAGCTTCTTAGGAGTGTCAACATCGACGACCTTGAATGACCTTGAACCCCCAAAATAAAGGTCTGCTTAGTATTTTTGCGATTTTGGATTGCAACACACATTTTTAAAATGAATTGCGTATGAAATTAATATTTTATTGCATGTTGTACACTGACTGCCAAAATGGCAGGACCGCTGCTATCGCGCGTCACGTCAGCTTTGCTCATATTACTTGTAAATGAAACAATGACCAATAAGCTATATAAATTTTTTTAATTACCACTAACCGACGTTTGCTTTACTGTGTTTGGACCGACGGCGTGATTAAACAAAGAAGATTGACATTTGTGGTCAGATAAATGGTACTCGTTTGTTTCAGATTTACTTAGAAAGTAGAAATTCGTTATGTGGAACGACGTGTCTGTCCCATTGCCGGTGTATAAGCGTTTAACCTTGACATTTCTACCGTTAACAACTTTTAACCTTAAGCCGCGTTCTCACTGAGTCCGTCGACATGGTTGTTATTAAAATTACGTGAAATCACAGAATCACGTGATTTTTAGATTCGTCGTTTAGTTTTCTATGAGGTGTCTACTTGCGTCGACCGTCTATTTGTCATGTTGCTAAGATATGTGTCAAATATTTGGCCACTTATATTGCTGGTAAAGCACTTCTGAGTTCTGCGCCGTCAAAACCGCTTAATAATTATTGTAACCGTAGGCCTATACGAGCGACCACGGACTGACAGACGCAAGTGATTTTATAATTTATGCCATGCTGTGCTAAGCCTATAATAAAAGGTAATGGAGAGACAGATAATAAATTACGTAGATGCCAATTATTATTAACAATTGATATCGATGTAATTGCACTTGTTGCTCTGCGCTGTACAACTGGTATTAATTGTGTACACGACTTGCTGCAATTTTTTGGGCGAAAAATATTGCATGTAAGTGGCTACAATACGATATGTAATACAGTGGCGTCGTGACAGGGAGGGTCAAGGTTCTGAAATTTTTTGTCGGAAAATTATTTTTAAAATACAAAATTAGGGGTTGAAAATATGTTAGCTCGGGGAAATATATTGCCAAAATTAAACCTTTGAGCACTCGTAATCCCCTCTGTCGGCAATCTGCAGCTATCTGCTCCGTCTTCCTGCACGAACCCAAACTTTTGTACCCCACGACGTCTCTGACGTGATAATGCAAAACATATTGCTACTTCGTTAGTCTGCAGGTCAAGTAGCCAGAAGTAAAATCAACGAAAAAAAGAAAAAAAATAGAAACCGATAAGCGTACTGACAGTTTCTGGGTAGAAAGGACGTGTAAAACAAACAACTTGGCGCAAGTGATGCACAGAAAATAAAACGTAGAAAAGATTAGAATAAATATATGAACCAATTCGGCTTCAGTACATTAAAATATGTTAAACTGCGCGTGTATAGGAAAAATTTTTTTAAACTAAAAAATACTCAAAAATATGTCATCACTTTATGCGTAAAATTGAGAAAACAAAAAAATAACAAAGAAATATTGAAACGGTACCGGGTCGTGGCACCAGGACAGACAGACGGACAGACGGACAGAATTACCATAGCTAATACGCGCTGTAGCTATGCTAGCTCTCGCGCGTAAAACGACGACGGCAGTTGTGGACAGAGCAGTTTATAAGCGGAGGACTCGCGGCCGAAAACATTTGACTTGTTTTTGAGACTTCTGGCGGTGTTGTTCATACAGCAAATGGACCGGGTGAACTCTCATAATGGTTGTCATTGCTGAGCCATTATGATAGCACCATTTATAAACATTATCGCCGCTATTATGATCACAGCCTACTTCATAAATGGCGCAGACGCGGCGTACGTTTTTACGCGCGACGGCAGAATGCTTTGCGCGTCTTAGCCATCGTCTAGGCGTCCGTCCGTCTGTCTGTCTGTCTGTCTGTCACACTCGTGATCTGTATCAAAACGGTGCAAGCTATAGGATCACGCAGTCTTTACCATAAGCTGCCTCAAGGTCTCCAGTTTTTCGTGACAAAATTTCGTGCTCGTGGGTGTAATGAGAGCTTCAAAGAGGGGTACTATCCTAAAAGACGTTATTTTGCCGTTATTGGCTTGTGCAGTGTGAAAACGGTTACAGATAGGTACAGACATGCTGCTTATCATAACAGGCACTGGTGACAGGCTTTTTAGATTTATCAACATCGATGAACATGGACGACCTTGAACTCCTAAAAAAGGGTTTTTAGTGAATTTTTCGCAATTTTGCATGCAACGCACATTTCAACACTGAAAGCTTTTCATCGAACTGCGTCAAAGAGGGGTACTCCCTGCAAAAGTGATTATTTTACTGCTATTGACTTGTTTATCATGAAAACGCGGTTGCAGATAGGCACAAACTTGCTGCTCATCATATCAAGCACTGGTGACAGGCTTTCCCGGGGTATTAACACCGATGACCTTAAACGATTTTAAACTTCCCCAAAAAGTGTTTTTTTGTGAATTTTTCAAGATTTTAGGCATCAGCACACACACTTAGACTGAATTGCGCCGAAACTGCTAAAAATAGACCAAGACAACTTGCATATGTAATTTGCAACACCAAACGCCAATTTTAGCAGTCCAAGTCCCGCCCCTTAGTTCAAGGAGGCCTGCGCATATGAGCATCAAATAGAGGTACCCCTCTAGAAATTGGTTATTTTACCGACGGTGGCTCGTCTAGCGTAAACGCATGCTGTTGCAGATAGGCACAGACAAGCACTGGTGACTAGCTTTTTGGTGGTATTATCATCGATGACTTTGAATAAAATTCCCAAAATATGGAGTTCTAATGTTATTTTTTGCGATTTTTAGCTGCGGCGCAAACTTCAAGGGTGAATTGCGACGAAATGGATGGAGGTAAACCAAGACATTTTGAGAGCAGAAACTGCTAAGGCTGTCGCGCGTCTCATGAGCTGTGCTCAAATTACTTGCTAATTTTATGTCGCGAACAGGCAGACATGCTACCTAACAAAAATCAGACAGAAACGGCCGAGCCGGTGCATTAAAGAGCGCGTAATGACGGGCAGAAAACGTCACACAATCGTTCGGACAAACAGAGTCAAACAGCGTTTGAAAAAACCCCTACGAGGAGGGACCCAGATTTTTAAATTTAATTTTTAAAATTCGGCATATTTTCCGTCACTGTGCAAATGTTATTTTTACAATTTTAAGTTTAGCTTGTGTTTTGTGTTTCTGTAAAGGTTAAACTTTTTGTTTCTTTATTGTAAAGGTTAAATTTACTGTTCCGTTATTATGTGTTTGTGTGCATTTTGCCTGGAAAGGCCGTCCCGAAATGACCTATACTGTGTCGAGCGGGACGTTAAATCCTACTGTCACTCACTCAGTTCAAAAATTAAATAAAGTTTTCAGGAAGGTCGTAAACGAAAACAAGCGAAGATGTTGATCCAGTGCAGACATGATATGCGATCGTCTGCCTAGTATTGCGGACCCTCCCTCCTTGCTGCACTGCGCAGCCCAACCCTAATACTAACCTCTGACCTTTGACCTCTAGAGCAAAAATTTGTTGCACCAGTTACTTCAGTCTTGGGCAATGTTCATGCATGTTTTTCTTCTTTTTTACCCCCATTTGCTTTCGAGTTAGGAGCCGGTGCAAAACAGACACACGGGCGGACAGACGGACGTACGGACTGGCAAGACTCGTGACGCGGCCTGTTGCTATTAGGATGGTCGCGTACGTACTAAAGGCATTCGAATCAAAACTCTACAGCGACATGAGTAATAACACGCAGGAACGATCCATAATTGAATGAAAGCTTTTCTCACCTACTGGATCACAGTAGCTCGGTATGGAGCTAAAACGTGTCGAGCACTGTGGGTGTCAACTTGAGTTAAGCCTATGGGCAGTTCTGCTCAATCCAGCCAACATAAATAATATAGACTAATAGACACGTCGAGTGTGCCTATTTTGCCGCTGTAACACTCATGTCAACTCGCAAAAATTAAGTGTGACTTAAAAATGAATATTAGGTCATAAAGCGAATGCGCTCTTAATGCACGCGTATTTGCCAGGACAGTGTTCTGTGCTCACTGAGAACATTATACATTATAGCAGATATATCCACATTTAATGCGAATGACTGTGTCCGCTGTGGATCAAGTGTCTGGTGAGTTTTTTTTATAACAACTAGTATAATTATTAGCACGCAATAACTAATGTATGTCATGCGTACAAGTAGTTAAACCACGCTGTGCAAAGCCGTGATCGCAGTATTTTGCTTGAATCAGTCTGAGCGTCGCATTTTGTGGCAGATAATTGAAATGACGTTTGCGATCGAATCGTTAGGCCTATTTCGCAGTGTTTTTTAAGCGCGAAAGCAGCTACTGCTTTCAGCGCGTCTTAGCCATCGCAATTCTGTCTGTCTGTTCGTCCGTTTGTCCGTCTGTCACACTGGTAGATCAGTCAAAAAACGGTGCAAAATAGGATCGCCAAACCTTCACCGTCGGCTGCCTGGAAGGAACCGTAAAGCTTTTCCATAAATTCGAAGGGGGTCACCTTGAACGAGGGCGCTAAATAAAAGGCGGTGGGCAAAATTTGCGATTTTTGGCCAATAAGTCGCTGTATCTCAGTAACGGTGCGAGATAGGGCCTAGGTTATTATTAATTACTAATAGGAAGTTGTACACTGGCTTTCGATTGGCGCTGAATTCAATGATCTTGAATGACCTTGAACGCCAAAATAGGGGGTTTTATGAATTTTTTGGCGATTTCGGGCTGCGACACTAGTCTATATCATTTACAAGGTGGCGCCACACTACTGTCGTTATGCGATCCAGATAAAGAATTTGATATTTGTATAGTAACTTAGCGTGAACACCTCAATTTTCAGCTACACTAGTGAACCGGAACTGCTATAGGCTTTCGCGCGTCTCGTGAACATTAGCTCAAATTTCTTCTAAACAAATACCTCTGCAAACGATCGAACTATACCTGGAGCTCTGCGTGTAGTTTATAATACATCCTGGGCTGGCACGCACTGCTGTGCACTGTCGTCGTCGTCTTCCTTACAACACTAGCAAGACTTCAAGCGTATTAGACATCGGTAAATGCCGGTGACATCAGAGCTAATATAGTGCGTTATTAATAAACTCCATGGCGTCATGCGTTATTCTCGCACGTGCTAAATCGTACGGTTTGTAGAATATTGTACGTGTATTGTATTGGCCGGTGGCAATTGATCTGATCATTCTGATGTGAAGCGGAATCCGGATCATATTGCTTGCCTGGTCACGTATTGGCCGTCTAGCGGACGTTATTGCAACTCCCAGTCTTTCTTAACCCACGACCGCCGCTGTGATCGTCTGTCTGTCTGTCTGTCTGTCAGTAGGTGAGAGGGTAATCTGTACGTCTTATTAGTAGTAGTACTTTACTGCTGTCACATTGCTATTGCTATTGATTACGTGCCAGCAGTAAACTAAAGAAATCTATATTGATAAGTAGACTGCATGTGGTGGCAGGCAAATTCAACGTGCAATCATCAATTTAATCATCCATGCTGTACAGTACATCATCATCATCATCATCATCGACAACCGTGGGCTCAACACGCCATTGTTACTATCGCTGCCCACCGCTGCGTAAATAGAGCAGCGTGGCTTAACTCCTGCAGGGTTGCCCCACACCACTGCTCAATGTCATCTGACCATTCTCGGTGAGGCCGTCCTTTTCTGTTTGAACCATCCATCATTTCGAACACCAGTGTCTTTATCTTTCTGCTGTCGTCCATTCTGCAGATATGGCCGAAGAGGCGCAACTTTCTCTGTATCACTTTCTGCAGTAGGGTTTCTGCCAATTGAATCTTTCTGTGACCTTTTGTGTCCAGTGGCGTATTTAGGGGGAGGGCCACGGTGCGATGGCTCCCCCCCTTTGGCCGGACCATGAAAATTTTTTACAGGCGACTTTATATGAAAAGGTGCGTTTTTTTGCCATTTTCCAGCAAGAATTGCAAAATTCAACAATGTTTGATGGTCTTTTGCGT
>Ga0056128_1006799_pt1 | contig 14439 bp, 16 predicted proteins | sample WorMetLIZISLAND2_FD_71113 | JGI IMG/M metagenome (GOLD analysis project Ga0056128, IMG submission 71113) | Marine gutless worms symbiont microbial communities from Max Planck institute for Marine Microbiology, Germany - Olavius geniculatus... ... | reverse complement strand
AATTAAATAGCATTTTTAGCTTAAACATTTTTAATGCTGAAAAATCGGTAGGCGGTCATGTTCAGAAGTCTATAATTTCGTCGTTTTTCAACAGAATCATATTTCACTTAGCAGTTAGATATAGAACGTTTCTGTAAATAAAAAACTGTAAAATTCCATGTTAAAATTCCGAGCGGTTGCTGAGAAAACGGCAAAAAACTTTAGGGGGCTACTTTTCTTGACGCACCCTGTATATTAGTCACTTAAATTTATATAGGCCTATGCCTAAATTCGTCTTGCATAGGCAGTGGCATATTTAGAAATGTGGTAAAGCGGTGCACTTATTTTAAAATTTCGTCTGGTCTTTACTACGTTCCCTGCTTCTTATGATTATTTTTTTTATTTTGCTATTTTTCTACGTTTTATGGGATGCAGAGGTAAATTTCCCCAAGCGGGGTCGTGGGTTAAGAAAAAGACTGGGACAGTTAACTGCAACGTTCAAACAGCTGCAAATTTACGATAGAGAAAATTACGGGTGAGCGAAAATTTAATATTGCCGCCTAAATTTACTTAAAATGGTAAATTTTTAGCCCAGCATTTTGTATTTTTGGAAACAATCCAACGAATTAATTTTTAGTAGGGGGGAAATTGCCCTCTGCCCCGCGATTGTCTCCTACTAAACGTGCCATTATTAGTATTGAGAAATTAATGTCAATTAAGTCAGAGCAGCGCAATGTCGTCAAGCGGAATCGACGGTGTCTTCGATGAACAATCTGCTTCCGCTTCAGCTATGACGTCACATCCGGTATCGTCCGCCGTTCTTGTTTCAGTTCTTCTGTAATCGTCGATGGTTGAAAGCTGCAGACCGTCCGGATTAACAGCCACAGTGTTGCGAGGTACCATGGAGCTTACCAGCTTGCTCGCTCCGTCATCGGCCGTCGTGAAGGTGCTGGTACGGCGCCGTGAAAAGGTTTCAATCAGCGTGACTCGGAACTGCGCGCTCATTGCGCAGTAGATGAAGAAGTTTGCGGAATAGCTTAGCAGAATCAGCAGATTTATGAACACCGTCGCCGTGTCACCCATCTCAGCGCCAATGATTTCAACGCGCAGTGAGTTCTGGACGATTACTACCACAAACAGTATGGCCAGCGGAAACTCTACCACTAGGAACACGCCCACCACGACTACCAACATGGCGGTGGTTACGTTACTGTCCGCCAGGCGGCGGCATTCCGACCGTCGCCTTGGTCCGCCGCCTGCAGCGTAAGCAAGCAGCTGTCGCCGACGTCGACTGGCTCGCCTCATGGCGTTGATTAGAGCTGCGTTGACGGCTACGAGCGTCGTACAGGGAATGAGATGTATGCACACCACTCTGAACCAGTAGTACGTGTTGAAGTATACGTCCTCGTGACGCAGAACCTGCAGTAATAACACATTCTCGCAGACGATTATACTGCAACTAACAAGCAAAGATTTCGACCCAGTGCCGACGTCATATTGAGACCATCAGCCTGACGGCGTGAATTTTCATTAAAAGTCCACTTTTACGCAACCTAGTGTTTTACTGTAGGCCTAGTCTAAGGGTTCTCAGTAAATTAAGCCACCGCGCAAACCATGTTTGGGCAAGATATTATGCATCATTTTGTTGACAGTTTTAACGTCTATGGGGAAACCCTGATCTTAGATCTTTGAAACCAGAAATTGATACACCCGGTACACAATGCTGAGAAAAACGTTTGTATCCAGTTTGGTTGTTTACGCCTTTTTTTCTTTTTGAGTTAGGAGCTTGTACAATACATAACAAATGGACAGACAGACAGCCGGACCGACGTACTGGCAATACCCGTAATGCGGCCTATTAGGACGGTCACACAAAATTATTTTGCAAATCTTAAGTTAATCATCCCCATCAGTATTTTTCCACAGTTGTGATAATAATGCGCCACAAAGCACAGATATATTGAAAAATGACGGTGTTACAGGCTAATTTTAACTTTTCGACCAAGTCTGATAACTTAACGGACTTCTGCTGTGACGATAATGCCGCCTGGCGAATGTTGTTGCCTTTACAACGATTTCTGACTGATTCCGTGTAACATAAACTAATCTATGCCACCGATAACTTTCACGTCCCAGTTCTACACAAAATGTGCAGGTCTGGGTTAATCTGCGCAGTTCTGGACGCATATCTGTAGAGTGAAGCTAAACAAAATCGGCTCTCGCCGGATGCGCGTTCTCTGCTTTTTAGGCTTATACGCTCACTATGGGTTTTATACAGTCTCCGTCTTGGAGAAGCTTACAACGCTCCCTATGCCCCCTTGGCCCCGGTCCACAATAGAATATCCTGATTTAAGCAATATGACGTACCTCAGCAGACTCATAATGAATATTCACATTTATTTTTGTTGTTTTAATGGTGAACCGTGCAGTTATTTTGAAATTTGTCGACTTCATAAACCTTCAGTATGCATACTTTATTTTTAATAATTGCAACACAACGCTAATATATCACAGGGCAACCATTTTCTGTTTAAATTTGTAATAACTTTTGTACAAATAAACAAGATCGACCTAACTTTAACCTTAAACTTGACCCTAACTTTATCCCCTAACACTAACCCTATCCCTAACTCTAAGCCTGACCCTAACCCTAACAAGAAACTTTTACGCAAAAGACGCAAAAAACAACTGAAAAACATCATTGTGAGTTTGTTGAGGTACGCCATATTGCTTAAATCAAGGTTTTTTTATTTTGGACCGGCGCCCATCGCTCTCCATATGTGGTGGGAGGGGCTCGCTAGTCGCTACTTTTTCCCTAAGACTTCCAACTGACGGTTAAGAGCGGTAGACCGGCCGCAAAATAATAATTGATTGATAACTCGTATTATCGCAACGTTTACTAACACTACTCACCCATTCGGCAAAATGTTGTTGACACGTGAGCACGGTGTGATTCGGTGTGACCAGTGACTCAACAATGACCGGTTCATAGGTGGACTCGATGAAGCGAGATAGCTGGGAAATGATGACGATGATGTAGATTGTGACGATAGTTATCAGCGTTGCTCTGATTGTACAGCGCTGCCGCATCTCGTGTGAACGGCACACGCAAATGTACCTACATCAACCAACGACAACAACAACAACAAGAATAAAAAACAACATCAATGTTTGTAGCAAAAATGGCTTACAAATTTGTGACGGGACAGCACAGACCTCTGCCGATAATCATGGTGCTGTCACCTAGCAAACAGAAAATGATTTAATACAACAGTTGTGTGTATTTGATACAAATCTAAATTTTAGAACCATGAATCTTGATATGAACCGCATCGCCATCGAATAAAAATCTAACTGGTTGGTCTTTGGACCACTTTCCATTAAGCCTGATAAATAATTTTAATTGATTAACTCGCATAAACTAACCAAAATTAATCGAATTATTTCGATTGATTGTTGTAGTTCAGAACGACAGCGAAAACTACATAATTCAACTACTGATTAGCGTTATCTTTTGCAAGCTGAAGCAAAAGCGGAAAAATGCCTGTAATGCAGTAGTCTACATAAATAAAATTACACCATGAGCGTCAATCATCAGTTATTTTAAGGTGTTAAGAAGTCTATAAATTTTAATCGAAATTTGTTCAATTAAAAAAGTACAATCGATTAGGCCTACTTTTGAAAGTTTTTTCAACGATGAATCGAGCAATTAAACGTTAATTTTTGCAGTTTTACGTTTCATCCCAACTAAACTACTTTATTGCTAGTTGTCCACAGTATGTGCCAGTGAAAAAATTTTGAAAATCGGTTATCATTTGGCGAAAATATGGAAAATGACAAAATGGGACATTTTTGGGACACATTGTATACACGGTGTTTCATAACAAAACCCTTATGTATTTTTTCATAATACACTCAAATAATAATAAATTTACACAAAATTTGTATCACTTGCAGCTGAAGAAATACTAATTCAAACTATTGCAACAAAATATGGCAGTTGATTAAATATTCTTTGCTAGTCGTAACGTAATGCTGACATCACAGTATGTCACGGGTACAAGCTTGATAGTCTCAACCGGTGCTGTCAGTTGCTACCCTGCTTCGATGGTAAACTTAATATGGTTCGCTTATGAAAACGTTTATCGTGTCAGCACTAAGCAACATGGAGACATGAAATCAGGCGTCTTGCGATCTAAAAACGCAACCTTCTCGCAAGCTCGATGTGATAGTGCACTATCTTGCTCGAACATGTGAAAGTCCAACTATCCCCGCACGCGATCGCTTTGCACGTTTTTGTGACTGCAACTGTAAAACTTCAAAAATTTGTAATCAGCGAGCCACATTTTTCACCATCGGAGCAGCGTAGCAACTGACAGCACCAGTTGAGACTATCAAGCTTGTACCCGTGACACATTATGATGTCAGCGTTACGTCACGACTAGCAAAGAATATTTAATCAACTGCTATATTTTGTTGCAATATTTTGAATTATTATGTCTTCCGCTACAACTGGTACAAATTTTGTATAAATTGATCATTATTTGAGTAAATTATAAAAAAAAACAAAAAGGGGTCCTTTTAATGAAACACCGTGCATGTGCATGCAAACGGCAAAAGATCTTGGATTGTGATTCGAGCACAAAATCCCAACAAGAGACTTTGCGCGTTGCCATTAAAATTTTGCCCGTTTCGTATTCGGCCGTGGCCAACCGCTTCACAAAATTTTATCAAAACGCGCTGATAACTTTTGATTAAAGTAAGTAAATAAGTAAGTAAGTAATTTTTTAGTGCACAACGGTCAAACGCCATTAAAATTTCAAAAAATAAAACATAGCAAAATTACAAGTTAATACAATGTACTTAACAAAAATATAAAAAAAATTGTGATATAGCTACAGCAGATTTGCACATACAACCATCTAATAAGCATCTCTAAATAAGCTTCACAATTTATGCAGACAGGCAGGCTGTCACGTGACCTCTGCCTTTTTGGTCATCATTTCAATAACTTCGCTCCGTGAGACTATGTTCTAAATCTTTCATGCGGCAAAGTGTAGGCTTCCACTGACTTAAGGTGACAACGTGTCACCTCCGTGCCTCTTTGCCGATAGTGTGACATATACACTTCACACTTAGCAGTGAAAAGTGTGAACTGATTATTATTGTACACATCATGCGTGCAGCATAGCAAATGCCGTAGATATTAGCCCTTTATTAGCAACAGCAGTAGCAGCAGCGAAATACATACAAGTAATCTGAGCAAAGCTCATGAAACGCGCGACAGCCTTATCAATTCTTGTTCGCAGGTTGTCTATCTCCACCCATGTCTACGCAATACACTCTTTAAGTGTGCTTCGTAGCCGAAAATCGCCAAAAACACTCTAACCCATTCTTTTGGAAATTCAGGGTCATTCAAGGTCATCGATGTTGACACCATTAGAAAGCTCGTCACTAGTGCTTGTTATGATAAACAGCATGTCTGCGCCTATCTGCAAGCGTTTTCACGTTATACGAGCCAATAGCGGTAAAATAACTACTTTTTAGGGAGTACTTTTCTTTGACGCTCGCGTGCGCCGCCCTCCATAAAACTAGGAGGCCAAGACTTGCAGCGTTAAAATCTACGTTTAATGCTGAAATTTCTATGTGCAGGTTGTCTTGGTCTATTTCTAGCCATTTCGGCGCAGTTCACTCTTAAATTGTGCGTGGTAGACCGAAATTGGGACAAAATCACTAAAACCGCTTATTTTGGGGGTTCAAGGTCGTTCAAGGTTATCGATGTTAATACCTTTATGAAGTTCGTCACCTGTGCTTGTCTGTTCTTATCTGTAATCGTTTTCACGTCATACTAACCAATAGCGATAAAAAAGCACATTTTAGGGGGCACCTCTATTTTACGCCCCCGTTCGAAGGAACCCTTTTACCCAGCTGCACTAAATTTTGTCACAAAAAACTAGAGTCTCTGCGGTAGCCCACAGTGAAGATTTTGTGATCGTAACTTGCACCGTTTTGATAGGGCTGCTGAGTGTGACAGACAGACTCACACACAGACGCCAAGGCTATGGCTTGGACGCGCGAAGCGATGATAAAACTGTTCCAAAGAAACAACAAACTTTTATCTTTTGAATAGCTCACTGAAACATTAAACGATTTTAATAATTTTTGGCACGCAATGTCAAGAAGAAACTCGACAGAAGTAGTTATAGTTTTAACCATCTCACCTTAATACTGTCGCTACACTACTCTGTGAAATGCGGAATTTGTAGTTTAACGGTTTACAACAATAAATGCTAACTGGGTAGCAACAGTACTAGTAAGTAAGTAAGTAAGATTATTTAGAAGGTCCAATTTGGCAATAGCCACAATGCGCCGGATCAAAATTATTAAGTATTAAGGTGAAATGGGCAAAATTATGGTTGTTTACGTAGAGTTTCTGCTTGATGTAGCATGCCAAACATTATCAAAATCGGCCAATGTTTCACGGAGCTATTTTAAAAATGGCTGAGTTTTTTGACACACGGTGTATAAATATTGAATTTTGATCTGCGTACGGTGCTTTGTTTGAACTTACCAGTTAGCACAGTATGTAGCAAGGTGACAAGGCGGTAACCCTAACTACAGTATAACGGTGGTTGCTATAAATTTTTACCAAAGGTGCGTAGGCCTGCAATTCAGAGGCACATGCGCCGTTCCCTTCTTCGGCGTGCAAACATAAAAAATTGTCTCAAATTTGGGACAAAAATTGTAGTTATGAGATTCACGTCGATAGACCATATGCGCAAATATTGTGCTGTAATCATTTTCAAATATGCATCCGTGTCCCGCTTTGCAGTTCTAAATATGCCACTGTTATAGCAGCATTTTTCATCGTTAATATTTAAGCCGCCCACCCACACGCAGGCTGACCTGGAACAATGATTTAACCTACGCTGTTGTGGCCACAGCGTAGAACGTGCCTGGCCGCAGGCAGCGATACATTAGGGATACGGGTCATGTCTCGTCAAAAATCATTTGGAGCTGGGCTCCGTCCCCTTACGGCGATCCTCAGTCCCAAAGTCGGTTAGCCCCCTTTGCATATCGCAATCATTGATAACAAATTGGTTCAACTGGCCTTCGGAATGATCTCACGAGTATAGTCTATCATAGTGTGCATGAATCGATCATCGAAAGGTCAATAATTTATCGCGATCAGCAGCAATTTTTCTTTATCATTTGTCGCTGTACGTTTTTTAGTCGATCTATTAATCAACATTGTGTAGACAGGAACATAGCACCCGCGATGGCGTAGGCCTACTGATGACAAGTGCTCAGTAATAATGCACGAGGCAGAAAAACAGCGTCAAAGAGCAGTCAGGGACCGACTTCACGTGACGGAAGACTGATTGATAAAAGCGAACGCCCTCATAGTATAGTACAACCAAAAGTTTGTGGGGTGGTCACTTGCACGGGTAGCTGACTTTGGCAGATTTTTGGTAACTGTCGTCTAGTTCAAGAAATAGTCCCAAAAAATTTGCGAAAAGGTGAGTTGTAAGCTTAGTGACTTTTCAGTCGTTGTTTTAGCGGTCGTTTTCCACACGTTTTCAGCCAAATTTTCAAAACTTCCGTAGAACTCTTTTCTAAAACTTTACTAGAGTTAAAAGCGCGGCGCATTGTAGATAACTGTTAAATTGCGCCCTTTAAGCCATTTTACTTACTTACTTACTTACTAGAAATGGAATAAATGGATAAGCGGATAGAAGGGGATTGAGAAAAAAGAACATTGAAAACGACGGAAAATATAGGCTTAAGAGAATAGCAAAAATGTGGTAGAATGAACCCCTACTGAAAAAATCTGCAAACGCTGCTGCTGCTGCTGAAGATGATGATGATGATGATGATCACGCATCGTGACTGCGTTTTTATTACCTCTGGATGCCGAGTGCGACAGTCAGCCAGACGGAAGCAGTGTGGAAAATGGTTGGTAAATGTTCACTCAGACAGAAGTAGAGAAAGCACCAGTGATACGGCACCCAGTCCTCGTATCTGCCCCATGTGTAGAAGTAGAGGTAGACGGGTATCGGTGATATGCCGGTCAGCGTGTCAGACACGGCCATCGCCACCAGTAGCGTGTTGGTAGGGGTTCTCATTCCTGTCATCAAATACAGCGGTGCCGATGTGCAACAGTGCAGTAAGCCTAATAATAGTAAAGTTTTTGTATTCATCAATTACAGGTTTCAGCGCAACGTTGTACTGAGAGTTGAGTTTAAAATAAAACAGGCCGCGCAGTTTTTGACAACGGATCATCACATCTGGCGGCGAAAACTACAAATGATTTTTTAGATAAACTCGTTACATTTCGAAATTTATAATGAAATTTTTATTACTGAAATTTATAGGACATAAAACATAGTTTTTTTCAAGCAGCTTTTGAACAAGGTGTTTCTTTTCGAGAAGAAGTCTGTCTTTCTGTCTGTAACGTGCATATATGGCGTGCACGGGTTTATACAAGCAGTAGATTGTAAAAAAAACGTAATTGCAAAGTGAGTATTAAAGAACTTAGAATGGCGTCTTCGTGCTTTAGATTTTCGGATATGATTTATGATAAAGATGATACGTGTTTTGCGCTGAAAAACAGGCATGCCAACTGCCGGACTGTTTATTCTCGCACAAAAGGCACAGAATAGTGGACAAATGAATATAGGACGAGTCGATAATCATAGATGTAAAAAAAACTTTCTAGAAAAAATTTTAAAATGTTTAAAAATCGTCAAGAAGACGTGGCAGAAATAAAAAACGTCTTAAAACGTTAATTAAAAAACGTTAGCGCTAATTTGTTCAATTACTTGCCTATTGCTTAATGCTTTGTGGGTGCCGTATAGTTAGAAACTACAGTCAGAGAGAAAACTATTCAATTACAATTCAACCGTGCGGTCATAAAACCAAGCATCATTAGACTAATTAGGTTTAAGTAAACTATCGCCACAATGGCTTATTATTTGTTTGTGTGGTTTTATAAATGTTTCCAAAAGTTTTTGATGGAATGTTTAATAATCGTTTTTAATACCAAAAATGTCGATAATAATGAAGTTAACCCGGTCGAAGCAGGACGGCGCACACGACGGCGTTGGTGGTGAGCGTAAACAGAACAAGCACGGGTGAAATGTAGCCGTTGACCGGCACCGTCCATACGTTGAGTGGTAGCAACAGGGCTTCCAAGTCCTTCGTGACGTTCCAACCAAGCCCTGAAACTACCGTTCCATTGCCAGGGTCCTCGTCATCGTTGTTTCCGGAGGTCATGGTAAACTTGCAGCAGAGATAGATTTGCGTCAGTGACAGTCAAGCTGAAACAGCCAACAAGCACAATACGAAATCTGCACGGTGAACGACCGCATAAAAATCCGGAATTTTTTTATTTATATCTTTGCCAATTATCGTCTGATGTTTAAACTTTTTTCACCGATAAGGTAAGCGTAAAGGCGCGTACAGAGCGACGTAACTGAACTGAACCAAACCGATGTGGTTTAGTTTTTGACGAACTGAACAATGGGCGAGCAGTAATGCATTACATTAGCCACCGTCTAACGTACGCGTCAACCAATGACCAATGGGTTAGTCCTGTTCGTTCAGTCTCTAATTCAGTTCAGATTAGGTACGTCGCTCGGTACGGGCGTTAAAGATCCGGTAGGACCTATCTGACATGAAGTTGCTTTCACATGTAAGTCAGACTCTTGACCATAAACGCTTTACAATCTCGGAAGTGGCAGCTGATTGGCGTGAGCTAATGATACCACGGTGCAGGGTGTCTCTAATTTGTTGTTCGTAGCTATTTTTGCTGATATTGTGACTTGGTTATTTTTTTTCTGTTTATTCCACAACGACAGCAATTTGTCGTAAATAAGAGTTACTCGTTTGAGTTTACATGGTGGCCCAAAAACGGCACACTTTTTCACACGCCTTACCTTTATCAAATAGTAACCGATTTTCAAAATGCTTTTACTATTAAAATCAAAAGCAAATTTGTAATAACACTATCACTAAAACCCGCCAATGTGTTGCTACACAACGTTGTAAAATGTTCAGGGGCGTCCACTCAATTGACAGGTGAAGGCAAATGTTTGCTGGAAAAAGTTGGAAAAAAGTAAAAAATCGAAAACTGGGGGAAATATTCTTTTCGTTGTCAAATTGCCTAGAAACGCATGGCACAGAATACTACAAGTTTGTGTACAACAGCTGCATTTATTTTTTGCTCGCTTCGCTCGCAGATTAGTTGTAGCTCTCTACTTTCAAAGGCGTATTTAAAGTTGGAAGGGGGCGAACAGGTTGAAACATCTCCTCAAGAATTTTTAAAGTTAATGATAATGTGACAATTTCGCCTAGAACAGTTTCAGAAAATTTTTCTGCTCGCTTCGCTCGCAGATTATTTGTACCTGTACTTTAAAATTGTTCCGCTGCCCTTGTTTGTCTATTATTTTAGCTGCATAACTAAAGTTAATCAGTTGATTTTTGAAAAATAATTAAAATTGTTGCCGCCAGATATCATATTTTAAAGATTAAAATCCACCAAATTTGGTTTCGGCTGGGGCTTCGCCCAGACCCCACTGGGAATGCTCACGGCGCTTTTCAGACCCCCATAGCTGGATTTAAGGGTCCTACTTCTAACGGGAGGAAAAAGGCAAAGAGGGAGGAGAAAGGACAGAAGGAAAGGAAAAAGGAAAAGAGAGGAAAAGGAAAGGAAAAGAAAGGGAACGGGAGGGAAAAATAAGAGGGAAAGAAGGAGGGCATGATGGGCATCCAAGTTGGAGGGAAGGTTGCCTCCTGGTGCTTAGGGGGAATGGACGCCCCTGAAAAGGTCAGTGTCTCAAAAGCAACAATTAAAAACAACTTTTGTAGCAATACATTTTCAGAAATTGGCAACATAAAACAACTTCTTTATTTTTTAGTTATTGTTTAAAATAACTCTCAAATCACAGAGTTTTTTCACATCAAATGCTTAATATGTCCGCCTTGCTGCTGAACGAGGCACTCAGCCCGGCGACGAGTGATCAACAAAACGCCACGTTGAGGTGCTTTATATGACACAAGGTAGTGTAGCAACACACGTCAGGTGTAATAGGATCGTTATTGATAGTGTTAATACAATTTATCTTTTGATTCTGAAAGTGAGAGAATTTTGAAACACCGCTAATATTTGATGATGTACGACAAAATGGTGCCATTTTTGGACCACCGTGTACATGTTAGCAGGCTGCGTATATACGTTGTATCGTTCTGGCAGTTGCAACTCGCAGCGGCGGAATTTCATACAGTATTGTTAATTTGGCCACGCACGCAGAGCTCTTGAAGCGGAAATTTGTCGCTGACGTCTACATTTGCATGTGCCAAACCGCCGCGGACCAACCGTGCCGTCTAGCGGAACGGACAACCAGTTGCGAGTTAATTAAAATAGTGCTCACAACAGCGGAAACACGTCGTACAAAAATCTATTGCTCGCATTTCCACTGCTAGCTATACGTTAGACGCTTACGACGGGGAATTTTTATTTGAAACTTGGAAATCAAGTACAATGCCAAGGCCATGAGCACTTATAGGCATCACAGTACATACAAATTAGGCATATGACAGCACAAAGGGGAAAGCATAAAAAATATAAAAACAGTACGAATGAATTAGAAACGACAACGCGGACAATCGCATATTATTTCGGCACTTTTTGTTGGACACGTTTTTTGTCGCATCCTTAAGACGCGTACATACTACACAGCGACGTGACTGAACTGAACTGAGCTGACATGGTCTAGTTTTTGACGAAATGACCAATGGGTAAACGTTAATGCATTACAGTAGGCACTGTGTAACGGCGTCGGTGACGTACATGACTACGCCCAATGAATAGGCTCGTAGGCTCGCCCATGGGCCAGTTCGTCAAAAACGAAACCACGTCAGTTTAGTTTATCTCCCTCTGTACGAGTCTTAAGAAGCACTTCAAATTTATCGCGAGAGCTGTAACGTCTTGAATTGCGCGAGACAAAACAGCCTTTTTTCTATAATGTCGACAAGATAAGCGGCCGTCCAAGTTTGAAATGTAACGACGGAAAAAGAAGCTTTACTATAAAGAGAAAACAGAGTGTTGTAAGCTGTTGATCTGTGCATGAGACGACGCTGCTGTCTGTGGTCTACGATAAAAAGCTTTTACAGTTGATAGACCTGGGCGATATGTGTCGCCGACCGAAAACAACAAAAATGGTTTTGGGGCTGAGTTATCACCTGTTGAATTCCAGAGTGGCCCTGGTACAAGAATAGCCATTCTGAATACTTGTAAAACATTACTACTACTCAACTTTTTATGTTCTTACCTTTTTAGTTTTTTTTGCTTTTTGCCCTGTTTATTTCTGGCTTCGAGCGTGACGGCTAGGGGCCGCGCAGAACAAACAAACATGTAGACGACGAACACGCAAAACGCGTAATGTGGCCTACATAACATAGGGTTGCATAATAACGTTGTCATTAGACAGCAATGTCTTCTTACTCTAGGCACGAACAGGAACGCTACAATTGTTTCACTCAGCAGAATTAAGCTTAATCAACGTATAATCAGCGGCAGGCAGGCAGAACGGCACTTCCTGTCTGGTAATAGAATAAATTCGGTCGCAACAATTGCTTTGTAACTGCTGTTGTCGCCGCATCCTATTTTGTTACTTTGTTGTTTCTTTTATTTACCCTTGGACTGTTATTACTACTTAACTAATGTCTTGTGTATTTTATATTGTGTTCATATATGCATATTTAAAAAGTGGCTGTGCAGTCAAGTGATATACTACACTGTGTCCCAAAACGCCCCACTTTGTCATTTTTAATATCTTCGCCAAATATTAACAAATTTTTTAATTTTTGCACTGTCGTATACTATGAACAATAAGCAATAACGTAGCAGTTAAATATCTCACCACACTTTAACTGTGTCTTTACATTACTATGTGAAACATAAATTTTCAAAAATGACTAAAATCACTGCATACATATGCAAAAAAATCATATTCTAAAACCATTTTTATCAATTTTCAGACAAAAATTAAATTATGTTTAGTTTTACATATATTTCGCACGATTGTAAACAAAAGCAGACGATGTTATCGTAAATAAAAACTTTTAAGGCAATGTCGCTACAATATGCCGTTTGTAATGTGCCATTTAGAAACGGAGACAAAGCTCTGATTACGTACGTGTACCAGTTTAAAAATACAGTTTTCGGAGAATACTGGCAGAATTTTTGAAGACAAAGTGCAACGGGAAAAAGTGGGAATGTTATTAACAGAGATTTGGGAAACATGCAACACCGACCAACAGCACGAGACCGGCAAACTAAAGCATACGACAACGTGACCACTGTGGATGAAATGGTAGGCTTGCTAAACCACAAAGGCGAGAAACAAACACAGTGTTTAATACGTCAAATATCCAAAAAAAGTAATTTGACAATATGCAGCATCGTACAGATCAGTCACTGCTTTTTTGATCGGAAGTGTATTGTGTTTACCAGCACGCTTGCTGTTTAGCCTATCATTGTTAGTATTTCTTGCATTTATGTTTTACGAGGTAGTGTAGCAACACAGTTAACGTGTAACGGGATTTTCAATAATCGTCTTATTGCTAATTGTCCTCAAAATGCATCAGTAAAAACAATTTAAAAATCGATTAATATATGGCAAAGATATGGACAGTCACAAACTGGGACGTTTTTGGGACCCAGTGTAAAACCTACTTACTTACTGACTTACCTGGTTGTAAAGGCCGATGAAAATGCTTTTTTAACTTACTTTACTTCTTCATTTTATACGCCATATCGTAAATTAATTTATGACCATTTTAGTCAACGCATAACTCACTTGAACGTATTTTATTTTATTGACATACTCAAACCTATTTTATTAAGTTTATGTCTACTCCTCGCGCGCTATGCTTTTAGAAAAGCCGTATGTGAATGGTTTAATATTTTGTCTGCTAAACATCAAGGTGTGCACCATGTATATTCATTATATGTAACAGTGCGCAGAAAAATACCCGGAAGGAAGCTGCAAAAAACTGGTTTCTGTCGCAAATATCATGTGCTTGCTACACGCTGCATGATGCCCATTAATGCTGAGATATTAATATGTTAGTTCGACTAATGGCCGGACCACCCATAAAGTAATCACTCAGATCGTATTGTTCACTTAAAACCAACTAAGTCGACAATACTCTGCATTACGTTTCAATCGCTGAAAGCACCAGCACCATAGGAGGTGAGTATTATGTCTGAAAACTTAACACTAGAACAGCCGAGCAATTGATATACCTGCAACAGCCGCGTGCGTCAATTGACGTATCACTGCTGGACACAGCAAGTCTGCGACTTACAGACGCTGTAGGCCTGCAGCATACAGCCACAGCGAGGCCGTAGATTAGTAGAACAACATACATAAGTCTATAACGTATGCTGTGTTA